>Ga0307931_1001429_pt1 | contig 15673 bp, 13 predicted proteins | sample OrgLakmetageno47_FD_201816 | JGI IMG/M metagenome (GOLD analysis project Ga0307931, IMG submission 201816) | Saline water microbial communities from Organic Lake, Antarctica - #47 | ecosystem: Environmental > Aquatic > Non-marine Saline and Alkaline > Saline | place: Antarctica: Organic Lake... | reverse complement strand
CTGTTTTTGAGCTTGATTTACTTTCATCGGACGATGCAGCTGCAGCAGCAGAGGCGTCTTTCGCCTGTGGTAAAGCGACCAAAAAGAGAAAAAATGAGCTACGAGTAGAGACACGTGTAAAAATGAGGGATGGAAAATAAAGCGTAGAAGTCGATATTTTAATCGATATACCTGCGCGTTGCGTTTCAACACAATCGGTTCGCTTGCTTTGCCCTTTCTTGAAAACCGTTTTCCAATACCGAACTTCCACCAAGGTTTCTTTTCCTTAGGATCACTGGCGGCCTCTGCATCATCAGTATCGGAATCGACAGCAGCCTTTGAGCCCAAGACCCCTTCATCAGCCTGCTTTCGTGGCTCAACCGTTTCTGAGTCAGCTTCTTTGCTATTTGATGGGTCGCCAGAAGAGGACAACTTCGCCTCCTCGCCACTACTACTGCTGCTGCTGCTGCTAGACGAAAGCGTCGACGACGACGACGACGAAGCAGCCGTTTCGCGTTCTCGAGCATCGCGCAAGTCTTTGGCGCTCAGCGGTGGCCGAATCCGGGCGTCTAGAATATCCCACGCGTGCTGAAACCGTCCTTGCTGGGTCAAAACGGTCCCGAGGGCGCCCAGCGCTAACGAGTGGTTCGGCTCCAGCCTGAAGATGGTGTGCGCACACATTTCGATAGAAACGCACGCAAGCGAGCAATTAGATTTGTTCAAAAGGCGCACACATTGTAACCTCCCGCGCCCTCCCACGATACATCAATGTTATGATGCAGTGCGCAACTACCCTTGCTTCGAAATAACGCATAAATGTGTGAATTTGCGCACACCTGAGAGCGGCTACGAAGCACCCGAGTGCGTTATCGAGCTCAGTCAGGGTGTAAAAGGCTACTCCCAGGTTGTAGTGCGCGTCGGCGTGGGTTGGCACCGCTGCGAGGTACAGCTGCAGCGCTTCAACGGCTAATTGCGCGTGCGGGCCGTTGCAGTGGTAACGGCTGAGCCGCGCGTAGGTTTGCGCACTCGCCACCGTTGCGCCCGCGTCTGCGGAGAGGGGGATGGGGGGAGAGCGGCAGTCGAGGTAGTCGCCAGCGAGGTCAAATAGTGCCAGGGGCACCGCCACCGATGGAAACGCCGGCGGTGCGCGTGCTACCGCCCATAACGCCCGTACGGTGCTGTTGAACACCATCGTCGCGACTTCTCCGTCCTCGCCGCTTTCGTCTTCTTCAAGGTTACCTGCTCCACTGTCGTCGTCGTCACCATCGGCTGAAGCAACGACGGTGAGGGGCGGTAGCAAGAGCGCCTCGTGAGCGTCATCATGCACGCTAGGATCTAGCTTGCTCACTACGAAATGCTTGGCTGTGGGCGCGTAGAATGCTGACACGGCTTCGGGAGAGTCGGGCGCGTGGCAAAAGACCCGGAAATCAAGCGCGCGCTGGAGGCACCTCGTTTCGTTCATGAACGCGTCGTCGTAGTCGTCGAAAAAGACGCCCTAGGAATAAGGGATTGGGTGATAAAGTGATAAAGTATGCGTTCAACGGCATGCCCGCGAGAAATTGGTGCAGCAACAAATTTGGAAGGAAAGCACTCCACCTAAATTATTTGGACTAGACTGGATAATTTGACTGCAACCTAGCACCGCTTCGAACCTCCAACTCGCGAGTTGACACTGCAGGGCAGCCCCGCTGGTAGAGGGCACACCCAAACGGTGGGAACACTTCCATTGCCCCAGTTTGAAGGAACACGGCTGCCGTCCGATTGGTGAAATCGTTGCCACACCAAGCATGGTACTCCGAAGCACGGTGCAGGCACCGGGTTTCATTCGTGGCAGCATCATCAGCTTCATCTAGCATGTAGCCTGCCTTGTCCTCACCAAAGCGCACGCACTCAGGGTTCCATACCAGGCAGCCCTCGAGATTGGCCAGCCAAGGACGCTCGCGCACGAGATCTTGAGCGGCTTCGGGGCTAATGTTAGGGTCATGAGGGGCGCTGCAGGCCAATCGAATGATGGCCAATACCACTATGGCTCGTAGAAGCTCCATGGGTGAAGCTGAAGGATGATTAGGATGATTAGGATGATGAGATGATGATATGATGATGAGCTCTCCCACTCCCTATCATTCGTAAACCTACGTCTCAAGTTCCTTCAGTGAGGATCTTACCTCGGTGCCCCCAGCAGGAGTATTACTGAAGGAACTTGAGACGTAGGTTTACGAATGATAGGGAGTGGAGCTCTCCGTCTTCTTTTGCTTCTTGACTTCTTGACTTGATTTGAAACAGCGGGGAGAAACTGAACTGGAAGGTGTCACCCTATTATAATATCATGACAATACTTTTTTTGCGCGCAAAATCTTGGTGCGAAGGAGTCCCAGGAGGCATAATAAGGCCCGAGGCCAGAGCCCCTGCCTGAGTTTTTGCAATGAACCAAAAGGAAATAAGCTACACGAGCTAGCTTAAAGCTGAAATTTAAACACCCTTCCGTATTATAATTTTTTAATCGTGGCCATAGACTTGATTATTATTACTCTGCTGTCTGTACTGGCAAGCATCTTTGTCTGGCACGAGCTCTGCAACGTCGATGACCACCCCAACTGCTTTAACAACAAGCAAAACCTGTCCCAAGTTACGCACAGATTGCGTAAATTTATCGACGATGAGAACGAGTAAAAAATCTTGTTCAAAAGAAGAATATGGAAGCGATTCAACTGAAGATTTGCCCTGCGCAACCTTGAATGATAGTGCGCTGCCCCAGTTCTCGGAGGCAGCAGCTACCATGAACGCTTCAGGATGCGAGCAAAACCGCGGTAAAACTCTTCAAGAACAACACACGATGGATAGTACCACACTACACTCTTCAGAGTTCCCCGATCTTACTTTTTGGACCGCAAAGATCCATAGTGGTGCTTCACAATCTCCTCTCGTGACTTCCAATGAAGTTGCCAAGGATAACCATGCAAGCAAGAGCGTTTCGCCGGAAAGGATAGTTGAACTCTCAAGCGATAACGTAAACTTTGATAACAACTACGAATATGACGATGGATATGGAAGCAACTGCGAGAGCGAGGCATCGGACTCATCGAAGGAACGTGAGGACGAGAACTCGGTCGACGAAGAGAAAAAAGACGGCAAGAGATTTCTGAGAGAACGAACAACATACTCGTGCACGGAGCTCAAATCTTACGGGTATGCCCGCTTTTCTTTGTGTAGATTCTTCGATTACATTGATCTTAAACATGTATGTCGACAGGGGTTTTCCTTCCTCGATCCTGTCCTTCGAAGATGTTTTAATGATTCCCCCCCTCGTCTTTTTGTAAACATGTTAATTTGTCAGATGGAATGTTGTTAAGCCCAAAGCTAGTAAAATGGATCACTTGGAGTATTTTATGCGCCCTAACGTCATGATGAACGGATATGGCCGTGTTGAACTACCGAACGGCAACTCAGCTACGCTGGGGGAGCACTACTTTATATCTGAAGCCGACGCGTGCTGGTGAGTACACGAACGATACGTCTACAACGTTAATTTGACAAGTTTACAATTATTCTCTTGATGACACTCTACCACCGCGTTCTTTCGATTCAATTTGGCTTGTTTGCGCTTCCTTTTACATACTTTGTAAGAGCTGATTGAGCTGATATTAAGCTTTTGCTTTGTTAATTAGGTGGGCTTCTGCTCACGGAATTAATGGCACCACGCACAAAGGCGAATTGGACGAAAAGAAGCGTCCAGGGATAACCTACCCTCAATATTGTAGACAGCGTGATGCGGCTCGTATTGCACGTCTTACTCAAGCAACAGCTGCTGCTAGTGCTATCGCTGCTGTAAGTAAAGCCACTCATAGAGCCGCTGAAGAGATAGATAGCAAAACAAGTGTGAAGCCAATTATAAAGGCCAGTGAGCGCCAGCATTCAGGATTCACGAGGCAGAAGCACACAATTGCATCTCGAGAAGGTAAAAGCTCATCTCAAGCTGTTCCTGCCAACGTCACTACTAGGAATGATGCAGCGGTATCTGAGGCCGACCCAGTCGACAGGATCCGTGGTGGTAAAAGCTCTTCTCAAAGTGTCCATGACACAGCTAGTGCCAGAAAAGAAATAGTTGCACTAAAGACCAACAAAGACTACGGAACTCTCGATGGTAAAAAAGACTCGGCTCACACTGTGCCAGCCAAAGTAGCTACCAGGAATGATGCAGCAGCATCTAAGGCCAACATAGATGACAGGATCCGGGATGGTAAAAGCACAGCTCAAACTGGCTTTGTCGAAGTAGATTCCAGCAAAGGTAATGGATGGGCACTTAGCGCAAAGAAGGCACCGAGCAAGATTGACGAGCAGTTGGATTCGGATGATTATGATGAAAAAATTGATGAGGACGACGATGAAGATCAGAGTGAAGACGATGATGACGATGACGAAGATGATGATAATATAAATGATGAAGGTTGTGACGAGGATTATAGTGACGCTCATGATGCTGACAGTGAAGATGGGAGCAGTAACGAGTGCGTGAAAACAAACGTTTCGAAGAAAGTAGTGAAAGCAGCTGCGAAAGTGGTACTTAAGAGCAGTGATGCCGACGAAAGGGCAGATCTACTTGAAAGGGCAACAGCGGAGAAGGAGGCCCACAGTGTTAAGGAAATTCGAGCAAGAGCGGAAATATCAAGAAAGACTGAGGAAAACGAGGCGGAATTGTCACAACTGAAAAATTCGAAAGAAAAAGTAGATGAATTGAAAAGAAAAGCACAGCATTTCGAAAGATCAGTCGAGGTGTGAAAGAATCAAATATAAATTTGAGCTTACATGTCTTTTGTACTATCAGCGATGATTTTTGTACCTTCAATGAAGTTTTCTCATCATTAAATTTGTCTCAAGGCTGCATTTTAATTTCCTTTTGTTTCATCTATTTCACGCCTTACCATCGTCAAAACATGTCTGGTGACATCTTGCAGCCAAAAGCGCAAAATATGGAGCTGACAGCGGTACTTGAAAGCAAAGATAGGAAGGCTCCAAAGAACGCGCCAGCAACAACATCAGTAGCAGCAAATGTGTCGATGGCACCGCAGACGGCACCTTTCAACGGCGATTCCGCTAAGAAGTCAACAACAAATCTACCTGTTACACAACGGAAGCGCAAGTTTCCTTCGTCTTCGTCGTCTACTTCGTCACTGTCTTCTTCTTCTTCTTCATCGTCTACTTCATCTTCCTCGCAGACGGCACCTTTCAACGGCGATTCCGCTAAGAAGTCAACAACAAATCTACCTGTTACACAACGGAAGCGCACATTTCCTCCGTCTTCGTCGTCTACTTCGTCACTGTCTTCTTCTTCTTCTTCTTCATCGTCTTCTTCATCGTCTACTTCATCTTCCTCTTCATCATCTTCAGAGGACACAACTTTGGCGGTATGCACTGTAGGTTGTACTTGACTAAAAAAACACTGTCGAGTGGAAGGCTAATTCGAACGCTTGATTGTGTAGCAGTTGTGTTTTCGGCAGAGGAAACGCTTCATTCAATATATATTTGAACACCTATTTGTAAAATTCACACTGAATTAAGTGTTTTTATTTTAGTTAGAAGTTCATTTTCCTTGAGTTCCTTCGCTTCAATTCGAACGTCAAAAATACACTTTCTTTGTTTTTTTTTTCCTCAAATTCTTTATTACGGGGCCAATGCTGATATTACCCATTACAGAGATGGAAGAAATTGCAGGATCAAAGTGGCTGGAAGTGGCGAGTACGTAGAGGTTTTCTTGGCTACTACTACCTGCGGCCTGGCGCTGTATATCCCAACTGTTTGTCGCACGTGCCCACAGCAGCTGATGGCGGGAAAGGCTTGGGCTATGAATATTTTGAGAGCTTGGACGCGGCAGTGGCGTATACAAAAGCACAAGAACAGGTCACTTCACCGAAAGTCGATGAGGTCGAAAGGTGCGAGCCAGAGGTTGACGAAGATAATGAAAAGGAAAAAAATACAAAAGATGGAGCAGGAGATAGATATACACAAGATGTCGCACGTAAAAAGCAAAAACGAGACTTCACTACATTGTTAACGAATTCAAACACGAGGCTTTCTCCTGGAGATGATCATACTGTATCTAGCTACCGACCAATCGCTAGCACAAGCACTCCGAAAAAATGCTCAGTTCCAACCAAAGCTACTGCCACGGAAGCTCAAGTCCAGCATAAAAATCATCAGACTACTTTTCGAGCGCCAATTGCTGCAATGACGCCCCCAATCGCCTCGAGGCCTACTAGAGGCGAAGGCAGTGACGCGAAAACGATGAGATTGGGTGATCAAGAAAGTCGTAGAATGAGTTTTGCGGCAGATGCAGTGGAGAAGGCTAGAACAGCTCGTGCTCACGCTCAAACACTAGCTGCAGAACATGCAACTGCCAAGGTTTGTGCATTCGGGGGAGGTCAAGTCGCCTCATATTTTACACTTTCCTTTGTTTTCATACAAGTTGAGTACTCACAAAATTCGATTGACCTTTCCACCGCGCAGGCGGCAGCGGAAGGTGCTATCGCGAAAGCACATGCATTAGAAGTAGCAGCCAAGGCAGCAGCAGCTGCTGCTTCCGCCGCAGAGGAAGCAGCTGCTATGGCCTCTACTAGTGACAGAGACATCCAAGGACTGCCTTTCCTCACGCTACTCAAAATGGTATTGTAGATTCTGTCCCGGGGTAGCACTACTACTGCATCCACACCTCTTGACTTCCCTTCATCCTTGGGGAAATCAAGTATGGCCTATATTGTCTTACGAACGCAATGAATTTACAAGCCTGGAAACTAACTCATTATCGAACCCTACTGAACTCTTCATAAGCCCGATATTTGCTGGTTCTCGTAGTTCACATCTGTCTTTGCTTGTCAAATAAATGTTCATCACCAGGTGAAAGCAGTGACGTCAGCTCAAGCAGCTGCAGGCACTCCCTTGTCACCATGCGAGGTGCGAGAAATGAAAGACATGGCGTTGCGCGAGTCACCGTTTCTGCAGCGGTGCTTTGTCGCGGCGTCGGACACGGATCATGGGAGACCTGCACTCGGCCGAGCTTTGCCTGCCGGGTTCGTGGGGATGCGAACATAGCTTTTCTCTTAAGTTTGTCATCGCAGGGCTTCTTTCGTGTGTGTAACCTCTATTGAATTCCCAAATCTACCTCAATGGCTCCACGTGGTGCTTCTTAGCCATGAGGACTTACTCTAAGTAAGATTGCTTGCCTTGACTTGCGAATTTATGTCTCATCCATCCTTCACGCCCCTGCACTCTCCTGAACTCAATTATTGTTTTATACCTTTTCTACATCCATTCACTGGCAGTTTTATCACAGCGGACTTCCTGGCATTCATTTTGCCGCGTATTCGAGAAACGGTCGTTGCTGAGGGTTCAACCGTTATTGCTCCCGTCACTGCGCCTGCTGCTACCGAAAGCCAAATTGATGCGCCAGTGATGCTTGAAACACCACTTAGCACTTAGATCTCTAAAATAATTCCGTGTAAGGAGTTACGAAATATTTCTCTGTTGTCCTGAATCCTGAATCAAAAATATCAAATATGGCTGCCATAGTGGATAGTAGTGCAATTAAATATGAAATCAGAGTGAGTTTAGTGCCCTGGTCTTTAAGAAAGCCGTCACTATATTGAAACTTTTATATTATTATTGGTTATTGGTGTTTGCTTTGGGCCGTCACTATTGAAACCCTCAAATTTTTATTAGTGCTTGCTTTTCTAGCGATTAAATAGTTCGACGTGGACTTGAACTATTAGCCATGGTAACCTATTCAACATCGCTCGCTGTGCTTGTGGTTAGTATTTGTCGAATTTGGATAGCCGGATAGCACGCTCTGCGCTACTTGCTGCGTGCTATCCGGCATTCCTTATATCACTTCCGCGAGTCTTTTCCGTCGCTTGGGCATTCTTAACATCGGCAGTTACTTTCATAATCGGATTCTTCGTTGGGCTGGACACGTCGCACGTATGCCCATGAGCCGGGCGCCACGGCAGTTACTGACTAGTTGGGTATCGCATTCCCGACCGATTGGTTGTCCACGGATGACTTGGGGCGGGACGTTTGAGAACGCGCTCAAAAGTAAGGGCATTTCGAAGGATTTCGATGAGTGGATCGCCATTGCCAAGGACAGGTCGAAGTGGAGACAGCTGGCTCACTCCATTCCCAAACCTCCTGATGCCCGACGGCTGAAGGGCACCTCGAGAGAAAATAATTACAACTTCATTACGCAAAAGGACACTCAGCCCAGTCAGACTTGTTCTGAAGGTTACATTTTTCTGTTGCTATTCGCCACAGTGGTGTTTCTTTGTATTTTGGGGAGTATTAACTGGACTAGACTAGACTTTGCAAATGGGGAGTAGAAAACAATCGAATCAAATATATCTACTATCTAATTTTGCTCACTGAGCAAGGCGATAAGGCAGCTCTCACTTTAGAAGAGAGGGCTGGAATCTAGGGACGAATTTGGACTTGCGCCCACCGCAATCGGGCACACTTCTGCCTCGGCCTACAGCATTTAGCTTCGGTATCGTGTCATTTGGGGCCGCATTATTTCGAGCTTGAGGTCTCAAAATAGCCTTTAAGGAGCGCCCTTAATCTAAATCAGCATCCTCGTTGTCCGCGCGAATGCCCGCCTGAGTAAGCTGCAAGTACATTTCTGTGGAGGTAGTGGTGCCTGTGCCTATCCTCCTTGTTATGAACCCTGCTTGAAGCGCAGACTGTCGAAGGGCTTTGTAAAGAGCTGACTCCTTGGCCGTCGTCGAACGCTTTCGCTTGGAAAATTCGCTTGCCAGTTTCACGTCAAGAACCCAAGCTTCTTCAAAAGTTACCAGTGGGTCATGTGACGCTTGCTGTTGCTGCTTCTCGCGCAAGCAAAGAAGGAAAAGCCGGTGGCGCCCGTCGTAAGTGGCATCCGAGTCTGAGGTTTCGGTCCGCAGTAGTTTTGGTATGCTAAGCAGGTCACCACCATCAGCGCGCAGGGAATTTTCAGAGGCCAGCGAAGGGCCACTGTCACTGCCACTGCTCACTGGACTGACAACAATAGCAGTGGAGCCTTCACCACCACCACCACCAGCATCAACGTCTTCAACAAGGAGGTCGCGGAGCACTTCGTCACGCCAATGAAAAGTCACGTCAGCACATTCGAGGTACGAGCTCGGGACGTTGGAGTCATGCACGATGATAACGTGGGCCCCAAAGTCACGTAAGCGTGAGAGCATGTACCCAAAGTCGCCGTCGCTGGAAAGGAGCACGACGCACACGCTGGCCCCACGAGCAATACACATGTGAACAAACGACATGACGTCTACGATGATTTTCTTGTCCAGCATTTCCTTCTTGTTGCGAGTTGGACAATCCACGATTGTGAAGCTCACGTCCAGACCGCTGCGGTCCACATTTTTCTCTTGGATCTTCCGCGCATCATAGTACACACGACGCTCCATCACATTATGTTTCCCTTCTTTGAAACCAAGCCGAAGCGCAGCATCTTTTGCCATGGCTCGCAAGCTTCGCTGAGTCACCGCTTCGGTTGAAACATGCTTAGGAACGCGTACGTTCTCGTAGTCCCTGCACCCATACACGAGAGTAAATAACGATGAACTATACACGACACACGTTCATGATGATGACAAATGGCCCACAGTGATGCAGGCAACCGAGTACCAGCAAGCACTTACTGTACGAAAAGAAACTTACCAGAAGAAGCCAATCTCAAGCGTTTTATCAGCCATATCTGCGTTCCTTGCAGTTGTGAAGTTACGAAGAAAGATGCAAGTTGTTGCAAATAAGGTGCTTGAAGTGCTTGACACACTCCAAATTATAAAAAAAAAGTCAACGAAGATCACGAAAAGGCCACGAAGCAACTTCCAAGAAGTATCCAAGGAAAAAAAAATTAACTGTACTGTAGTAAGCTCCTCTATGGGGGGATTCTGTGATCGCCATACATGAACCCTTAGTCGACTTCCAGTAGTCTGTGCCCCCTGCCTGTTAGTTACTCAATCCAGACCCCCTTGGAGCTCAGAAAAACATTAATTCGAACTCGAACTAATACAAACCCAAATGGCACAGAAGCCAATGCTGCGGGCAGAGGTGGGAATGCGCGTGCGTTGCGCAAACAAAGCAAGTGCGGAATAATTCAGGATGGAGATGGAGAGGGGCATTGGCCAAATTCCTCTGAAAATTTGCAAAAAGCGATGAACCTGTGGGTGTTGTGCACTCCACAGAACAATGAAGAGGAAGGCGCGCGAGCAAGGGAGCTCGTGACATGCGGAACACGAGGTCCACTCGGCAGAGGTCAAAGTGTGCCTTTCAGCACGCAAGGCGCCGGCGCCTATTGTTCTGCCCCTGAGCCATAAGAGGCTTGGACGAGACAGGAACTCCTTCCTCGTCCGCGGAGTGGCAGTGAAAAGAAAAGCCCCCCCCTAAAAATACAAACAACAACATGCAAGAGGGCCGCCTGTGGCCTAGCGGTCCCTCCCTATCAAAGAGCTAAACCCATATATCTTCCATCAAACGCCACGGACGCTAGTCGTATTAATCAATGAATCATCTACGTGAAGTTTAAGTGCGACTATTTTAAAAACACGCAAAGACGCTTGGCATCGCACTGCAGGGTATCGCATTATAAAAGGGGGGGACTTCGGTGAGAAGGGGCATGGAATTTGGTGATATACACGGGAGGTGTTGATTAATTGGGGATTTTCACTTCTTCAGGGCAGTTCGACTTACCTCATTAACACATTGCATTCCCCTTCTGAACGTTAGGTTCTGAGACAGGCCCCGAAGGGCCGGAATTAGAAGGCTAAGAGGTAGAGAAGAAAGCAAAGCAGCGCAAACTAGCCCTAAGAAGCTAATCAGGTTTTGGCCCTCTAATACTGGCCTTTCGGGCTTCGTGTCAAATAAAAACCGCGTGCATAAACCCTGAGCTTGGCTCTCAGTCCAACCCTAATGAGCTGTGCTAAAAGCCAAATTGAGGCCGGGGAAAATAAGTAGAAAATATGCGTAGGCTGCGATGAGCGGGAGCATAAAAGAGGTGGCAACCGGAGTCGTGAGTAGAGCGAGGAGGGATACGTGGAAAGTGAAACAGAAGGAAATGGCGGTTTATGGCATTTAGTCGTGTGAATTGAGAACTCAGCAGTAGAGCGAATTTTCATTGGAGCCAGAAAAAAAAACTGGAAATATAGGGGAAGAGAAGTCGTAAGGAGGGGACTTTTGCGACTGATCAAGCCCAAGAAACTCCGTAGACGCCGACTAGGCATGATATTCTAGTCTTTTCTTTTGGTGTTTTTGACATGAGCCTCCAGAAAGGCCGGATTTCGAATGCTGACAATTAGAAAAAAAAACAGCTCAAACTAAGAAGCCAATCAGGCACAGATGCCGAGTCCAACACGAGGGATGCTTCCAACATCCAGGTAATGACATACGGAGGCATCTGAACTACATACTAAACTGTACTTTTAAGAATTATAACGTATTTTAGACTAATATAATCAACAGGCTTATGGCGTTGATTTTGCGCGTTGTTAGATCAGTTAAGATTAGATCATTCCCCCCGAATTTCAAAGAAACAACAACAGATAGCATAAAGCTGCGTTTTGATGATTCCTCCAGTACATGTCTGACTGGGCTGAGTGTCCTTTTGCGTAATGCAATGTTCATCTGTACTCGTTATAGCAAATTCAGAACCCGGGATATAAGATAGAAGAATATAAGATAACAATTAGGAAAGATTTGGTTTGGGGAGTAAGGAGCACCATACATTATACGGGCGGAATTAGTAAGGAGCATCCAAAGATCGTATCTTTGGCGATTCTTTTATTTCATAGCCCGGTTTATCAATTCAATACCATTGCCGTTCTTCCATTGTTGTTGTTGTTGTCTTCTGTAGTCCATAGGGACTTCTTCCATAAACACGTCTTGAATCACCAGCGAATGGCCAGTAGATAGAAATAAGATCGATTTCGTGAGTGGTATTCGTGCACAGAAGATGGATGAATTTCTGACTTTTCATTCTTATTTTCCGATGTTTAATGTTTGACTCAAACATGGTTTTGAGGCCGTTGAGAATGGGCCTGGTTGTTGCTCTGAGATTTCTCCTTTTCATAGATTGACCTCTTGTATTTGTCTCTGCTGTGCTGTCCCATGGAATGGGTAAAAACGCCACCGACAGCAACCGTGCTTATGCCATTCTCAAGTTTTATGGAATAGGTTTCGTCGCCTTTCTGAACCGCGGTGTGTGTGATGCTACGCACTGTCCTCTTGCCCTCGGCGGTGTGCAAACAGTCGCCCGCTTTGATGTCCTTGGCCATAATCACAGCAGTGTGTTGACCTCTTGCTGCTTGCATGAAAGGATTTTTCCCATGGACGCAAGTGTCAAAAGTGTGGTGGAGCGTCGCTTTCAGCTCACGCTGTCCGTCGCCATTCATCACGATGTGAACGAAGGGCTCTGCTGACGGGCCGTGCGGGAGCGCCTTGATTTTGGCGAAAAAAGGCGTAGAATGTTGATCCAGGGCCAGAATGCGGCTTCCCTCAGCTACCTCTGTGATTGGCACTTGTGCGGTGCCTTGACCGTTGTTTCCGAGGCGAGTGACGGTGGACGTGTGGTGGTAGCACGCTCCACTAGGTGGAGTCGACGTGGGCTGTGGTGTTGAGATACTGGCCTCGAGCGTGGCCTCGTTCACGTACATCTAAGCAAAGGGAAAATAAAAAATTGAAGCGAGATGGAGGTAAGCACAGAGAAGAGTGCAACAGGATCGAGGAGAACGAGGGACGTTGATATGAGAGCAGAGGAATATACACGAAAGAGTCTAGAGGACTACTCTTACCCCAGTTGTGTAGGCCTCCGCGCGCAGGGACTTGATTGAGATGGAACTGCCATCCGAAGGTGCAGTAACGATCTGGTCGGCTGCTCCATTTACGCTCGAACCGTAAGCGCGCGTAAAGCCATACCTGCACACACCGAACATGTAGCAGCAGGTAGCAGGCCATAGAATAAACTCGTGAGCAACAATAGGTAGTAGTGGCCCAACGGAAACTTACGTGGCGAAGTCGCACGAGCCTAGACCGTCAATGTTGCCGTGGAACAAGTGAAGCCCTGTTGAGCCCAACGTTGAAACCGTAAGGGTCTCCCCTGCTTCATAAGTACCAGTTGTCGCTCCAGTCCCCGATACGATAGTCCCGGACACCGAGCCAGTGACAACGAGGCTCATGCTCGTATCCGCAGATTGCGCGAGATTGCTCTTGAACAAGATGAAAAGCATTGAAAATTTTAACGTGGTGCAAATGAAGGCTCGATACATGGATTAAACGTAGCAAATAGATCACTGTATGTGTGGTAAAGGTGTATTGAGAAGAACCTCTCTGCAGTACCATGAACACTGAAGAGCTTGAGATGCCGATCGTGCGCGAATCGGTGCAACTAAAATAGGTTTCAGTAGGATACGAAGTGCCGCATGCAATTAAGGCCGCAAACAGGGAGGCTCGCAGACTAACGATGCCACATGCCCCGCTCCACATCGTCATGGATTTTTGCGCAAGCTGGAGTATCAGAACGTTATGGTGGTGAGACTTCACGAAACTACACTGATAGTAATTAAATGAAGCCTAATAACAGTCTAACGAAGAGACCGCGAATGAGGCGATGCGTTCAACGCGTAGCTCGTCATGTATTCATCCAGTAAAGGTTGCATTAATGTAACGACTTCTTTGAATAATATTATGGATTCTGACTGGCAGCATCTTGAGGTTTGGACCACAAGAAGTCATCACGGTTTTACCTCTTAGCTGGGCCGTAAATAGGATGCAGTGTGGAACAAAACACTGAAATAGAATTCAACGAAGGGCGCTTTCCAACTTGCCCACGCGATCAGCACTGCCAGGCTTAGTATACACGGAGGCGAGCGAATGCTACAACAAACAATCCCCGGAATCCCCGTTCGTCAGTCAGTAGTACCCTCAACTTCCCTCAACATTCTTCGAGGTTCCAGGTTTTTTGAATGATCGGGATTTCTTTTGACTTCTAACTCTTCTCCCCTGTAACCTACAGGGAACCATCAAGACTTCCCATTTGGTGGCATTGAATTACACTCTTCGCTTTCGATTGGGATTTTGGATTAAATTCCTTTGAACCGAGTGAAGCCTCCGCGTGTGGAGGCGTAGACCCGGGTGGATAAATAATCGGTGGGGTGGTGGTGGTCACGGCAAATCAGAAAAATCAAATAGCACTTTCACGTGCACGTCGTTTGCTCTCATTATCTCTCTATCTGTCCCTTTGTTTTGATTCTGCCGTGGTCCTTCAGCTCGACTTGCCTGGAGGGCACAAATGGGCGTTAGCTGAAACAACTTTGTGGTTGTGAACAAACGGCCTCAGCTCGTCCCCTGATTCGGCACGTGGAGAAAACCAAATGTCCGCTCCAACGGACAACAACGCTTCTCCCCAGTAACCTACAGGGAACCATCAAGACTTCCCATTTGGTGGCATTGAATTACACTCTTCGCTTTCGATTGGGATTTTGGATTAAATTCCTTTGAACCGAGTGAAGCCTCCGCGTGTGGAGGCGTAGACCCATTTGATGAAGTTTCGAAAGGAGTTGGCGCCGCTCTTTGTCGTAGGCTGAGTGCGGGGGCCCCATAATACCAAAGCCGCACGAAAGTGAAGAGGTAAACACTGCCACAATACAAAGGATCTGTATGTGCCCCGGGTCATCGAAGGTACTGTGCCTTGGATTGCTCACCAAAGGTCTTTGTTGCCTTGGATTGCTTACCAAAGGACTTTGGTGCCTTGGGTTGCTTTCCAAGGTCTTTGTTGCCTTGGATTGCTTACCAAAGGTCTTTGTTGCCTTGGATTGCTTACCAAAGGTCTTTGTTGCCTTGAATTGCTTACAAAAGGACTTTGCTGCCTTGAATTGTTTACCAAGGTCTTTGTTGCCTTGGATTGCTTACCAAAGGTCTTTGTTGCCTTGGATTGCTTACCAAAGGTAAATCAGAAAAATCAAATAGCACTTTCACGTGCATGTCGTTTGCTCTCATTATCTCTCTATCTGTCCCTTTGTTTTGATTCTGCCGTGGTCCTTCAGCTCGACTTGCCTGGAGGGCACAAATGGGCGTTAGCTGAAACAACTTTGTGGTTGTGAACAAACGGCCTCAGCTCGTCCCCTGATTCGGCACGTGGAGAAAACCAAATGTCCGCTCCAACGGACAACAACGCAGAGACTGACTCACCAGGGGTAGGGTCGAAGTCGAAACACAGGGAAATGGAAACATATGAAACAAACCCGGATTTTGCGCGTGTTTCGTTTCCAAGAAACACAAAAAGCGCCTCCCTGGGCGTTTCTGGTTTCGAGAAACGAAACATTAGGGTTCCGCGCGCCGTTTCTCCAGCAATCCGGCTGAATATTTCGTTTCCATCTTCTGGAATGTGGGGCGTCACAGGGGAGACCGGCAGGCGCAGAGGACAGGCGAAATATTAATGTTTGTACGTGACCGCCATATATTTACATGCGAACTTCACTTCAGATGCAAATTTGCATTGTCGGAATTCTTTTCCTTTGATCGAGGCTAGTTTTTGACATAGGCCCCTTAGGATCACCTACTTCGAGGGGCGAATTTGAAACGAAACCCGGGAGAAACCTGGAAAATCAAGGTGCTTCGTTTCCGCCTGGGAAACAGAAACAATCATTCAGCCATCCAGGCC
>Ga0307931_1001423_pt1 | contig 15697 bp, 8 predicted proteins | sample OrgLakmetageno47_FD_201816 | JGI IMG/M metagenome (GOLD analysis project Ga0307931, IMG submission 201816) | Saline water microbial communities from Organic Lake, Antarctica - #47 | ecosystem: Environmental > Aquatic > Non-marine Saline and Alkaline > Saline | place: Antarctica: Organic Lake... | reverse complement strand
CATCACTTCCATGGCCACTCGGGCATGTGCGCCTGATTAGCTTCTTAGGTCTAGTTTGCGCTGCTTTGCTTTTCTTCTCTACCTGTTAGTCTTCTAATTCCGGCCCTTCGGGGCCTGTCTCAAAATAGAAATAGAAATAGCTGAGAAATAGCGAACGAAACAGCGGCGAGCACGATATTCGCACTCGGTTCTATCCCGATACTAGTCTTCTGGACTGGCTTCTCATCCCAGTCGCATTAGACTCTGACCTATCTTCTATCTCCCCATTCCTCATTCACAATTAACTTTGATTCCTCGACTTCGACTACTCAACGCCACCTCGGAATCCAAAACAAATCTTAAAGGCCCACATTCACCTTCTTGCGTTTTATGCCCTTTGAACGATCGATGTGCTATGTCGATTGAAGCCAAGGGCGGTGGACAGAGGAGCAGGGAGATAAAAAGTGCATACTACAATTATTTAGCCCGCGTCAATTGGCGATATTGAGAACAAAGCAGCTCACTTCAAGGAGTATACAAACTTACGGCCAAAGAGTGGCCATGCGATATCACCAACATGCATCATTTATCTTTTCCCGTGCACCGAGCACCGTGGCCGCCCCGGTGAGCCTTCTGGAAGATTCAGTAACGCAAAGACCGGTTCGTAGAGCGCCCTCAAATCAGCGTGCTCGCACATGAGTTTGCTAAGGACGATGCTTGCGGCTTCTTTGCCTTTCGTGCCGCTCGCAGAGGCGGTGCCGTGCTGGTAGAACGGGCTGTTGTACACTGCTGCGTAGAGGCTAGAATGTTTGCTACTGCTGTCAGCGCTAGAGCTGCTGCCCATGTTGTACGTCAAAGACTCCTGGAGTAAAGTGGCATGCTTGCTCGCTAACGACTTATCCCATAGCACCAGGCCAGCTAACCCAGCAGATGAAAGTGCGCTCTTACTGTGGGAGCGAACGTGCCTACCGTTTCCACTCCCAGCGCCGCTGCCGATGCTGCCATTGCTGAAACTGCCCTGCGTTTTTAATTTTTGCTTCAATGCCGCGGCCTCTTGTTCCATCGAGAAGGCCTTGGCCATTGCAGGGCCTGCATTGCTCAGAAAGCTGAAAAGCTGCGCTATGGCGCTCTGATAATTGCCCATGAAAGCCCCAAGCTCCAAATGCAGCACTCGCGGGTCGTGCCTTGTGCGGTTCACCAGCTGAGCCATGCGGTAATTCTCAAACCACTGCATCCCGGCTTCAAACAAGAGCCCATGCTCGAGGCTCAGTTCTCGCAGCACCACAGCTAGGCTCGCTCCTCCCGGTAAGTCTTTGCCACGGAAATCGTTGACTCCTCTGCGGCGAGGGTTTCCGCTAGGATTGGCACCGTGGCTAGAAGCCATGTCGCCGTCATCGTTGTGGCGCGTGCTGCTGTTGGTGGCTGCTGCGGAGGGTGCGTGCGCCAAGTCGGGCACGCTCGACATTTGAGTGCACAGAAAGCGCAGGGCTCGGTCGCCGTTCGTTCGCGCAGCTCGAATCTCTGCGGTGGAATACAGCGCACTGCTCTTCGCGCTCAAGCTACGGTGCCGCCGGCTGTTGCTACTGCTACTACTTCTGCTGCTGCTGCTTCTACTACTACTTATCCTGCTACGACTACGACTATGACTACTTGCGCGGCTGCCACCTCGAGTGAGGGAAGCTCTTTCAACATGGCTAAAGGAACCAGTAGATCCAACACCATGGTCGCTTGCTCGGAGGTTTCCTTGATTCAGCACTTCTACACAGCATGGCCGGCAAATTTTGAGTGCGTCACAAGAGCGGCTGATGCTATTCGCAGCGCTACTGCTGCTGCTCGTCCTGCCACTGGCGCTCCTAGACCGTTGAGGCTGGCACACGTCTGCCGCTCGAAACTTGAAAGCAGTGGTCCACCGCTCCACACCCGACAAATGGTACACGTAGCCTGACGCGATCTTGGGAGCGGGCAGCCGCCAAAAGTGCAGAAACAAGTAGGGCCGATGAGCAGGCACCAGTTGCGCGGGGAGCCATGCCCACTGCGGATGGCTCACTAATCGAACACCCGGCGTTGCTACGCTTTGCTTCACGTCGGCTTCACTGCCTGAGGTGACGTGGAAGTGGCCGCACTGCCTGAGGGCAACGCATGCGTGTGCGAGGACCTTGCGCGCGAGCACGGACCCAGTCTTGTGGTGAGCGCCTACCAGAATCACCAGGTCAGTGGCGTCTAGGGTAGGTTGGTCGGGTCCCGGTGCTGCGAATGCTCGCCACCCATACGCTGCTAGCTCGAGTAGCCACAGGGCAGGGCTGTTGAGTGCAGGGTAGTGCTTCAGCGTTCGCTCTCGTTGCGACGAGACTCGCTGGCCGTTTTCGCCCACTGAAGGATCACGCCAAGTGTCAGTGCGCGTGCAGACTCGGTCAAGCCACATCGCGTGCTCGGGGTACACTTTCCGAATAGTCGAAGCTCCACCTGCGAGGAGGTAGATTACTATTGCTGCGCACACTAGGCGAGTGCCTACGACTCGTACTTGATGCTCACAGCGCTGTGTCGACGGTTCAGACTGACCACGCTGCTGGGTTGTAGGAAACAGTGCAAGAAAAGACGTCTTATCTTCGGCAGGCTTCTCCTCCTTAACCATGCCTCGGGGCCTCCAAACGAGCTTCACGGCATCCCACCACGATAAAATCCCACCGTTGATTGTTTGAGACCGCTGTGAAGACATGTGCAAAACCTTTCGCGCCAGATTGGCCACAAATTCGGCTTACTAGCTCGCGAAGGTGATGCAAAATGAATACTTTAAACTACATGGAAACTCAAATATGATAGATTTTGATCTTATTGAACCTTAAGCTAGCTAGCGTGCTTCACATAGCGTAACTGGGCAGCTAGAATCGCCCCAGACTTGGGTCCGACTGGCTAGCTACAGTATGATTGATGCCACTTCACCATCGGGCAAAAAGGTCAAGAAAAGCAAGAAAGTCTGAAGTCAACGGACAACTACGCCTTCTCATCAGTCAGATTTCTCGGAGATGACATCATCATCATCAGATAGATGATGCGAGGATGTTTTGGTTACGGCTAATTAGCAGTTGACTGAATCTTTGATTCTTATCCTCAACCAGCGGGCTCATAGCCTTTTACCGTTTATCTGCTAGTGGCGTGGACGCAAAGCTCACTAGCATGGATGAAAGTGGTATCACAGGCAACCTGTCTATGTGGGAGATCAGTGCTGATCACTTGGTGGTAAGGAGAATCTCCATTGTTGGGAACCAACCCCTCTCGAAAGCCCCTAAGATATCGAGTTGTGCTATCCCTAGGAAGTAACCTGCACTTTTGGGTAGTAAATCGCTTCAAACTCCTACCTTCCTCTCTTTTTTTTCAGCTATCCACAAAAGTGTTGGGCCAGGGCAAATTCGGCAAAGTGACCTTCGGCGAATGGTGGGGGACTTCGGTAGCTCTGAAAACGCTCGAAAATTTCGACCTCGAAGAGAACCATGAGCTCTTTCAAAAAGGTATAGACCAAAATCAATTATTATTCCCTCGTGCCAGCTTGCTCCTAGTCGCAAGTCGTAGCAGAAACTAGCCCTGCCTAGTGAATTCTAACAAGTACCCCGCTGTCGGCCGTAAATTTCCTTGCGTCTATACACAGAGATAAAAATGATGAAGGAGCTGCACCATCCACACGTGGTGCAGTTTCTGGGCTTTACGAACCCTCCGAGCATCGGCAAGCTCTTCATCGTGATGGAGTACATGCCGCTAGGGTCGGTCGAAGACTACTTGAGTCAGCACCCGAAGACTACTTTAGCAACGCGCGTGCGGTGGTGTAATCACATGGCTCGCGCGCTCGCGTACCTCCACAACCGCAAGCCGAATTTCTTAATCCACCGTACGTACTCCTTCTTTACGCACGACAAGTTATCTGTTTCAGATAACATGCTCTCTACGTATAAAGGGCTCACTAAATTTGCGACTGAACTTTCCTTCATGAATAGGTGGCATCAAACCCACGAACTCCATGCTCACGCAAAGTTTACACTGCAAGCTGGGGGATTTCGGCATCAGCCGGCTGTTCAACATGCAGTCGACGCCCACTGCTTTGCCATTGTTACACAAACCAAATCAAGCTGCTGCCAGTGACAGTGCCAAGTCAAGCCCAGCCAGCAGTTTTGACAGCAGTTTATCTCCCCCCACAGGAGGCCACGGCCGGGTGCTGCTCTCATCGCCCACCAACGCCCTCGAGCAAACCTCCAACTGTGGGACGGCGCGCTACATGGCGCCGGAAGTGCGCCTCGCCGTCACAGGAGACGACGACGACGCGAGAGACGAAACCAAAGCCTCTTATTCAACCTCTGCAAACGTGTTCAGTGTAGGGATGGTGTTCTACTACGTGCTGGAGGGCACGCCCCCGCGAGTGCCTGGGGGTACCAATCCTGACGCGCATTTTGCGGCTTTAGCACAGGGTGTGCGCCCTCATTACCACAACACCAAGCAGGAACACCAAAAGTTAATCAACCTGTGCTTACGGCAAAACCCTAAGGAGCGGCCATTTGCGTCGGAGCTAGCGGCTCTCTTGAAAGCGGACAGGTACTCGCGCGAGCCTCCACTGCCGGTGGAAGCTGAGAACCAGAGTGCATTGGCAAGGGCTTGCGGCTTCCAGAGCGCAGCAGCCAGAGAAAGAGCCGCGGCAATGAAAGAAAGAGCTTCTGAAGCACTGAAGGCCATTTTAGAGCGGCAAGGCACAACGATGTAGGGCTCTGCTTCTCCGAGGGCGCTGTTAGGTGGCCGTTGGCCGCGTCTCGCGTCTCCGTCTCCACTGACGGCGACGGAGACGCAACGCCGTTGACCACTGACGCGAACGGCGTTTTGTCTTCATATTGACGCAAGTGCAACAGTATCGTTGTGCTGCTGTGCATCCCACATACCCATGCCCATGTTGAGCTACTTCTGTTTGTTTATTTCCAGAAGTGTTCGATAAAACAAAAACAAATGGCCCTGAAATTCTGAAAGCTGGAATCCCGCCGTTTCGGATTCCGCTGACATTGACGTACCTGGCCCCCTCGCCCCCTACTACCTATTTTATGTAGGAAGTCGAAAGCAACGCAGATCTGGGCCGCTTTGTGGTTCTTCGCATTGGTAACCGTGCGAGTTGAATTATTATGAATCGTAGATCTTACTAGTAATCCTTGGAGTAGTCAGTAGTTCGGATTTAGAATCAAATTTCAAGGCAAAAAAAGAGCCAGCTGAAAAAAAAAGCAACCGGGGACTCTTCACATAGCCTTCGTCTGTTGTACTTAGATTACCGTGGGGGTGCCCCGCTTTCCAGTTTCTTTTCTTTTAGATAATAGCGGTCTTGGTGGCGCAGTATTCGTCGGTGTAACCTTCGTAGCATTCGCAGGTGCCGTCTTCGCCGCATTCGCCGCGGCCGCTGCACTCCCAGTTCACGCCCACCGCCTCCACATGGTCGTTCATCACGAGGCACGACGAGCCCGGCTTGAAGTCCAGCGGGTGCTCGAGCTTAGGCTGGCAGCCCGCGTCGCAGTAAGCAGTGCGGCACTCCAGGGCGTACTGGTCGCCTTTCGTCATGCCGCCGTTGAAGGTGATCTTCATCACCAGATCAGTGTCGTACCAAGTGTAGTTGTAGGCGGGGTCGTAAGGGTAGTTCTGGTCGCCGGGGTAGTTCGACAGGTGCACTTTCTGGCCGCCGAGGCCGTAGTTGGTGGCGTTGTACTTGGACAAGTTGCGGTACAGCACCACGGAAGCTTCTTCGACCACCTTGTTCGGGAGGGAGTTGAGGGCTTCTTCCACGACCACTTCAGTCAAGTTGTACACGTTCATGGTGAAAGTGGTGTACTCTTCGTTGAGAGTGGAGCGGAAAGTGAGCGCAAATTCGCCGTTGGTTTCGGTTTGGTTGCTGTCAATACCCATGTCCACCTTGTAGGCGTTGTCCATGTACAGCTTGGCGTTATCACCAGTGTAGCCATCCGTGACCGGGTTGAACACGTTGGTGATGACCACCGCCTGGGTTTCCGGGGTCTTTTCGAGCGCAAAGTAGTGCGCGAAGTCGCCGCGCGGGCACATGCGGATTGAGCAGTCCAGGCCGGTGTATTTGGGGTCGCACACGCAGGCGCGGGACTTGTGCGCGTCCCACAGGAGGGGGAACTCGAAGTCGTACTGGTTGCGGGTGGGCGCCGAGCCGGTCCACTTGAAGTCGTCGCCCAAGTCGTTGCGGAGCTCCGCCAGGTACTCGCAGGTGCCGTGGCCGCTGCAAGCGTTGGGGCACGAGGTGCGGCGGCAGCCTTTGCCTTCGTAGCCGGGGAAGCACGCGCAGTCGCCGGTTTCGCGGTCGCAAATGCCGCGGCCCGCGCACTCGCGCAGCGCGTGGGCCCGATTTTCCGCAGTAGGGGTGTCAACCCAGGCAATCTCGTACGGGCACACGCGCACGTCGCAGGCGCCGCCGGTGTTGTCGCCGTTGCCCCAGTTGGACCAGCAGATGCAGCCGTTGGTGGAGCACGACCCGTGGCCCGAGCAGCCGTTCGGGCAGTCCGCGCCCGCGTAGTAGGTGGTGGTTGGGGACGGGGACGGCGACTTGAAGGTTTCCGACAGCGGCGGTGTGGAAAGCTTGCGCACGGGCTCGTCCGCTTCCGCGAGTTCTTCTTCCTTGGTGGAGAGTTCGAGCTTGATGGTGTCCACGTTCACGGCGCAGTCGCACGCGGTGCCGAAGTCGGCGGTGAGCGCTTCCACCGACTCCTTGAGCGACTCCGTGGCCGCGTCGTAGAACGAGTCTGCAGTGAGGAACCGGCCCTTGGAGGCTTGAGTGGTGAAGCCCACCGTAATGGTGGCGGTCTTGTCCGAGAGCACCTTGCGGCGCCGGGCGCGGGCCGAGCAGCCCGACACGTCGTAGTGGACAATGTCCTCCACGCTCAGGGATTCACCGGACTCAGCGTGCTTGATGGCCTTCGCCACCACCGCGCGCACCTTGTCGGTGTGCTCCAGGGCGAGGTCGCACACGCCGGCGCCGGAGACGCCAAACTGAATGTCGAGGCGGGTAGAGTCCGCAGCAGCAGGGGCCGCAGGGGCTTCCTGAGCGGAAGCGCCCATGAGCATGGCGAGAGCCACCACGAGCTTCATGTTTACCTAAAGAACTACACACAACGAAAGCGTACGGGCACAAAAGGGCGGGGCACGAGGCAAGTGAGCGCGGTGAAGCTTTAACGCCGTTGGTCATCGGACTTTCACCCAATCCAAAAAAGACGAAGAGCTCGCAAAGCCCACAACACAAGCGCGCGCAGGGCCGAGGCAGGAGAAAGATATAACAATATATATTCATTCAATGCCCAGGCGCGTGAGGTGTGGCGCGTGCGAAGTGGGGCGGAGACATGCAACCCCGGGTGCACCGTGCCCCCACGCTGTAACCAGGGACGGTCAGTGAGAGCTCCTCATACACAAAAAAGTGCGCGCGCATATGCACATGAGTGCATGAAGGCATGATATAAGATAAGCTTGTTATGAGAGATGATCCCGAAGTGATGGGGGCGGAGCGGGCCCATGGGGGCGTTCATCACCTGGAGAGATGGCAACGCCCACGACTACTCGCTCTGATGCTTTGATGGACTGGACGTTGCCGGTCATATGAAAAACAGGTGAGGTCTCGAAAGTACCGAGTTTTGCGCTTTTCAGGTGAAGTTGGGCAGCACTCACCCTTTCAGTAGGGAGGCGTAAAAAGACGGACAACAAAAGTTTCTTGTACTTTGGCTGGATTCTGGTTTCTTGTCTTTGTCTCTCTCCCTTCTTTGTCAAATCTTCAGCTTCAGCAGCCTGCCTTCAGTCGGGCGGGCCCCACCAGAGGCCAAACCACTACTACTACTAGCCAAACCCGACCGCAGGGCTGCTACGAAGACAGCATTGCTACAAACAGTGGCTAGGTTTCTGAAAGGCATCACTTTTTTTCATACCACCAACTGCTAGGACACAAACTCGTCTACGGATTCGATGCTAATTTTCCTTCAGTGATTGAGACCTCATTACTGACCCTAGCATCAGAACTTGAATATTATGCCTTCCATGGTGAAAATCCGCGTGATTGCGGCGAGGGATCTACCTATTATGGAGAGAAACATGCAGGGCGATGGGTACACGGACGCTTACGTTGCTATCTCATTGGGTCCAAACGAAGTAAGTAGAGATGCGTGGCCTTGGATATAAAGCTTATGCCACTCCGTAGTTCCCTAAGACCATTCGCTTGAGCTTTGCGTGCTCTGGGTGGACAGCACATGCACCACTATTCTTTTCGAACCACTTATGAAGACTACAACTATTCTTCAAATGTGGCAGGCTCGAACGCAAGTGGCGCACAAGACGCTCGCGCCAACCTGGCACGAGCTATTTCGGTTTGAAGTAAACGACGCCATGTTGCAGTCGGAACCACTCGAATTTCGAGTCATGGACCACGACGTTTATTCGAGCGACGACCCGGTAAGGATATTAGGGCTTCAAGTCTTCGCTTCGGCTGCAGCTAGGGATGGGAGGAGGCATTCGCGTAGGGTTTGGAGTAAAACATATAATGGCTGTTGTCAATTACATTCTGTGACCTAAGTATGCCTCTGCGAACTTGTATCTTGGCTTGCTTCGCGGAGAAGGAAGGTGTTCGCACGAAGAGCCTTTAACCTGTCTCCTCCTGGTGGTGCAATTCACAGGTGGGCTTGGTGCACGTGGACTTGAGCCCTTTGCTGATGCGTGTGGAGGAAGCGAGCTCGGCCGAAGACGAGCCTCGCACCGTGAAAGGGTGGTTCCCCATTTTTGACACGTTGCGCGGTGTCCGCGGCGAACTGCACCTCGACATCAAGGTTTTTGCATGAATTTACTTGCGGATCATAACGCAACAATTGCAACTCCTCAACTTTAAATGCCTCTCTGAGTGGACTAATTGCTTCAACCAAGAGAGTCCATCCTCGCCATCATCTCCATCTTAGTCTGCCCAATCTTGCCCCCTCAGGTAACCTTCATTGGCGACGAGAATCGCTTTCGGGAATCGTCTGCGGGGGTGTCTTTCTTCCACCCCAGCACACTCGAAACGGGCGTCTTCACGGTCCTGGAAGTGTTTGGCCTCGTCGAAGAGCTGGTCGTGGAAGACGACCCCGAATTTGCCCTCATGGACCGCGCACGCAGCGCCCGGTCGTCCAACGAACTCCGGCTTGGGCTCCTCTACAAGCTGGGGTCGCGGGTGCGCCGTCAGCTGGGGCGGAAAGTGCTGGAGTTGGGAGGAAATGCCGTGCTGGCGTTCAAGCAACATTTGGACGTGGAGGGCGACAGCGGCCTGGTGGCAAGGGCGTACGGCACGGCTGCTCTGGTAGTGCCCACGCCAGAGCTTGAGAAAGGGCTGCGGGATGCTCATCAGCAAGTGGCGGCGACCTTGATGCAAAGCTTAAGGCGAGACCGCGGGCGGATGCTCGAGCTGCGGCGGCGGGACGCGAACCAACGACGATTGGAGGAAGAGGAAGAAGAGGAAGCCGAAATGCGCCGACGGCAACGACGAGTTGACGATGAAGGCGAAGAGGAACCAGGGCAACGCGAGCAAGAACACCGAGCGCATGTCGGCGTTGACGACGACGAAAGAGGTGGGAATCGCGGAAAACTGCGGCGCCAGGGCAGCAACAGCAGCCACAGCAGCAGTGGGAGCGGGCGTGTTTTGCCTTCGTCGCTTTCAGAGGGCAATCTCACCTCCCTTGCATCGTCGCCAACCAATAGGGACGCCCTTTTGCCCAATAATCAAGCACCTGGTGCAGCTGCGGCTGCTACAACTGATGAGCATGCCTCCCATCGCGGCCACCGCAGTCGAGAGCGCCGCTACCGTGCTGCACGCACGAGCACCGGTCGAAAACGACGCGACTATAGGCGTCCTAATGCCCACTCCGATAGCAATCATGCTGCGCCAGGAGACCACAGTGCTCAATTAGAGTCGAGCCTCTCTGCGTGGGTGGCGAGCGGCTTTGGGCTCGAGGATTGGCACTTGCCCTCGGACGGCGATGGCCGCGTGGGGTTTGAGCTCTTGGCGTGGCGCGCCAGCAAAGCAGTGATTGAAGCAAGTACTGCCGGCCAATCAGCGCGCAGTACCGAATTCGGCGATTTCAGCGATGACGCGGCGGACCGAGGCAGCGATGCGAGCGGTAATGGCAACGATCACGGCGACGGCAACAGCCGCGGCGGTGGAGGTGCAGGAGGAAAGCACGGAGGGGGAGGAGGCGGCCAGCGCGGGGAGGGCAGTGGCGGCAGCAACGGCGGCGAGGACGGTCCCTCAAATGATGTGGCGAGTGGCGCCACGCAAGCGCCCAACGCCGCCATTCAACATCTGGTGCGCAGATAATCTTGCATTGAATTAACTAAAATTCTTGGCGCGTGAAGAGCACATCGCGCCGTGTGAGTGTGCGCATTTCCTGCACTTATTTTGTTTAAAATTGACATTTGTGCTTGTGCGACTAGGTGCGCCTGTACGGCGATGAAAGTCGCGGCGACGGCGACGGAGGGCGCGATGGCAATGACGATGGTGGCAATGGCGGTGACGATGACCGCAGCGGGAGCGATGGAGGCGGCAGAGGCGACAGTGACGGCAGTGGCAGCAGCGGCGTAAAGAGGAAAGGAAACCGCAGTCAGCAGCGGCAACACCGTCGTAAGAGCAGCATCAGCGGTGGTGGTGGTGGTGGCATGGATGAGAAGCCTGCTCGCCGCCGCAGTCAAAACAATCAGGCAGGGCAGCAGCAGCCTTCATCATTGCACGGCAACAACAACAACAGCAGTAGCGGCGGTGGCGGTGGCAACAGTAGCAACGCGAACGCATCGAGTGGCGATCCTCAGAGCCAAGGAGCTTTGTTTGAAGTGCAATTGTTGACCCTGTGCGAAGTGCCTCCGCGCACCAAACTGCATGTCGGGGGTGTGGTGATGGCGCGGTCAGTCAAGTATTTGGGCCGCGTGAAGACCTCGAAGCACGACCTCGAGACAAGAGATACTTGGTGGATTGAGCTCCGAGAAGAGGTGAGTCTTTTGAAAGGAATGTGCATTGGAAGCCAGGAGTATTCTGTCGCTAGGTATGCGGATTCATGCTTTTTCTATGCTCGTCATAAATGTGCTGTGCTCTGCCTTCCCCCTTTTCACACGCTGCATTCTTTCGGGTGTTTGTTTGTCCGCTACGACTTCTGCTACCACAACTATCGCCACTGCCAGCTGCGCGCCCACGCACAAAGCTTGTGTTGCACCCACGTGTTAGGCTACACCGAAACTTGCTCGATCCACGACGACGTGTGCGTGCTCTCCTGCTCGGGCACGGCAGCCACCTTGCGTGCCCTCTTGTTGCCGAGCGACGCGTTGATGGCGCTCGACCGCGACCTAGCCCGACAAACGAGGACCGCCGCTGCGCAGTGGATTTTAGACGCCCACGCGCACGATGAAGAGGTTGCTGCTGCTGAAGCTGAGAACGATAATGCAGCTCGAACAAAGGTGGACAAGGACAAGCTAGAATCCGAGGCACCAGTTCCCAATGCTGGGAGTGGCGGTCAAAATACAGATACTGGTGGCGGCGGTGGTGACAGTGATGCGAACAATGCCAGCACTGCTGCTGATGGCACAGTAGATGCTGAGTTTGCAGCAACATCCATTAAAGGCCACCACCAGCACCGGAACCGGATCCAGAGTGGGTTCGGGCGCTCAGAAAGGCGAGCGAGTTTCAACAGCAAAGAAGGCAAGACAAAGCGCAGCAGCAGTGCGGGTGGGGCAGTTTTAGGAGCAGCAGCAGCTGTGTCCGGTGGACGAAGAAGAGGCGGGGCTGGTGATGGCGTGAGGCTCAACCACCGACGGTCACAATTGGGGGGTGGCTTGATGTATGGCGGTGCCGCCGCAGCTGCTGCTTCTGGTCCTACTACATTAGGGCGAGCATCGTCAGCGCTGCGGGTGCCTCGCGTGAAGCCTTGCTCCGCAGCGCACGTGCCCTATGCCCACACCCAAGCCCCCTTCAAAGCCATGAAACTAGTGCCCTGCGCCCTGTGCGGGCGCAAGTGGGTCCCGGAGCTCTTGCTGGCCACCGTGGAACCTCCTCTGCATTTGCCCACCCGGGGCAGTGGGGTGTTGCTGCAAGCGCGCGTGTGCCGCCCGCACTCGTGGGCGAAAAGGCTCGGGTCGCGCAACGCGGAACTGGTGTCCGAACAGCTGCCGTTCGTGGAGTATGAGCTGCAGCGGCAATTGGTGCTCAAGCTCAAGGTGTGTGCACATGTAATTCAAAAGTTCTTGCTTCTAATTTCATTCGTTGCCCTTGTGTTATTATATTCCAAACTTCACAGCTCTTTCGTCGTGTGCTGACAGGTGCTGGGCTTAAACGCGGCCTTCAAGTTCGAGTCCTCGGTGCAAGTGGGACAGGCCATGGTGGTGGGGTTTGCGTCCTGCACGGCGGTCTTCGCCGAAGCTTTGCCCCCACCACCGAGGCTCACCACGAAACTGGGCAACCTAACGCAGCAGTCGTTGGCTCAAGCGTCGCCTTCGAAGTCGCCTCAGCTGCAACCCTTGCCGTCACCGTCTCTGCAGTCGTCGATGCCACCGCTGCCGCTAGGCGCAGACGCTTACACCAAAGCAGCCCACACTTTCGCTGGCCTCACGCACGAACCAGGCCTAACCTCCTCCGGCGCCCTCGCTGCGCTCACGGCGAAGCTTGAAGCTCTCGCCGACCGCAGCCGAGCTGCCTTGGCCGCGGAGAAGCCCAGTAGGTACGTACAGGCGCTCGAGCGATCGGCTCAGCGCCGCCGCGCCCACGCCGAACGCGCTCAAAGAGCCTTGCAAGCCCGCGAGCGCGCGGTTGCTCGGGCCAAGGAAAAGGCTGTGGCAAGAGCGGCCAGCCGTGCTGAGGCCAAGGCGAAAAGCAAGCAAGAAGCTGCTGCTGCGAAAGAGGCGGCTGGTGCTGGTGCTGGTACTCCTGCAGAATATGAGCACAAGGTGTTGGGTGAAGGAGATGTGCTCGCACCGACTGTGCCTCCACCGATTGCCCCGCCACTGCCAGAAAGCGAAGTAGCGACTGGGATCACTTCGAGTTCATCGTTTGAGCTCAATTCGGCGATTACGGCGACGGTGGCCCCGGTAGCTGCGGCCTCGGGTGCGGCGGTTGCGGTGGCGGGTGCCATGGCCAAGGCAGTTGCTGCTGCGATGAAGCCTGCACCTGCCGCCACCGCCGCTACTACAACTCCAGCAGCAGCAACGGTAGCAACTACGGCAACCAGCGCAGTGACTGGCAGTGGCAATTTGCCGCCGTCGCGGCGCCCTTCTCGTTTTGTGATTGATTCTTCGGAGGAGCCAACTGACCAACAGCACGGCGTTGATCTAGCAGCAGCTCCTGAGAGTGCTTCTCCTCTGCTTGCACTATCTCCGCAAAAATCATCGGATGCTGAGTCCGGGCACGTTGCGACGCTCGAAAGCGCTAATGAAGTGCAAGAGCCTATTGTGGTGCCTGAACCGCAAGTGAGCGTACACGCACTTGGTAAGGAAGAAGAAAAAGGACCTGGCGAGTCTCTTGGATTGGCAGGTGTTGCTTCTGCCACTATTATTGCAGCCAATGGCCCTGATGCTGAATCACATGACATCCCACAATGGGACCCTCTTGGTTTTGGGGCGGATTCGGACTTGGAAACGAATGACCAGACAAGCAACAGTATTGATAATGGTGAACAGCTGGTATTTCCAGGTGGACCGAGTGACATTCAAACGGGCCAAATTAGCGTTCCATTTCCGGGAGCAAGTGAGAAGGCTTTTCCTGAGCCGCCACTAGAGGTAGTCGTCCACAAGTCGATGCCCACAGGAGGTACTTCCAATCGCATCAGGAGCGGCAGCGAACCGTTCCTCAAGTCGATGGCGTCGCAACCGCTGCCTCAGCGTCCTGTGCCGTTACCTGCAGTAGCGCCGCCAAGTGCGCCGCAAGGTCGCTTATTGGCTCCGAACCCTAGCGACGGGACGGCTAGTGGTGCTGCTTCTGTTGTTGCTCCAGTTGTTGCCCCTCTTGCTGCCGCTGTCGCTCCAACTCCTGCTATTGCCACCGCAAGCGCTCCTTCAAGTGCTACAACCAAGGCTGCTGATGCGAAAATTGCCGTTGCTCCAGATGCAGTCAGCGCCGCCAGCAAAGAAACTGTGGTGCATACGTCAGCAAGCTCCGCTTCGTCCGATTCCGATGATGAGGATTCGTCGGACGCCACATCAGAGTCGTCAGCATCTGCAGTATCATCGTCAGAGACTTCTTCGTCGTCATCGTCGTCTTCGTCGTCGTCATCTTCAAGTTCCTCGGAGGATTCGTCTTCGTCGTCATCTGATGAAGAGGATAAGAAAAATCAGCGCAAATCAAAACCACGTGATGCCACTGCCAGAGCCTCAAATGCGATGGGCCGAGAAGAAACCAAGAGCAACGGCCGCGGCAGTCCCTTCAGGAGGCTCAAGACTACTGCCATGCATCCCAACAGCTCCGAGGAATATCTGTCTTTGGTGTCCCCTTCGGGCGCTCTCATGTCTGCGGATCTAGAAATGGCCGACGCGGAGTTATGGCGGGAAGACCTGAAGGCACGCGGAGGCAGCGACAGCGACTTAAAACTACGGTCTGACTTCGACGAGGAAGACGAGGACGACGACGACTTCGAACGGCTGGAAATGGACGAGGACCTGGACGAGAACGGCACGGGAGAAGAAGACAACGGCCCGCTGACGCTGGAAGAAGAAATGGCTGAGCTGGAGCTGCAAGCGCAGGAAGACGAAGACCGCCGCCACCACCGCGGCGCCTTCGAAGACCACGAGGACGACGAAGGCGGCGGTGGCGACCGCAGTGACAACGACCGTGAAGAAGAAGAAGAAGAAGAAGAAGGCAGCACCGGAAACAACAGCGGCGGCGATAGTAGCAAACATCGCCGCAGTGGCAACCGTCAGAATAGCAGTGGCGACAACCATGACGACGGTGGGGATGGCCGCCGTGGTGGCGATGGTGGTGGTGGTGGCCGCAGGGGCAGTGGCAGTGGCCACCGGAAGAGTGGGCAGCGCGCGAGGCTCTCGCGGCGGCGTGGGCGCGGAGGCGGCGATCGGTTCGCTTTGCCCCGGCCTACGCTGGTCTACGACGACGGGCGAGCCCCTTTTGTGCTGGAAGTCGACGACGAAACCGACGAAGATTTGCTGTTGGTGCTGCTGGAGCAGGCCGCACCCCCCGGGGTGGGTTTGAGCAGCGCCCAATGGCGGCCGGGCGCGGAAGATGCCATTGGGCCTGGAGAGCTTCTGGTGGCGGTGAAACGAGTGAAATGGTCGCACAGCGAGGGCTTCGGGCAGTTGTTTGGAAGTGGTGGCGGAGGCAGCGGGAGCAGCAGCGGTGGTGGCTATGGTGGTGGCTATGGTGGTGGCTATGGTGGTGGCGGTGGCTACAGTAACATCGGCGCTGGATCAAATAGCAGTTACAGTAGTACAGCGAACAACAACAGCAATAGCAGCAGTTCTAACGGTCGAGAGCGCCCAAACCACGGCTTAGCACTTTTGTTTCGTGACGTCTTGAGCCGGCTCTGCCTCCGCGCCGCGCCGGCCGCCCCGTGCACTCTTACGGCCATCAAGAGCCACGTGCGGCTCCTCGCCGATGAATCCGTTGAGTTGCTGGTGTCGGCTACGCTGGTGCTGGAGTCGCGCTGTGCTTTACTGCCTTCAACTAACCAAACAAATACTGGTGTGGTAGGAAGTG
>Ga0307931_1001422_pt1 | contig 15701 bp, 13 predicted proteins | sample OrgLakmetageno47_FD_201816 | JGI IMG/M metagenome (GOLD analysis project Ga0307931, IMG submission 201816) | Saline water microbial communities from Organic Lake, Antarctica - #47 | ecosystem: Environmental > Aquatic > Non-marine Saline and Alkaline > Saline | place: Antarctica: Organic Lake... | reverse complement strand
CTGCCTTGGGCAACATGAAGGGCGCGGCGAAAGTGAAGGAATGCGGCGCCGTAGACATTCACGCCTTGCGATTCGTGGTTGGCAGTTTGGGCTGCACCGAGGTGGGTTATAAGGGCGCTATTTTTTTTAAAGATGGAAAGAGAATTAAGAAGGAAATTAGGGAAGTATAATTGAATACTAGTTGTTGATTCATCATCGATTGCGTACTTTTGTTGAATTAGTTACACCATCCAGTGTTTATCTTTCATCTGCCTTCTCATTTTGAAATTGCATATGCATTACAGGTCACTGACGTGGAGTTGCTGGAAGTCATGCACAGTTACTTTCCCGTATATCAATATACGGACAAGGAAAAGCAGGACGAAACCAAGCTGCTGGCCACTCGCGCCAACATGCAAGTGAAGCGAGACAAAGAGCACGCCATGGCAGAGGAAGTGCTCGTGGGCTTCCTCGAAGATACGGTGTGATTTTGAGGCATGATTTTTCTTCACTTTGGCTCTGTCTCCTCGTGTGCATAGAGTAGCTTCAGCAGTGCACTTACAGGATCTTACATCTACTATTTGCTTTAAAACTTCAATGCATGCATTGGTGGGTGGCTTTCTCCTCATTGGTGAATGATTTAAAAAAATGTACAGGTGGAATGGTGCGTGATTGACTACAGCGTCAATACTTTAGGCGATGAAGCGGACAAAGCATGGGTTGAAGCGAGAAAAGAAGAGCGTGATACTAGTGAAGCGTGTATGAAATGGATGGTAGAGACAATAGAAAAATGCACACAAGATGAGATTGACGCTGCTCGCATTCAATTAAAAAGAGAGGTAGCAAAAACACTGGTTGATCTCTGCACTACCATCGTAGAATCGCTCGCCCCAGATGAAGCCCGCGCAGAAGAAGTCGCATGGGTCGAAGCCCAGGAGAAAGGCGCGATTGCGATGCAGACGGTAATGAGAGGCAAAGCGGCGAGAACAAAGAAAGCAGCGCTAGTGGAAGCACGTGAGAAGCAGCGCCTAGCTGACAAAATGCGACAAGAGTTGCTTGGAGAAGTCGAGAACGATGCAAAAGCTACCGATGAAATTGGGGATACGGCTGCTGCTTCGGAGAATGCACGAGAAGGTGAAGAAAGAGGGAATGCGGAAGTTGAAAATGAGTCTATCGAGGTTACTCCAGATACAGAAGGCAACACCCAAAGCAATGACAATGTTGTTGAGGGCATTGGTGCTACGGACGGTAGTGCTTCTGATCCAGTGAAGGAAGACGGAGCTGGCGAGAACATTGCGACAGTTGCTGTGCCTGCCGCGGAAGAAGGGAATCCTAGTGCTGGAGAAGCAGATGCCAAGGATACGGATGGCGCAGATGAACCTGTGGCTTCTCTTGATGGTGATGGTGATGACGCAGCTGCTGCTGTTGTGGCTTCAAGCGATGGTGCTGGCGCACTCGAAGACAGCGCTGTTGAGGAGGACGAAGAAGGCGTTGCCGCAGTTGCTGAAACATCCCTCGATAATGCCGATGAGAGTATGAGTGAAGTCAACAAGAACGACGTTGATGTACCATATCAGGGCAAATCGCGGCCATTTGTGAACGAGCGAGGGTGCGTAAATGGAAGACTTTACCTTGTGCTCGTTCTTCTTCCATTCCAATACTCTTAATAGATTCCTGTTCTCTCGGCAATTTTACTTAATCTGTACCTCTCTCGTTTCATAACACAGTGCGTGAATTCCTTAGAGATGTGTGCGTGCCTCATTTCTTAACTGCCACTCTCTTCTACTATACAGGTACGTGGCCTTGGACGAACGGCTCATTTTAGCGATCGAGCAGCTGGTAACACGCCACCGCAGTGGGCACCCGCACCAAGATCACAACCACAACAACCACACAACCAGTGGACATTCCTCTTCTCGTGCTGCTCATGCGACTTCTGGAGTAGGAACTTCAGTGGCTGTTGCCACTCCGGCAAAAGAAAGCTTTCATTTGATGCCAAAAGCCGCCACTGACGCGCTGTCCAAAGCTACAGCAACCCCTTTTGCGTTAAGAGCTCAATTGGGAGATCAACTCGGCAAGCTTGGGCACCAACTGTGGACCAATTTGACTCAAAACGTGTACCACGATGCTGCAAGGTCGGTTGATGACTATTGTTGAATTTTCCGATTGTACAACACTTTCTATGCGTGCGTCATTTTCACGAGCACATGTATTAGCCCACCGCGTACCGCCAGCACCTGATCTCCTTTTATTTTTGTTACTATAATTGTCGTAGTTTATTTTTCCTCTGTTCAGGTACGAGCATTTGCGCATTACTCGGGACGCCGCCTTCGTGAAAGCCACCCTTGCTTTCCGCAACCGCCGCCCCGCCCGCTGGAGCTGCGACGTGTGCCTTAACGCTTTCCCCCTGTATGCCGACTTGCGCGCCCACGAGAAGTTGAAGTGCTGCTGCCGCCGCGCCCCCAGCTTAGGGCCCGACTCTACACCGCAAGCCGTGGATGCTTGGAATTTGGTGGTGAAAGGTTTGAAACCTCCTAAACCCAAGTTCAAGGGTTACGGCCACCACCATAAACACGATGACGATGACGATAATGATGAGCATGCTCATCAAGGCGGCAAGGAAGGGGGTCATCATGGTAGCAAGGACAAGGACAAGAAGGATGCTGATGCCACAGCCTCAGACGCTGGTAAAGAGGATGGCGATGAGGATGGCAGCGGCAGTGGCAGTGGTTCAAGTAGCGAAGGCAGTGAGAGTGACGATGACGATGACGGTGATGACAAGGAAGGCGGAGGCTTCGGCGCCCTCGCTGCAATTGGTGGCAAGAGCAAGACGAGCTGGTTTGGCGGCATGGCGGCGGCCGCTACAGGGAAGAAGGGAGGTAAGAAAGGAGATAAGAAGAAGCAAGAGCGTGCACTTCATTTCTGGGACCCCAGCGGAGGGCTGGCATTACACCCCAAGGCACTGGGTGGAGCTGACCGCCCTTACTTCTCGGGCCTGCACCCGCCGCCGAGCCCAGACACCGAGGATTTCTTTTAAACTCGCCCTGTAATCCGGATCTTCCTGGCGTTGATCCAGAATTGCAGTCACAAGGTATAAGCATAAGCTGGACTTCTCTTGACTTTTGACGTGGAATATTCGAAATTCATTGTTTATGTCTAGAGAAAGCCAAACAACCAGAAGACTTAGAACTACTCTAGAAGCCGGGCCTTCCTAGCTATTGCTATTCAAACCAATGTCGCTCCGTATCTCCGATTGACCTTGGACGGCAATGGCTATATAGTGTATGGGTGCCTTTCCTTTGGTTTTCTATAATATTTGGTCGCTTTTTTTGTCTTTTTGACCACAGTGCGGCGACATCGGCTGCAAAAGATACTCGCGTGCTCTTGTTTAGCTATAAGTTAGAAGATCTTTCAGTTACTCCACAATTACAGGGGCCAGTTTAAACTGTTAAACTACCCAGGGGCTAGGGGCATGGGCCATAACTCATGCGTATCCGGGCGGATTGGTCTGAAACTTCGCATGAGCCTTAAGTAATACCTTATTTCTCTCCCATTCGCATGAAAGGCACATGAAATTTCGTCTTCACGTTCATTTTTTTGATCAAGCGCAAATAAGTGCCCCCCCGAGACAAAATTTGGCTGCACGTCCGTTTTTGTTGCCAACACGAATATGGTCACCAAGAGAGCCAAATGGCACCTAGAGAGGCCAGTAAGGTCGCATTACTTAGGAAATCAGATGCATTAAACAGCGCGGCAAAAATATTTGGGTCAAAAGATGATGCTCTTTTTCTATATGGCATTTTCCTGAGTCTGGATCCTAAAAAATCACAGTGATTTCATTTGAATTAGGAATTTCAACTTTTCTTTGGCACAATCGAGGCTTAGCTCTCTGAAATTTCGCGTGTGCTTTAAGAACCACTATATCTCTCTTGCATTCGCATGAAAGGCACATGAAAGGGGCTCTTGGTATTTTTTTTCCGGTTGGGCGACGACAATTTTGGTATAAAATTAGCAACCAATGGTTAGTTTAAACTGGCCCCTGTACGTATTTGCGAGGCGAGCTTGCTACTGTAGACGCTGTAAGAAATAGTAGTCAGTCTATGTGCTGACCCAAACAAGTCCTCAAATCAGGGAAACTTCTTGCAACTTATAAACGGCCTTGCTCAATAGCGCTCACTTCGTCTCAAGTCTAAATTCCGTGCTCAAAGGGTTAGAATTCATCCGTCCAATGAAAGGGCCAGTACATGTTCAGCTGGTGAGGCTAGCGTGGTGTTTTCTTGGAATGGCGGCGCCAACTTATGGCTCAATGCTAGCACCATGGCCGGTGTCCTCCACGTACAACTCGGTAGACCTCAATGCGTCGGTAGCTTTCATGATTGAATACATGGGCGCTGAAGTGATTACTCCAAATCTCACGGCGGCTACGGCCGGCTGCGATTCTGCGATGCAATGGGTACTCTACGGCCTTTCTTTATTCGCACGATGCTGCTATGTATGCCTCATCGCGCGAGATTCGATCAAGTGCAATTGCTCCTTAATACTAGATTGAGCGTTTTGGGTTTATACTTAACATGACAGCACTGCCTCTGATGCTACTATAAACTACTGATGTGCCATGACAGGTTAAGCTTCCTGGAAGTGGCTACGAATTTCACTTCATCTCCACGCCTAGCTTGTCTGCAGGGAGCAATTTCACGTTTGCCGACTACAAAGTGCTCGCAGAAAGTTACTACGGGAATTTGAGCGAGACGAATGCGTCGTCTTACGATCAGTTTATGGACCACCACGTGGGCATGGTTACCGACGGTAAGAATAGGTGTTATGATTTTAGTTGTAGTTGCAATACTAGCAATGAAGTTGACGTGATATGACTATGATTTAGCATGATACTGCAATGAAATATCCAAATCTACCTTGATGCTAGAAACTGCCGATGAGGTATATCGTACAAGTAGTAGCAACGGTGCTGCACTTGGAATAGCTAGAAACTGCCGATGAGGTATAACGTACAATTCTTCTTATTACATTACTTGCGTGTCTTGCACCCACGCCTGATGTGTCTCATTTGGTTTAGATATGACTCCGTTCTATTCGGCACTCCTTGCTGACCGGGTTCCATTCTTCATGGTTAGTGAAATTTGTTACCTACTGAAATATTTTAGTAGCTATCGCAAATCTCTTCAATTGTAACATTTTCATTGAACGTAGGTTTCTCCCCTCTTCGCCCACATTCGAATGCCGTGCTAAGCTCTATCTTTCAATACCAAGTTGTTGCTGAACATTCTTTCCTATCGCTCAGGTGGGCCAGTACCCGTCGTTCTTCGATTTGTTTGTGGAAATTCCTGGCACGGGCACCATTCTCGAGCTGACCTCAACGCGACTAGACAACCCAAACGTGACCATATCCGAGTGGGTTTATCTTCGCTTTTATATACACAACGAAATGCAATTATTCATTCTTTCCTTTTTTGAAAGCGTGTTGGAGGATTTTTTTTAACTTTGTTCTCATCGTTTTCTTTCTCTTACTGTATCATTTCACTCCAACTCGAAGGTGGGACATCTGCCAAAACAAAGACAACCATCACTTGATCGATCAGCTTGCTTCCCAGCCGAAGAAGGCAGCGACCAAGAAGCAAAGCAGCAGTGCTTTTCCCGTACTGAATTGGCGCAAAACCACGTTGGCCAGCCCGTACCCCGCGGCGGCAGAAGCGGCGTCGATTCGCTTCTTGGGCGCTCACCACATCGAACAAGGCCACCCAGGGGTAAGTAGGTTGTAAATACAGCGGTGGAATACTGTAGCCAAAATTCCTTTGTTTTGAAATCACCATATCAACAGTCTCTGCTTTATTTCCCCAGGCTTCATCTTGCATGTTTCCATTCTATTTGTTTGGTTCATTTAACTCACTCATGTGAATTATAAAAAGTCATGTGGCACCGCTACTGCATGTGCTGACAACGGTAGGTGTGGGTGAAGCAATGCGCTAAAATAGCGTGGTCCGAGCTCAACTCAACCGGCCCAGCGGGCATTCCTTACCAGTTTCATTTCGTGGATGGTTACAGCTACCCACCTTTTCCTCCGGTGCGTGGGTGATTGTGCACACATACGAACAAATGAACCGTTTGTGCTAAATTTCGGACCCTTTAGACATCCGTTTAGCTCTTCGTTCGACTCCTATGCTTTTGTAATTCACATTTTTTATTTGATTGTAACAACGTCAAAGTACTCTCGGCTTATTCGTGCTCTCTCTGTCTCCAGTTTGCAACGATTAATTCTGCCTGTTTGTCTTTCATTCCTTGCACATATTCTGCTGTGTCATTGTGATAGGCTCTGGATATTGTGGGCCTTGCTCAGCTTCAAGAAGCAGCGCGGAACTTCACTACAGGGAAGGGCGGAAGTGGTTCTTGGGACGAATGGGCCAATGACCGCACGTCGCTGTGGGTTCATGATTTGAGCCCGTACTTGGACGCCCTGACGCAAGCAGAAACAGAAGCCAAACTCGTCGCACGTCGTGAAGAGAACAAGGCCGATTCCAGCAGTACTGACGCCTACTTTGTGCCCACTTGGATCACGCGCTTCGACGGCGCTGTGTACTCGCTTGTTCTGGACATGACTCCGGTACGCACTGGCGACTTAAACAATAGAATAAGTGGCTGTTTTTTTTGTCGTTCCAACCCTTATATCTTTATTTTGCGTTGGCTGTGCCTTTACGTTTTTGCTGTGCTTTGTTTTTGCCTGTGCCTGTGCCTATCCTTTGGATATTGTTTATAAAGGTGGCTGGTCATGTCATTGAACTTCTCTCAGACACTTTCCCCATTGGGCAATACCCAACTCCGGAATCCTGGAATTTTTGCTAAATTCCCGAATGCACGGCCTTTGCTTCGGCCTTTGTAGATGATTATCGTCTTGCGGTACAGCTTTTCGAGTACCCTCCGAATTCTTCGTGGATATCGCCTTGGATATTTTAACCAGCTGATATCTGATAGTACAAAAGGGCTGCCATCCAAATTTTTCGAAGGAAAGTCGGATTTTCAGCTCCTTCCATTTCCAATCCGCGATTCGGCTACGCCCTTTCAAAACCCCAAGCACTTAAGTAAAATCCTAATTGGCCCAAACCACCACAAGCACTGTGGTGCGTAGCGAATTTGATATTATAGTATTAATAGATTAGATTAGGTTAGATTAGATTACACTCCCCAGTAATAAAGAAACAACAACAAAAGGCATGAACCTGCATTTCGATGAATCCCCCAGAACAAGTCGATAATGATGATAACAATCACAAAAGCAATAACGAAGTTCGCTTGGAGTAAAAAAGGGCTAGATGAACTTTCTACTGCTACTGGCAATACAACGCCATCTCCAGAATTCTTATTACAGCCCCTGCGTTTCCAGGTACTTTCACTGGCTATGACAGCTCCCCCTTGAAGGCATACTTCACAGGAACATCAACCCGAGAGCTCGAGAAATCCACCGAGGCCTTAACTGACACCTAAATTTGCATATAATTGCAGAGAAACACACACAAAAAAAAAGAGCCTCAGGTAAGTGTTGAATCAAGACGAGCCCGAATCATCGATTTCTCGGAAGCAAAATGTATCGCCTTTCCCATTCTATTGTATCGTAAATGAAAACAAACACGTCAAGTATAGATGCACCCAATCTACTACTGTACCTGGCTGCCCGGCGCCACTTTGAGCGGCCGTTCGCTCGCGAGGGCTACCACCGTGGTCCAGTGGCTCTTTTGCGCTTCGCCGTTAGGGCCGCGGGACTCCACCACTAGGGGCGCCTGCGTTTGATTGGTTGAGTGGTGTTATGGCAACATGAATGTTGAAAGACAGGACAACATGATGGATTAGATGGTAGGAAGTGAGAGCGAAAAAAAAAGAAAAGCAAGAAAGCGACTGGACAAGCAACGAAATGGATGTCACTTCAAATCCATTTGGGCAATCACACTCTTCCCCATTTATCCCTTTCTCGCATTATTACAGCTCTTTTACTTTAATCGTCACTGTATTTATCCGCTCTTTTACCGCGCCCGACGCAGGGGTGGTGAGAACCAAATCGTCTCCTACAGTGCCGTCATCCCCCACGTCCAGCACCAGCTTCGGCCACAGGGCTAGACCCGAGAAAGCTTGCGCTGCTTCTAGCCCAAGTGCCTTGGCCGCGTCCGCTCCCGAGATCTTGCTCGGTTTGGGGTAACGTGCCAGGACCGCAGCCTCAGCGACACCGGTGGCATCGGCCAGAAAAGTCTATGTTATTGTCATGGTCAAGCAAGGAAGGAAGTGATTGTCTCAAGGTGAGAGTCAGCAAGAATGAAATGTAGATCACCAAGGGGCAAGATTGGTCTGCAAAAAAAATGTATACATGCAGATAGATAGGCTTTTATTCGCAGCTTCGTGCTGGAACAAAAGTGCTTTTCTTCCTTCTTCTTATTTTTTTGCACGCTCCCAATTCGCCCAGTTTCTCTTCTTTACGGGTGAGCCTACCTGTTCGAATTGGGCAGCGGCTGCATTGATCCGTTTGTCACTCAAGGTAAAGACCAGAGGGTTTCCACTGGGAGTTGTGACAGATTTCTTGGTGTCAAGGGCACTGAAAAATGCAGGGTCGTAGAGTTTGATGTCTTCGAAGAGCTGCGGTTCCGCCAACAGTTGCACCTATAGAAGACCATTAGAGCGGAGCGAAACACTGATGTTTTACGAAAGAAATTGAATACATTCAAGACCAAAATGCGAATTGCCGTTGTAGTTAAAGATCCAAGAAGGCATATTTTTACACCGCAATACACAAACAAACTGTGTGCCTTGAGATTCACACTTGCTCACCGAGTTGTCCCGGCAGTTGAGGCGGACCGGTTCCCCGTTGAGCTTGAGCCAGTCCACCTCGGGGGGTGCCAAGAGCAAGTGAGGGGCATACGCCATGGGGGCGCACCTAATATAAATAGAATAGTTACACATTTGAGATGAGATCGCACAAACTAGAAGAAAGAAGAACGAGCCTAGCAGCAGATGGAAACGTGTGAAGTTAGGGTTCGGAGAACTACGGCAAGCAATAAGTGACAGCGAAATACACTCCCAAGAAACTTGTTAGCACGCACCATGTTTGCACGCGCGCTGGAATGTACGAGTTTTGGTCGTTGGGGTTCTTGACGTGGCGCAAGCGTGCGTCGGCAATGGTGGCCACGATGCCTTCTTCAGAAGCGACCGAACCAACCACCTCAGCAAGCACTAAGTCCACCTTACGAACAATTGATGAAATTGGCCAAAAGCAAACTTGTGAAACAGAGAAGAAGAAATAATTCTTTACATCAGTAAACGAGACAGGAACTTCAATTTTCTAAATGTTGGTTAAGAAATGACATCAATCTAAAAGGACACATCTAGGCGCATCATATCAGAGGCTTCGCTTCACTTTCTGTTTTTTCTACCTTCTCCGGGAGAGTTATGGCAGTAGAGAGCCCTTCGATGATTTCCACTGTGCCTGGTTTCACGTCCCTGGCCGCTGCCACCGCTTTTCGGGCCAGGGCCGCCACTTCCGGGTTCGACTCAATCGCGTAAACCTACGAGGCGGTGATGGGTAAGCAAAAGCAGAAATAGCCGTATTGATGTGGTGGGATCTACATCGGTCCAGCAGAGGAAGAGACACTAGCAAACGAGTTGACGTCTCTCTGAACATAAGGTAGAACACGCGTAGTCTACCCCAATTTCTCAAGTTTCCCATGATACACACGCCTGCGACTTCCTATGATACTACCCACCCACCTTTTCAGCGCCAGCTCGAGCCGCAATGAGCGCCAGCAGCGCAATTGGGCCCGTGCCGAGGTCCATCGCCACCACGCCGCGGGGCCCTTTGTGGGCTTGGATGCGCCGCACAATGGCTTGCCGGAACTTGGGCGTGCGGCGCGGGTCGTTGACCTGGGGAAAGGGTGAGTACACATGTGGTCAGCGCTAGGAGTGTACGCAAGAAACGAGAATAGACCAGACAGGAAGGCCTTCTATTTTCACCAAACAAAATGCTCCGATAAGTGAAGGTACAAAGAACCAATAATCAGTACCAAAGCACATGGACTAGCTATATGACGTCTGAATCCATACCATGGCCGTGTAAGCTTCAGCGTTGAATGAAATGAATGCTTCATCGGTAAATCCATCCACCTTTCAGAAGTACACACACGAAGATATAGATAAGGCTGAGTAAAAGAAAGATTCGTCAGTACTCATCTCATCAATGCTAAGAAACGTTACCGCGGACCACGCTGCTGAAAAATTTTTCCCATCAGTGGCGCCGTTGACAAGAGGGGGTTTTGCATCTACAGCGTCATCTGCCGCTCGTGCTGGGTCTTGCAATCCTACGAGGGCAGTTGCAACAGAAGCACCTTCTAGAAAGCCACGCCGACTGTTCTGAAGCATCACATCCGACACTTCGTCCTCGTTCTCTCTGTGCAAGGCATGTCGTCGAGACAGCGGCAAGTCTGCTAGCTCTTTACGCCACTGTGCACGTGCTCCCATCACATGTGCCCGAGAGGTCCAAGCATCGCTACAGTCTAGAACAAACGCTAACGTCAATAATCTTAACGTGATATGCACTGCAGTAAACATTATCCGCAACCAGCTTTAGAGTTGAAGTTGAAAAATAACACAGTCGTGCTATGAATAGGGTGCACGCAAGCTAGCTTTAGCGCTACTTAGGTTAGCTTCACTTGTAAATTGAAAGCTCTTATGTCGCAACGTCGCAACAGCTCAACTCGAACACGTACTTACTTATTACGTGGCTACAGGGTATATGTAGCTCGAACATCGAGAACCGGGCACTGGAACTCTACTATCAGGCAACCAGGGCTTCGACGTTAGCCGAGGCTTGCATCGTTTTGGCCTCTGGAATTGGCGGCTGATTCAAGCAAGATATGAGTAAGTAAACTCTTTGGACCCCCCATTCCACACTATAGGAAATGAGCAAAGAGCAAACGGCCAAGGCAAAGTAGCAACGAAGTTATTTGGTTTTTGGTTTTTGGCAGCGGCGAGCGGTGGCCACCGCAGTACCGCGTACCGCAGTAGCGGCTACAGTGGCGGAGTTGCTCAGTTCCTTTTAAAAATTGATGCTTCAAGGGCCGCTATTATGTGGAATGCTAGTTCGCAACCATGCGCCTTCATCTCCATCAATTACCAATTGCCCCTCCCCCGCTCCCCCACCCTACACTGCCTACTGTCAACTGTCTAATGTGTCTTCTGTCTTCTGTTCCCTATACTATACTTCTATATGCCTATCCAAATTCGTACTTATGTCTTTCTGTAAGGAGTTCAGAATATCAAAATTACTCCAGAGCCACTGTGTCGGCTTCTTAATCGCCAATCCGCTCAAACAAAGGATAATAGAAAGCCCGGTCTAGTAAAGGGAAAATCCAATCCCAAGAAGCGCGCGCGCAGTAAATCCTGGTCATGAATATCCCACCCACAATCCTCCTCCACTACATGCCTCTATCAAACACGACCTTCATCATGCATAGCGACAAATTCAACTGGGATGCACTCGTTACAACCAAGCCAACTTCCAAGTTGCTCCTGCCCCCGTCGCTAATCATGTGACAACAGAACGAGAGTATGCAGCGCCTTCGTAAGCAGGGAATTAGTAGTGAAAGTGCTTCGCTGCTTTGGTTTTAGTCAATTTCCTCTTGCGCCGCGCAATGTGGGAGCATGGCCGACTCCCGTGGTTAGCCTAAGTCCACATGAGACACAAACCGATCGAAGGTTTTATCAACTCTAAAGAAAGTGAGAACCAAAAACCGAAGGGCTCATTTGTGCAAAGGGGTTTAGAAATTGAGCTTTACCTTTTTTGGTCTCCTTGCATTACGATTCATCAATCTCACTGGTGCAAAGGGAACTAGAGCCGGAGCATGCACATGTGGCACCGGTGCAAGCTTCCGCATCGCAAACAGGGGCGATGACACTGTGAAGTGGTTGAGATAACTAGGAGGTGTGCTGTGCATCGCAGCGCGCGGCGTCACCGTCGTAATAAATCGGGGGGCTAAATTCACGAAGGCTCGCAGCATATTTCTAGTCGTACTGTGCACTTGGCCCTTCAAGTACTTCGCTGTGAGGCTACGACGATGACTAATAAGACACTGAAGCAGTGGGCATTGGGGTTGTGTTGGTTGGTTCGGTTGGTGAACGAAAAAAAAAAAAAAAGTCCTCGTATATTTACGCAACAAGTCTCCAGATTCTAAAATCTCGTATTCTGACGAATGAACACAAATAAATGAAAAATCTATACTTTGAGACAGGCCCCGAAGGGCCGGAATTAGAAGACTAACAGGTAGAGAAGAAAAGCAAAGCAGCGCAAACAAGACCTAAGAAGCTAATCAGGCGCACATGCCCGAGTGGCCATGGAAGTGATGGTAGCGGTCCAAAGTGGCACGCTCCTCCATGCTCTGAGAGTGCAGCTCAAAAGAAGAGTTTCCGCCCGCAGAGGAGGGGACTACAACGAAGTCCATCAGGCGATCCAGAAGAAGAGTCGCCCATCCCCGAGCAATTGCGTGACCCCATTTGCGTGTAAGCTTCTGTCTGAACAAGGCTTTGGCTTCTGAAAACTTTAAGTTCGTACAGATTCTTGTGAACGAATGAAGAATCAAATCTTTGAGTTCTTTCGTTCTTGCAGGTTATTGCATTGTGCATACACACACGAAACTACATGCCTCAGCATTGAGCATCCTCATCAGCGTCGAAAATTTGAATGGTGGGTCAAGCTGAGTGCCGAGTCTTCTGTAAAGCCATTTAGACAACATGCATTCGTTTCATCATGAGCATTGTTCCAAGAATTTCGCCTTGCCAAATTAACTTCGTGCAAATTTTCCTCGTCAATATTCCCGTGCACAGATATACGATTCATCGGGAATTTATCATGTCATATGTCAGTGCTATCAATCCAGAGGCCCCTCAGAGCGAGGTTCACGTCAACGCCAGCGCTTTAGAGTCTCCTCAGAGCATTTGTGATGTCAAAGTATTCAACAAAGAGAGACTACCAGCACCAGTAAAATTTCAACTGGAAAACGAATCGACATCCATGGCCGAAGCTGGCATTGTGGAGGAGGTTGAGTCGAATGAAAAAAAGGCCTTACTTGGTGAGCAGGCCAGTGCAAAGGTTCAAGGAAAAGGAATCGTCATGAATGTAGATGGAGAGAAGCTGACAGAAGAATCCCTTTTCGAGCAAGAAGATTCGACTCAAACGAGTTCCCAAGAAGCGCTCGCCGTGGAAAAGGAATCTGCGGAGGCCCAGGCGAAAACCAAGGGCGCAGGTGCGGCAGCTGCTGACACCAAAAGTGCCAAAGAATTGCAGCCCAAAGCGCGCACCAAAGCCGAGAAGGCAGCCGCCGTCAAAGCCAAGAACGACCTTGCCGCGGCCCAGGAGGAAGCCAAGGCGAAAGCGCTCGAGCAAAAAGCTTTCGAAGATGCTAAGGTATGCACGGGAGCACGGGAATGAAACAACGCTGTTTTTACGACAGACATTGATTTAGAAATGTCTTGAAAAATATCTTCTTATTCTCCTCCTTTTCATGATTTTTTTTTATTCATGGGTTTTGCAGGCTCGAGTCCTTGCGGAGAAGCAGAAGAGGGCCGAAGCCTCAGCCGCCAAGGCACGGAAGTCAGGCTCCTCTCTCGATGGGCCCACTATCAGCAGCCCCACTCCATCGGCTCGGAGGAGCACAACACCTGGGCGCATTAACAGTGCCTCGGAGCGGTCGAAGTCATCTTCCCGGAGCCGCGGTCGCCCTCCTGCGCCGGCTAGCAACAAAACTCCGTCGCGTCGAGGGTCGGAGTCGCTTAAAGGCCAGTCGAGCTCTGGCAACCGGAGTGCAAGCTCGAGCACGAAGCGAGACCGCCCACCACTTGTCGTGCGACGTGAAGAAGAAGCAAAGCAGCGGTCGGCGGCGAAGGCATTAGCGAAACAAGAAGCCGAAGCTGACTCAGCACTTGCCAGTCAGGCAAAGGCCGAAGATGTCAAACCAAGTCCCGATGCAAGCACCGCGTCTGCCGCACAAGAAAAGACCGACAAGGATGATGAACCTGAACCCGAGGCAGGAGCTGAGTCTGCCACTCAAGAAAAAAACGATGAGGACGATGAGGACGATGCATCCGCAGCCGCCGTGCCTGCTACTCAAGAAATGACCGAGGGTGCCCCAATGGAAGTTGTCGATTCGACAGCGGTCCAAGAGGTCCCGAAGGAAACTGCAGAGGTTCCGAGTACCGAAACGCCAAAAGCCAAAGATGTCTCTGATGTAGTGCCGAACAAGACAGCTGGCGTGAATGACGAGAAGTCGACCGCCGAAGATTCCATCATCCCGGTTGAGTCAGCGAGCGAGACGAAAAATGAGGTTGCAGTCGATGTTCACGAAGTTTCTGCGAGCAAAATTGAAGATGTAATTGTCTCAAATACAGAAAAGAACAAAGTCATGGAGACCGGCACGTTTTGCCACCTCGAATCGGTTCTCTCGGGCTTATACCTCGAGGCTATGCCTGCCGAAAGTGCATCGTCACCGGAGAAAGGAAAACGAGCCTCGAAGCGGTCAAAGAATAAAGAAGATGCTACGGTGGATGAGACAACCAAGAGTGCAAGTCGACCGGTGAAACTTCGAAAAAAAGTAGAAGGCTTGCCAAGTCAGTTGTGGCGCATGACAAAGGATGGCTACATAGAGTGCGCAGACGATGTGGATCTCGTCTTGGATATGGGCGCAATCAAAAAGAAGAAAAATGGCATTTGTGTCACTGTCAAAGATTCGAAGAACTTCGATCAACGATGGCGTTTGACAAAAAAGGGCGAGCTTGTTGTTCAAAATTCAGGAGATAGGGGATGGCTGCTTCTGACAATCAAAGGCGGCGTGAAAAGTGAAAAGGCCGAGCTTTGGGGCAATAGCCGAAAAAATAGTAAGGCTCAGTACTGGAGGTTGCATGATAGTGGCATGCAAGAGGCGGCCACGAAGGTACAGGGTGCGTACCGTATCCACACTGCAACGCAGCTCGTGAGTGAGATGCGATCAGAAAAGTCTCAAGCGAAATACCAAGGTATCTCGGAGAACGATGATGATGACGCATGGGAAATCGCTGTGGTGGGCATTGGTGTTCTTGCTACTGCTATGGCGTCCGACGATGGCAAAGCCGAGCTCAAAGCTCTCTATGACGGTCTCGATAAGAACAGCGACTCCCGGGTCTCCAGCAATGAGTGGGGCTCGCAAGTCATTCAAAAAGAGGAAGTCATGAGCAAGCATCTCAGCGAGGCGACTGCCGATGAGATTGTGGCTGCATACAAGAGGCTCGCCGCGGACACTGAAGGTATGATCAGCTGGGATGATTTGGTGGATACTCTAGAGCCATGGATAGCAGGTGGTGAGGTAGTGGCCAAGATGGCGACGGCTATGGCGACGGACGAGGGCACTGCGGAGTTTGTGCGCCTCTTCGAGAAGCTCGACAAGGACGGTGACGGCAAGGTGTCAAGCCAAGAGTGGGGCCGCGCAGTGCACGCGGAGCAAGAGCTGATGAGCAAGTACTTCGGCGGGTCTTCCTTGAAGGAGATTGGGTCGGCGTTCAGTCGGTTGGACACGAACAAGGACGGTATGATCTCGTGGGATGAGTTCAAGGCGGCATTTGCGTCGTATGTGAGCAAGCAGGCGAAGGCGTTGGAGGCGGTTGAGAAGTTAAAGACTAGTGTTTCTCCTGCTGAAGCAGAGAAGTCAGAT
>Ga0307931_1001421_pt1 | contig 15705 bp, 15 predicted proteins | sample OrgLakmetageno47_FD_201816 | JGI IMG/M metagenome (GOLD analysis project Ga0307931, IMG submission 201816) | Saline water microbial communities from Organic Lake, Antarctica - #47 | ecosystem: Environmental > Aquatic > Non-marine Saline and Alkaline > Saline | place: Antarctica: Organic Lake... | reverse complement strand
CGACGACGATGACGACGAAGTTGGCAAAGTTGATGATAAGTGCATACGCGATTCTAGGTGCTGGGTAGCAGGCTGAGAGGTAGCAGCAATGGTAGCTCGAGCAGGAGCTGCTGTAGTTGCTGCAGCCACACTGGTGGAATCTTCAATGGTTCCAGCATAACGTGCCTCGCGCAGCGCTTTGCTTTTGCTCTGACGCATGCGAGATAGCTCACTCGCACTAGGACCCTTGACCTCCTTGACAATGGAAGATCTAATAACAGATGAAGCACTGCTGGTGGTGGTGATGGAGTGAAGACTGCTATTTGGGTCTGATTGGCTCTTCTTCTTGGCGCGCGCAAAGGTGGCGGTGGTACTTGTGGCTGCGAGAAAGTGCTTGGCTTTACGTCGCCGATGCTCGCTCAGAACCTGGGCTGAGGGGCCCCTGCTTCCTCCTCCACCGCCGAACACCATCTGACTGCCATGGTGTTTTGTGGAGGGCGCATGCTTTGCATTTTGCACCACTTCATCTCTGCCATGGCCGTTGTCATTATCGCTGTTTTTATCGTGCTTTATACCACTACCAATCTTGGCTTCAAGGGACCCTCTCGATGGGGGCACCTCCTCCTCCCGCAGTCGCTGTTTCTCAACCACATCATTGTCATCTTCATCCCCGGGTCGTGGAGCGGTCACAGCTGCTGCAGTTGCTTTGAGAGACGAGAATTCTTCCGTCTTACCAACTTCGTCACCACAGCACACGTCAGCAGCGTTGTCGCTGCTTTCTCCTCCACCTGTTGCTGCCAATTGCGTTGCAACAGCGAACGCTGCTAGTGGAATTGCTACAGAGTCTCCAGAAGCAACGAACTGGTTCGCTCCAGCAGCCTCCATCTCAAGTGATTCAGACGGCTGATGTTCCAATTTCTTGCCTACTGTTACTACTGTATTACTAACGGCAGTAACTAGTGAACGTGATGGAAGCGATACTACAGTTTGAGCGCCCACCCTATCTTCTTTGCTTTCTTCCCATTCGTCATCGTCAGCCAACTTGCGCTGCTGTTCAAAGCTTATTCGAGCTGCGTCGTCAACGTCGGCCTCAAGAGGCTGAATTTGTGGGACTGACGTGGCGACTGAACTCCCATTGCCTGCCGTTGTTGCCATCGTATTGGCTTGTTCGTCCTCTGTTAAATCGACTTTGGCTTTCTCCCCAGCATCTGCTGCTGCTTCGTCTCCACGCTCTGCTTTGTCCGCCTCCTTCTCTTTCATCCCCGCTTCCTCTCTGTTTGCGCTATCTGTCGAAGTCTCCTTCGATAACACAGCTTCACGAGCGCTTAAAAGTTCAACTACCTCAGAATGCCCCTGAAAAAAAAAAATTGAACGAGCAGATTTAAGGAAGCAATCAGCGGTCTACAATAAAAAGCAAGAGAATAAGAGACAGATTATCATTTCTTTACTTTTGCGCTGGCCAAATCACGAGGCGTAGCACCAGCACCAGTCTTAGTTCGAATGAAAGGGTTGGCTCCGTGCGACAACAAGAGGTTCACAATGGCTGCATGGCCCGCCGACGCTTTGAAAAGAAAGAAATAAGGAAAACATGCGCAAAGTGAATAAAAGCTTTCAAGTAAAGAGAATATATAGAACAAATGCTATCCGTGTAGCCATCAGGATTGCGTGCATGTCGAAGCAATTAATTTACCTGCCCAGTGAAGAGGAGTTGCACCGTTGTCAGCTCTTGGATCAACTCCGGTATTGCCACTGCTGCTACGATTTTCACTGCCCACTCTCGACAGATTCGACAACGCTGCTGCATCAACCTGTGCAGCAGCCGCTACTGCTGCTGCTATCGCACGAGTGGCCACCGTTACATCACCGCCCAGCGCTGCGTAGTGCAACGGGTGGCAGCCTCCAGGAAGGGAGGGCGCGACTTTTGCTGTTGCAGCTGCTGCAGCTGCTGCATAAGTACTACCATTTTCAGCATTATCTACAATCAGATCAGGATGGGGCACTTGAGAATACGTTCCATTATTACTGCTGGTAGCATTTGCCTGTTCGACATCGAACCATGGCCTGTTCTGGCTGACTGGTGAATTCGATGCCTCGGCCAACAATTCTGCAGTGTTTCCTTCTACTGCTGCCGATTGCACCTCAGAAGATTTTACAACTACTTCTTGAGGGCATGCAAGGCCGCTGCTTGTTTCGGAACTATCTTTTGCGCTGATTGTCGGCGGCAATTGAATTGACACGGGCGGCTCTAGCGCCATGGTAACACTCTCCATCGTTTTCTTCAGCTCAAGCAAAGTAGCGTCGATAGTACTTTCACACGCTATGGCGCCTTGTAAGGTAGCATCTACAGCTGCAGCATCAGAAAGGCGAGCGGCTTCTTCAAGCGCCCACACTTGAGCTGGTGACACACGTGGTGAGAGTGACGCCTCCGTCTCGTCATCATCATCTGACGAGTCGACTAGCCAATCTACGCTGTTGCTAGGATGCTCGCTGTGAGACATCATAGGCTCAATTCTTTCCTGTTCAATCCAGCTATGCTCATGAGTGTTGTAGCTAGTCTCTGTAAAAGCGCATTGTAACTCCTGTTGTTAGCAGCTTAACCGTTACGCATACGCAAACGTGATGGCATTTGTTATAGCTCGAGGTCTGCTAGTTCTAGTCCATCTTTCTTTTGGGCTTCTTGTGAGATGTGTTTCCACTGTATTATACTAGAGCAATTTCAGCACCTCTCGCGCTCTCGCTACTTCTTGTTCCATGCAAGCAAACCGCAACCGCTCGTAATAAGAAAGGAGGAAAGCACAAAAGCACGCATCACCAGGCGAGGCTAAACAGAGAAGCGATAGCCTTGCCAACAGAAGTAGCTTTAGATTTAAATTAATACGATGGCGGATGAAGGCGGAAAGAAAAGAAAAAGTCGCAAGGTGCGGCAGTTAGAATCATTGAAGGATGAGTCTTGCTACTAGTATAACAAGGACCCTAGCTAGCTATTAGCTAACCTCATTGCAGACTTCTCTCGACTTCAGAGAAGACAAAAGTGAATGCATCAGCTCATACGCGATTGCATGCCATCCACATTGTAGGACCGCGCAGCGGAGGAGCGTGCTTTTAACAAATCCCTAGGCTTTAACACCGGCATCGCTGGCTTCAAGCCAGATTTGGTAACGTCAAGCTACATACACATACATAGACTTGAAGAGGAAGAGGGAAGAATAAGTCGGACTACTGCTAGGTTTACTTTCCGTAGGTTGCTGCTGAAAGGATTGTAGCGTCAAGACGAAGTAGATGAGACTCAAACAGAGAGATACACATAGAAGAGAGAGAGAGAGAGAAGTGAAACACTTCTGCTAAGCCTAAGAGAGGCGGGCATTTTCTGGAAGTTTGTTAGAGCTTGCGGTGGTTTACACCTGTGCCTTGACTTCTCTGTGCGGGTCTACGTTATGGTTGAATCTAATGATGACCTCTCACGCTTGAACAGATCGCTGATCGGCACATGGACGACCAGCGCTACGAGCGAGAGCTCGCCTTCAAAGCCCAGCAGGCACGTGTCTTTTGATGTGATTATGCGCGGCCTCATTTCGTCAGAGGCTGTATATATTTCTACCATGCTGGGACGAAAATAAGGGCTAGTCTTTATTATTCTTTTTTTTCTATTTTTTTTCGAGCTGCATTCTTCATCACATTGCTTTTTTCCTTTTATGCATTCCCTTTCGTTTGATTTTTTCTTCGATCTTCCTTTCTGGGTTGTAACTTTCTCTCTGTGTAGGCGGCTGGCAAGGAGGAAGCATTAGCTGCAGTCGAAGGAAAAGCCAGCAGCGGCTCACAGGTTTCTTGAGATAGCCATTCTCTAGTTGATTTTAGAACCACCGGATCTTTTTTTTTCGATGGTCGTGTCTGTTTCTCTGTGTGGGATTGTCTGCTGTGCTTTTGTTCCAATTCTCAATTGTTTCATCACCATTATTTTGACTTCTCCGTGATGGTCCACTTCTGCAGAACCGGTCGGCCACGTTGGACGCCCTGATTCGCCTGGAGGCAGGCTTGGAAGGCCGGACCATCGCCGACAAAATCAACGACAAAAACCGCCCCACCTGGGACGAGTACAAAAAGAAAAACGAAGAGGTAAAGCTAACTTCGTGTGCAAATGAAAAGTTTTGTGATTCGCGCATATACCCCTCCCATCCCCTCCCTCCCTTCTTTTCCCCCCTTTTTCCTTTTCTTTTTTTATATTTTCTCGCTCAACTCTATTTCTTCTTCCCAGGCATTAGACATGGAGGGCACTCAATTGAAGAAAATGGCGGCGTATCGCGCTGAATTAGACGCCGAAAGAGAAGCGATGCTCGCCAAGGTGGTGAATGGTGTTGTTGATGAAATGAATTGTAATCGAAGCGTAGATGACGTGCTATGCCTTGCTTGTGTTTGTCGGTAGCTGAATGGATTGAAATGAATGGTGTATATTGGGGCTTTTCTATCTCCTTTTCTATAAAAGCGTGTACGCTCAACTTCTAGTCATCTAGTTTGGGTCTTTAATATTCTCCTCATAAACTCGTACATTCTTGCTTTATTTCTGTCTTAATTTTTTTTTATATCTCCTCAAATAATGTCTTTTCTATAGGCCCGCGGAACAGGGAAAAAGAAGGCTGACGCTGCGATCTCCGATTCAGACGATGACAAGAGCTCCGATTCGGATAGCGATAGCGACGGCAAGCACAAGAAGAAAAAGCACAAAAAGGAAAAGAAACACAAGGTAGGCATGTGCGTGTGCGTGAGCGAGTGTACGTGAGTGTGTCACTATCATTCGTCTGTAGTTTTATTTCAAGCAATTCATCGTGATCGTCCTTTGGTCTAGAGGAACATTGCTGTTGTCTCGTTGATTTTACGCTTTCTCTCTTGAGCCACGGCTTATCTTTTTGTTGTTGCGCTCTATCAGAAACACAAGAAGGAAAAGAAGAAAGACAAGAAAGAGAAGAAGGCCAAAAAGAGCGCGAAAGACGGGCCTGGTGAAGAAGAAGACAGGGGATTCCGGTATTCCGACTTCTTCAACAAGGGGTCCGATTCAGACTCCGATTAGAAGAAAGAGCTTCATCTGCAGCTGAAGTAAAGCAGCAAAGAAGTTTTTTTTTGTGCACAACACTTAAGGGAAGGGCTTCTTGCGGACGCGGAGGGTTTTGTAGACTACTTTCGTCTAGATCTCCTAGGCGAGAACGGATTTCGACTTCAAAATTTAAATGTGGAATTTCATCAAAAATTCAAGTGCATCTCGATCTCGAAAAATACACGTGGAAGGAGGCACTCCGCACCATTGGAAACTCAGTTGCCAGTTGTAGTTCTAGGTAATTCCGTAGTTCAAGTTTGAAGTTCAATTTTTAATCCATTTATATATATAAATATTAATACATATATATATATTGGCATGATATAATATAAGTATATATTTATATGGACTAATGTTCTAAATTAGTTCTAATTAGTAATTAAAGAGTCCCCAATCCAGAGTCGAGAGTCCAATGCGAATAGCAAAAGAACTTGTTCTACTTCCACTTTCACATTTCGCCGACTGAACCCGTATTCCTACTACCCCTATCCCAATGCTGCTGCTGCGAGATGAAATTCCAATTGCCTTAGTCGCCGGCGGTGAAGGAAATCTCAGGTTTTTCTGCGCATCGCCCATGTACCTTCGCATCTCGCTCCTTCTCTTTTTTTCTTCTCTATTCCTATTGCCCGCGACCACTGCTACTACAGATATCTGTACCACCAGCATCTGCTACTACTTCTATCCATTGGCTCTGAGCTGCTACCAGCTTCCCAGCTCCTGTTGCCGCTGCGACCATGCCCAACATCACCACTTCTTCTCACCGCCGCTGCTGCTGCCGCCGCTGCTGTACTGCCATATTTAATTGTTCGCCGTCGCTAGGGCGCGCTTCTCCCAGTACAGGGGGGTGTGGCCTTCGTTGTCCTCGCTCTCGAGGTCGGCCTCGGCGCCGTTCTCCATGAGCCACGCGATCACGTCCCGGTGCAGCTTCCAGTGCGCGCTGTGCATTGGGGTCCAGCCGTAAGCGTTGGCGGTGCGGCAATCTTCGAGGGCGCCCTGGAGTAGTTATTAGGGTGAATTTTTGAAAAGATGCGAAAGGCAGAGAGGATTGAAAAAAAGAGGAAGATAGAAGAGGTTGACTTCTGAGCGGAGCATTCAACGAAGAAATCAATTGTCATACACGCGTTAACACAATAGAGAAAAAATAGTTTTCCCACACTTTTCCATGATAGGAGTCCGCCTCATTTGATTTCCCTTTTCTTTCTTTATTTCTTCTGGTACCTCGGACGCGAGCCACTTGCAGACGTCCAAATGCCCGCCGCGGCACGCGAAGTGCATCGGGGTGTTCTGCTGCTTGTTCTGGGTGCGCACGGCGTCGGCGGGGGCTTGCGCTGACATTTCACTCACCAGCCATTGTGCGACCTAGGAGGGGCGAGGAAGGAGGTGCGGAGAGGTGACAGCATCGGAATAGAAGCCATCATCGCCACCACAACAAGAAAAATAACGTACACCAATATCATCCCCCCACCCCCCCCCCACAAACACACCACAAAAAATCGAGGGAATTTGATGCTTATCAATCCCACGAATGCGCCAATTCGAACCAACCTATCTACCTAACCCGCCCATACATAACATTTACTACTCTACTGTAATGTACCTCGAGTTGGCCTTGGCGGCAGGCGAAGTGCAGCGGGTTGTTCCCGTGGGCGTTCTGGGTGTAGACTTCATCCTTGCAGCCGGCTTCAAACAGCCATTGGCAGACGGAGAGGTGCCCGCCCAAACTGTGTATGGATGCGCGCATGGATAAGTGGGTGGGTTGACATAAGTGCAGGCCACATGTGAGCGCATATATTATTACATGGAGACTACAAGAGACAGTGACGAAAAAGGGCGGGGTGGGGAATGAAGTAAAATATAAAAAAAAGACAGCACATGAGGTGGCGTGAGGGCAGGGGAGTTGTCAGAGGAGAAGCCTGTGCGTCATTCACCTCGCCAGCAGCATGCAGGTGTCCCCATCGTGCGACAGCGCGTGAATGTCTTCGCCAGCTCCGGCCACATACAGCCAACGCGCGACCTGACACGAATATGATACAGGCGGAGGATAGCAGATTGAAAAGGTGGAGAACGGCAAAAGATGAACTGGTCGTCGTTTAGGAGAAAGAGGAAAATAAACAAAAGACTCCTGCACAGCCGTCACCTCTCAAACGCCACTACTCAAACGCCACTTCTCAAACTCACTTGAATGGAGCCTCCTTGGCAAGCCAAATGCATGCAAGTTTCCCCGTACTCGTTCTTGGCCCGAATGGCGTCGTGGTGGCCGGCGCGGTAAGCGCGCTGAGCTTCTGCCAGGTCGCCTTGGAGAAGGTGCAATGCCAGAAGGGAGAGATTGGAGTCCAAAATGAGCATCATTAGACAGACAGACAGATGGAGGGACCAACATGACGCGCACAACAGATGCACAGCATATTAAGCCACACGCGTGTGAAAACGCGTACAAAGCGTGGGAACAAATGTGCTTGGCTAGAAGTAGATGGCGCAAGCTATCATGCGCTAGCGGCCTCCCGCGTTTAAAAGATTCCTTTTCATTGCTTACCTCGTTCGCAGGCTGCCATGAGCACTGCCTCCCCATCGCGCATGGAGTCAAAGGGCGCCGTGCCTTCACCTATTGTTGGAATCACATATCAAGTTTAAGGGCGCAGATGGCACTTAGAGATGAATAAATTGCGCGCATGTTTTCACATATCATTGTACAGCATTGTGTTATAATTCCCAAGCGAATCCGGCACAATTACTCCCATAGATGCGTGAGACTTCATGCGAGACAAAGGCAGCCTATCAACCTTGAATGGGCCAAAGAGTAGCAAGACATTTTACAGGATGGCTTGATATTATGGCACTGTGGATAGGCTGTTAAAGCAAACAAAAAGTTCTGAGATGGATGATTGTGTCTTGCATGGGGTCATAAAGAAAAAGTTAACAAAATATCACACCAGTCACACCGTCTGCTTGGCTGCTGCCAGAGATGGTCGCCCTCTTCATCATTTTCTTTAGCATTGACGTCATAGATGCGTGCTTATTTTGCTGTTGAGTGCTGGCCGCTGAAGAGAGAGCAGGAAGAGGGGGGCACACAAAACACGTGGAAATTACCGTTTAGTACAGACGTGAGCACACCTTGAAAGGACATTGGCAGGCTCGGGAAGCATAAATCTCGCGGAGTTCCATACATAAGTTTATCTAAGAGGATATTATGGCCTGATAGGAGCAGTGACAGGCCTGAGGGCTTGACTCACTCACCGCGTGGGATACGAGGTGTCCTCAAGAGTTTGCGAACGCAAGAGACCGTTTGGTCGAAGGACACGTTGTCTCGCTGTAAAATGTTTGCTCCAGCCACGCAAGATGACTCTTGAAGTCTTGAATTCCGGTGCTGAAAACACTCATGCACATCCAAATATTCCTCCCCTCAACAGGGAGGAAGCTCTGATTTTTCCTCGTGTCCTGTTGTTTTTGAACTTTTTTTTTGTCGCAGCTTCTCACAAGAACCTTTGAGTGCTAGCCCGTCAGGAACTTGGAGGTGACAGCCAGTGTTCTTCGCCTCCGCATCAAAATCAATGGCAGATATTTCGTACACGGTGAGATGCTTTCGTTAAAAGAGCAGTTTGAATTATCTAGAGAGTCTAATTGTTCGCCATTTTAATACCAGCCAATCCTTGCAACACCTTCAAGACCATTTTTCCCGCACTTTTCTCTAGTGGGTTCACGATAGCCGAACTTGACCGATTAACTAGGCGTGGATATACAGTAATGCCATCTTCTCTAACATGTCTTGCTTGCTTAGTTTGGATTAATGCTAGCCGTAGCACCGTGCTCTAACTTCATCGAGAACTTCTCTGGCTTCCTTCTCCTAACTTACTTTCTGATCTTGCTCACCTTGAGCCTGTTCTTAGTTCTAAGTGAAAACACTAAGCCGCGTCTTCTTCCTCCAACCATTTTAACCACTACATTGATTTAAACAGGTCGAGTATGCGAAAAGCGGGCGCTCGAGCTGTAAGCGCTCCAAAGCAACCATTCCGTCAGGCGCCGTGCGCATCGGGTACAACGAAGCCACGCACACACTCTCTCACTGAATTTCCTAGCCTCGTGTTTAGTCCCTCTCTTTCTCATCCAAAGTGTGCTATCTTATATGCACAATGTTTTTCATGAATAGATTATCATTCAATTGCGCCTTTTGCGAATCTTATTCGTAAATCTTCGTTTATCTAATACGAACCCACTGCCATTTACCAATAACCACTCTTTGTGCACCTCTGACACGCCAACGCCATGCAAACTATTACAGCAAATTAGTGCCCGATTTCAACGACCCGGACCGGATGATGTGCCAGTGGTTTTTGCCCGAGCCGTTCTTTGAGGTGCGAACAACTAGGAAGCGTCATGATTATCATCGTCTCCTGAAATGCGCGATTGCACGATATTTGTTGCCGTCCTTTCGGTTCTTTAAATTGTGCGGCTAATCTGTTGAATATAGTATCTTTTTCTTTACAATTTCCTGATATTATCTATCAAGGTACAATTTTCATCTTAGGCAAATCTTCACTATATTAGCGTCTCCATCTTGCTTTGGTTCTGTCGCCTTCGTCTTTTTCTCAGATGATGCGCAAAATGAAAGCGGCCTCCAAGAAGGTGCGTGTCCTTCGTTGACTTTGTGAAGCTATTTGGTTCTATTTTCGAACTTAAGAAGCTGTCTTTCCACTCGCCTCCTCGTTACGAAACTTCAGTGCTTATTGCTTGTTCGAATTATAAGACTTGTGTCTTGATTCTTGTGAGCCCGCCTCCACCACCATCTGTTTTTCATCGATCTACAGGTCGAGTCCGTTGACGATCTCGCTGGCTTCAGTGAACTTCGTCCCGAAGACCAGGTGAGAGGCTGGGTGAAGAGGATGGTGGGAAAGTAAGAAAGAAAAGCCCTTGAAGGTTTAGTTTAATAGCTACTGCTCCTCTTATTCCCAGGCTGTACCTGGCTATTCTCTCTTTTTCAACTGTATCATGCACTTCTCTTTCCATGTCTTTTTAAAAGGCCTCCCTCGAGAAGCACATTCGCGACTACTGGGAGAAAACTGTCGTGGTGACCAAGGCTCCAGCCGCTAAGAAAAACAAGAAGTCTGTCAAGAAAGATGAGGATGACGAAGAAGGCGGAGGCGAAGAAGGGGGTGACGACGAAGATGTGCCGAAAAAGAAAGCGAAAACAGAAGCCCCCAAAAAAGCAAAAGCAGAGCCAAAAACACCAAAAAGTAAGGAAACTGTTATATTTCGAACATCTGGTCTTTCTTCATGCGCTCCCTTCTTGTGATAGATCAATACAGACCCATCACAACAGCTGTTTGTTTCGTTTTTATGGCCTGCTTTCCATTGTCTCATTCTCCGTTTCATCTTCTTCGTGCGCTTCCTTTTGTACGACTACATCCCTCCCATCGTTTTGGGCGCGCTTTTCGACCTTGTATTATGCGGCTATGCGGCTACGGCTATTGCTGTGTTATGCGTTTGCGTAGACCCGCCGCACCCTTCCAACGTGGTACCCTGTGCTCCCAACAACATGCGATCTTTGGCCGAACAACTCGTGGCAGACGCGCGCGCGGACGGTACAATACATAGATATGGGCTGCTGAAAAGAAAGTAGAGTGGAAGTTCTTGTTTCATGGAAAGATTTTAAGCGCATTTGATTTTTTTTTTTCTCTTGGCCTCAAAATGTATGATTAAAAACGAAATATATGTGTATCTTTACAGCGTCCATGACTTTGTTGTTGCCTCTCGCCGTGCCTTAATATGCGCACGGAGCTGTATGACTGCCGGAGTGTGTGTCTTTTTTTTTTTGTTTCATGTGTGTGCGCTGCCTCTTTCTTTGTATGTTTTGCAACTTCAGGCATCAAAATGCCCACAGACGACACCGCCGCGCGCGTGGCCGCCGGCGCTGCTCTCCAGGTACGTGTGCACGTGTATAGTAGCATTAACGTGGGCCTTGCGTGCACGGGGAATGGAGGTACGCGGAGTTCTGACGTAGCTTCAACGAGTTGCGGCGGCTCTCCAATGTTCTACCAACGGCCATTTAATGTACCTGTGGTGGCGTGTTTCTTACGATACATGTGCTGAGCATGTGTGTGTTTTTACATGTACGCACCTGCGTGCGTTTGTTATGCTGGGCATCAGGCGGCGTGGAACCGAGACGAGGCCACCGTGGACTTGGGCGCCTGCTTAGACGCGCTGGAGAAGCAGTACAAGACCAGCAAGGGTGCTGCGCCAGTGACGGTGGCGGTGGAGGCCAACCGACCGCTTGTCATGGCGTTCAAGGTAAAAGCCTCTTTCGGGGGGTGGGAGTTATTCGTAAGGGAAAAGATGAAACTGGCTAGAAAAAAAAAGGGACGGAGTTGCTCGAGAGAATACTTCCGCTCATTTTTCTTGTCTTTTGAGCTAGTTTCAGGTCTAATTTCCACTTTTTCTCCCTTCTGGGCTCATTGATCTCTTTTTTCGCTCTCACGCGTCTGCATATGAGCAGGAGCTTTCCTCGTTCAATTTCGAGGCCAAGCAGCAAATGCGGGGCATTTCTTACGCCAAAGTCTCGAGGGCTTTAGCAGACTGTTCCTTTGAGGTCCGCCGGATTGCTTTTGCAGAATATAAAGTCAATCGATATGATTCTTTTTATTTCGCCGAGTGAACGATCATGAGGAGTCTTCGTTACAGTGTACTGTAGTATTTCACAAAAAATGTGTCTTTTGATTGTATGCACCGTGGTGCTCGTGTTTGTCTTATTTATTTTTTCCCTGCTGTATGTGTGTCTTTATGCATGTAGATCAAATCGGGCAAGGCGGCGGTGCAGCTGGATGGCGTTGGGAAAGGCTCTGCTAGTCGCATTGACGAGTACCTCGACAGTGGCAAAGTGAGTGTGCTAGGCAGAAATAGGATAATTCCGTTCGGTTTTGCGTAAAGATTTGGTTTGTATCACATGTGTGGTGGTTGGACTTAGACGAGAAAAGGGTTGGGTTATTGTAATACGTGTGCAAGAGGAAATCAATGGCTTCTAGTCGGTAATAAAAAGTTCAAGCTATAGACCAATTTTGCGTTGCATTGTCTTTTGTACAGATGCCCTTTCTCCTCCTCTTATGCTCTGTCCTATCTATTACCTCGCAGATTGAAGAATTAGAAACGTTCAAGAGCGGAACCGGCTAAAGCAGTGCGCACTCTTCCGCGTTGACCTCTTCACTCTTGAACTGAAACGAGGACGCTGGATGCTGGCTCCTGTTTTTCAAATGCATCGAAAGCCCGCTGTTTTGTATAAATAGTTCTCTTTCTTTCTCTTATTACTAGCTCTCAGGAGTTAAGGAAAAAGATGCGCATAACGCCTAAGAGCGAAGAAAAAAAAGCGAAGGTCTCCGCAGACAACAATTTTGAAAGACGGGGCTTCGGATTGAACACTCGGCAAGTCGGCAAGTGGCAGCTCGAGATCTCATCGCTCATCGCTGTTCTCGCTATTCCAAATTCCACATAAAGAACGATGGATTTGGGATTTGACGATAATACCTGAAATATATGGAAGGGAATGAAGGGAGGCTATTAATATAAACACAATTTTTTAAAAGCCAGTCAAATGTAGTAGCTGTAGTGCTACAGAGAGAGAGAGAGAGAGAGCATTCGATGAGGCAAGATACTTATGTTTCTGTTGGCGTAACGTCGCAAATACACAAAGACCAAAGAGGTCGTTTTTGTCTGTGCTCTTTCAGCGGGCAGCTGCAAGTGCTAGTCAGCACAGGTTCCATAAAAAGGTCAGAGAGCTCTGTTGCTATGGATAACATTCATGAAGCGTAGTCACAATGACCAGCATTCGCAATGGATGCATAAATTACATGTATTGGAAGCTTTAACAACACATATTATCGGCACATGCGTGGCGTGTTCGTGGCGTAATTCCAAGTTCGTTACAGAATGATTATGGTGCCGTGATTCCGACGACTGTAAAAACAAGCATTTGCTTGACTTGGTAGGGGATATATTATTAAAGCCCTTACCGATTATGCTAAGATGAGAGTGAATGGAATGACGGATAAGACACTTTGTGCACTCCCAAATGGATCGATAATTGATGAAATAATTTTTAATGATAGGTTAAGACAACACGACACTTGATTGATTGAAGCATGATCTGGATGCACTTGTGGTGAAGTCTGATGTTACAGCAACAGCAAACTCGGCGACCAACAGAGCCATTTGTTTTTGTGCTGGCTAACCGGGTTTGTGATGAAAATGGGAGGATGCTTCGACGAGAGATATTGCGACTCCGCTTTCTACTTGCAACAGAATGGTCGCCTCGACGCATAATATTGAATTGGTTGCAAGGAGTACTTTTGAGGCGATGCTTTCTTCGCATAAGACGCGCTGCAACGGTAATTGCGCGCTATTTCCGGGGGTATATAATTCGAGCGCGATGGGCTGAAGTAAAAGTGCTCTTACTTTTCACTTCCAAGATTCGTTTTTTGCCTCAGATAGCTTGCTTGATAATGTCTCAATGCAAGATTCGCAATAACTCTAGACTGAGGAAATATGATTTACTTCCAGTTCAGCAGTTTCCTTTCTCAGAAGTCCCTCCTCGAGATATGGTAAATACTGACTGCATCGAAACATATGGAGAAGACGAAATACTTGAAGATTCTCAAGATGTAAACAACGTGGATGTTTTCACCAGTATTTTTGCCTGATTGACATTATTACATTGTTTTGCTACCTGTTCAAAGTTGTGCATGCGTCCATGAATGAGACACAAGATTGAGGCAAATAAAATGTACACAACCCGCAATGGTTGCAAAATAACAAAACATAATTTTAACACAAATATATCTGCATTGCAAGGGTTAGAGTTAGGCACAGTACCGGTTTTTAATGAGTGCAGTTCCGGGAACTTTTAGGGGTCCGATGAATTAACGAACTTTCCCTTAGGTTCTGGGTTAGTCCGTTCGTAAAGGGTAGCACTCCCACTTCGAGTTAAATTTGGCATCAAAGTTCAAATTCACTTAAGATACTGAAAAATGCTTCTTCGAGATTTCTGTGATTAGAAAAACGATGTACACAAATCAGCTCCAAACCGATTTCCCCAGTCATTTAAGTGAAATCCGCGGTTTTCAAGGCAGCAGCTCGAGTTCCATTCCAGGTTCGTTCCTAGTTCGTTAATTTTTTGGAACCGAACTGCCCTTTCGCTGTGGGTTCGTTAATCCTCTCGAGTTTTAAAGGCACCGCACAGATGATCATGCGGTCGACTGGCTTGGCATTAAGAACTCAAAGCCATGTGGGTTATGTACTAAGGCGCTTCAACTTTTAGCATTTATGAATACCTATGTATTAATATGAAATATGCAATAGTACATATATATGCTCCTTATCGATTTTTAGTAAATCCATGTGTCCAGTGATGAGCTGAAGCTGCTTATCTCCTCATTAACAGAAGACAAAGCCCCATTTTGAGTTAAAAAACAAAATCATTGTTGCCGAGTGGCGTAAAAGCGCTTTGCGTTTTCGTGCGTTTGCCAAAGGGTTTCTACTTGCGTCCAACCACGGGCTTCCGCGACGAGATCGAGTCCTTGCTGGAGGTCACTTAGCCGAGTGTCGACAGTGTCTTGGTCAGACTCTAACAGCAGTCGGTCGTAAGGCACCGCAGCTATCACGGTCAAAGTCTTAGCGCGGTTCCTTTTTGCCACCAACACACATGAAGAGAACAAATGGAAAACATACACCGTCATTGATTTCATCATCCTCTATAAAAAGTACGCTACCGAGCTATGTATTCAGAAAACACAACGTGGCGTCTGTCATTTCTCTCCATTTATCACCTCAGTGCTCCTCGTCCGTTGACGAAATGGGAAAAGCCAAAATAAAAGGCATCGCCGCGGCCCTGACAGTAGCAGATACAATATGATGCAGTTTTGACATAATTGAAGTCCCACTCAACAATGAAAGTATGCACACTTGAATTAAGCAAAGCGAGTGAATACATCAAGTTTGAAACAAAAGGTACCCCTGGAGTACTCAATGAATCCACTCATTCCTCTGAACTTAGATCCTTTACAACGTTCTAGCTTTCACATTGATTTAAAACTGAATATATATATATATATATATATATATGTAGCGATAAAAGATACGTGAAATGCCACTAAAAGCCTCCCTCCTCGATTGTGTTCACGCACCTTAGGAAGCTTCACCAGGCTATCGACCATGGCAGCAGAGCCCGTGTACGAATGCAAATATACCTTCAAAATTCACATCAAGAACGAGGAAAAAATAACAACACAAATGCGCGTAGAATTGGAAAATGATGTACGGTAGAAGTTAGAATTCTACTCCGTCGATACGATAAATGCAAACAAAACAAGACCAATTGCCACTATTAGTAGGCCACAGCAATTCCAGCCTCCGGAACAACCCAAGTCATTTTTGACGCTTACTCACCGCTGGCGGTAACTCCTGTGCATGCCTCAGCTCATCAAACATGAACCCCGGGCAGCGCACGCTGTGCAAACTCGCTGGTCGGCCGAGCTTCGCCGCCAAGTGCATCTGCTGCCGAAACACTCGCACCTTTTCGTTTTTGTTTGTTTGTTCAAGCAAGGAAAGGAAAAGACGATAAAGGGGAAATAGCAAGCATTGGATAAAAAGACAAAAAAAAG
>Ga0307931_1001419_pt1 | contig 15712 bp, 16 predicted proteins | sample OrgLakmetageno47_FD_201816 | JGI IMG/M metagenome (GOLD analysis project Ga0307931, IMG submission 201816) | Saline water microbial communities from Organic Lake, Antarctica - #47 | ecosystem: Environmental > Aquatic > Non-marine Saline and Alkaline > Saline | place: Antarctica: Organic Lake... | reverse complement strand
ATGCCCCTCTCCCTCCTGAATCATTCCGCACTTGCTTTGTTTGCGCAACGCACGCGCATTCCCACTTCTGCCCGCAGCATTGGCTTCTGTGCCATTTGGGTTTGTATTAGTTCGAGTTCGAGTACTTCCACCCCCTTCTAAAGTGGAAACTGTTCATGAAATAATTTTGAAACCGGACTTAAGTCGTTTCTGCGTCTGTTTCTGCATTGAAGAGAGCGCGCCGTTGTTTAGTCTCTTGGGCACGCCGCGCCAGGAAGCTCCGCTTCTCCTCTGGTGTCACTCTAGTGTCGCACCGAGGTGGCCGCAGCTGCGGTTTTCCAATGCTGAAAGGCGCTTTCGTAACGAGCTTTAGCCAGCCAGCGCGGTCCTGCGCCAGGGTTGCCCATTCCGAAAAGGTGATCGCTTTACCGCCGTCGTCCACGAGGCCGAAGTACTTCAGACGCCGTTCTAGAGATCTGCCATAAGTCATCTCTTGACCGCCCGCTATCCTCGGCTCGTATCGTTAATAAACCGCTACCATCACTTCCATGGCCACTCGGGCATGTGCATGTGCGCCTGATTAGCTTCTTAGGTCTAGTTTGCGCTGCTTTGCTTTCTTCTCTACCTCTCAGCCTTCTAATTCCGGTCCTTCGGGGCCTGTCTTGAAATTCAACATCAGAATCCGCACTGTACACTTCCACACTACAGTCACTACAGTAGTACTACAGTCCGAAAACCCAAAAAGAAACAAAGAAACCACTAACCACTTCTGAATTTTGCGGGCTGCAAGGAGTACAAGCTTTGTGCTAATCAGTTTCCATCTGCCAGTGCCAACAAGGCAAATGTCGAATTACAGCAGAACAAAAACAGAAGGCAAAAGAAGGGGCTGCGTTTAAAATATCACAGTCACAGGTGCAGTTCCAGTTCCACGTGCGCGCAAAAAGCCACACAACGCCATCTATCCGCACAAGAAAACAGGCATCGGTCGCCGCTGAAATCTGCCTCCGAGCGGGGCTGAACAATAGCAAATACCTGCTCGAAAACCGTCGCCATCCTCACTTCTCCAGCTCAGATGGTGCTCCAGCCGTAGCCTTCGACGAGTCAGACGCGTGAGACGAGGCCACCATCGGCGGTGGGGGATACGTCGGTGGGTTGGCGTCACACCAGCTGCGCACATCCATCATGCTCTCAGGGCCGTCTAGCTCAAAGCTTTCCCCGAAGTCGTCGAGCATGACTTGCAAGTGCGCGTGCAGCGCCGTCATGGTCCCGTCGCGCATGTGTTCGGCGTGCTTGAATTCTGGGACCTGCACCAGATTGCGTGGCGCGTGGCGCATTTTGCGCGCCGAGTCATCCACCATGATCGTGTTGTGCGGCCCGAACCCGTAGCCCACTTTCCCCTCGGTCGACCAAATTTTGGCCAGGTCGCGCATCGTGTCCCAGCTCTCAACGCCTTCTTCCTTGTCGGCCTTGTTGTAGTCGCGGTCGTAAATTTCGACGTGCGCGCCGCTTGTGATGGCCAGGACTGCGGGCAGGGCGTTGGATTCTCGCATGGAGGTATAGAACGCCAGCTCGCAGTGCGGGTGGCTCCGCAGGCTCGCCACGAGATCGACAACTCCGCGCCGCAAGTAATACTGCAAGCCCGCGTGAGCAAACGACGGCTTTTCGCGGCCGAGCTTGCCCTTGAGCCGCAGCAGGAGAGTGCCGTTCATGTCCAGAAGCACGAGCACTCGCCGGGGGCCAACGCCTCGCCCTAACGCATTAGCTGCTCCTGCTATAGGCAACGCCATCGCCGTGGCTGCCGCCGCCGCGGCTGCCATTGCTGTGTCGTTCACGGCTACCGAAGTGGACGAAGATTGGTTAAATGGTTGTTTGTGCTTCCGTGGCTGCGGCTGCTTCGGCGTAGGTGCCCCCTGTGGCGGCTGAGGGCGCGGCGGTGGTGGGGCTGGCACTAGCGGCGAAGCATCAGCTGGGGTGCTAGGCCCAAGGAGACCGCCCATCCAATTCGCCATCACCCCGTCGCCCGCGCCAGCTACTCCAAACAGCATCGGCATGGCACGCTGGTCAATGTCGGCTCCTCCGCCGCCGGAGGCACTGCCGCCCTCGGAGGTATTGCCATTGCCACCGCTGCTGCTGCTGCTGCTAGTGAGATTGCCGCTGCCCGGGTGAAGGCCATGACTTGGGGCCGTGGCTGCGGGCGCACCCATCATAAGCGGCGCAGGTGGCGTGTTGGCACGAGCTTCTAGGGCAGCGAGGTCCATGAACTCAGGCATTTCACCGGGCGGTGAAGCAGCTGTAACCAGTACATCACGTTCATGCCAAAACAAATGTCAGAGATAATTAAGAGAGCCGTGGTAGGTAGATAAATTACAGCACCAAATTGTTCTAGTGCTTCCTAACATGCATGCAAAACGAGCAGCAACATAAGTTGCCAAAGAGGATGTCTTCAAACAAGCTGAACAAAGCTTACCATGAGGCACAGGGGAGTCGAAAACCTGCTGCAATGCTGCTGGTTGGTAGTTCTGAGCTGAATACAAGGACCCGCCGTTGGCACCACTGCTACTATTGGTAGAGCTACTGTTGGCAAAAAGCATATCAACCATAGACGGTTCAGAGGGCTCAGACGCCGCAGACGAGGTGCCGGTATCGGATACCGAGTGCGCCCTCGATGGACTGACATCGCGCTCCGCTGAGACCTTCATCAAGGCAAGCGCTGCCGCCCAGTCGTCCATGGTCACGGTTCGTAGGCTTCGTGCTTTGTGTTCGTGAGTGACTTCCGCTGCGACCTCGATCTCTACTCTCTCAATCAAGCTCTCAAGTCGCAAGTCAGTACAGGGTGTTTACGTGTTGACAAATATCCGATTTAGCAAAAAAGTGCCGGCAATGCATGTAGTCTGTCTAGCTCGTAGCAGTTGTTATCGGTGATATTATTTCAGCCGACGAAGGCTGCCTGCAGGAAGTGCGGAGTATCTAGTGCCACGACATTGTTCTGGTGCCTCTGCACCTCTCTCTTCTCCTAAAAATAAATCTCAAGCGACACATAGGTATGAATTTGCCTCGTATGCACATTCTGATTTTGTCCCTCCTAGCGGTATTATCGGCCGAGGCAACACGAGGGAATCTCGAAGTAATAGAGGCAAGCGGAGATCAAGTACCATATGAACTTTTCTTGCCAAAGTCTGCCCCACCTCCTGGGACGAAAAGCCCTATTCTTGTGTTCCTCCATGGCCGCGGCGAAAGCGGTGCTTTTGACGTCACGAATGCGCAGTCTCTGCCTTTACAACTGCTAGCCAACGCATCTTTTGCAGCCTCCTTTCCATTCATCACGCTTGTACCACAGTGCCCTGCATCGTGTGCCTACGAGAACGGTTGGTCTGAGGCTGTGCTGCAAGGATTGGCGCGCCTGGTGCCAGAAGTTGCCAGCGCCCACGGAGGCGACCTAGGACGCGTATATTTGGCGGGGCAGTCTATGGGCGGCAACGGGGCCTGGATGTTCGCATCCCAACAAAAGAATATGTTTGCAGCTGTTGTGGTCGTCTGCGGCTACGGCGGCAGTCCTAAAGACCAGTCGCGAATCGCTGAGCGGCTCGTGCGGAGTGGCACTGCAGTAGGAGTGGTGCACGCAGCGGATGACTCGGTGATTGACGTCAGCGCTGGCGACGAAATGGTTGAAGCAATTGCAACGATGCACAGCGCACGTGAGGGTAGTGGTGCCAAACTCAGCAATATTGACTCTGTGGCTAGCAGACCACCGAATACCCCGTTGTTGCGGTATTGGCGCTATGCGCACGCGCCAGGCCCACCGATGCCCGAATATGCCCATTTGATTGGCCACGGGAGCTACGAGATCGCGTTCCGAGACTCCGGCCTCTACGCGTGGTTGCTGCTTCACACTTGCGAAAAGTGCGCTGCCGCTGCAACTGCGGGTGTTCAGTCGAAGTGGAAACCTTTACATCACTCGGCAAGCTCTGAATAAGGTTCAATCATGTACGGTGCTGCTATATGCTACATCCCGCATGTGGGGACGTGCGGACTTGCGGACGTGCGGGCGAGCGAGCAGTGGCCGGAGCTCGCACGAGAAGCCAAACATTTCCCGGAAACACGCTGTTAGTTTTGCTTGTTTGCTATTTGTTTATTGCGCAGCATAGTATAAAATTGGTCGTCATAATTCCCAAGCCGCGCTGCATTGTGCGTTGCCATCACTGATCAATAAATCACGGATCACTGATGTGCTAATATCCAATACATCTTATAAGAGATAATTGATATACTTGTCTTAATGCCAAATGGGCAAATAGGTATGAATCTTTTAGTCATATAAAGAAATCCATAAAAGCAGAGTAGTTGAGTAGTTTGATTTGGCTCTCGGAATCCAGGTGCAGGTGTAGTCCATTTTCAGTTAAGCGAATCAACCCCGGTGAATCGCAAGAACCTCATGAGGCCCAATACTTTTCTTCCTCGGCATCGGCATGATCTTCACTCCTCACGGAGCAACAAGAATGGAGGAGTACATCATCAACACTAAGCTTCTTCGATTTGGCGCTGACCTGGCAAATAAGCACCATGCTCTTCAACACCAGCCGCGGCGCCTTTACTCAGCCGCGCAAGGGACATGTTTATCAGCTCGTCTACTGCGTCATCGTCCAGCTCTTCGTTGGGTACTTCCGTGAGGCGAGGTGGGAACATGTGGTCGAAGAAATGCATTTCGCTTGTGTTGGTCCGCCCCCAAATGTGCTCCGTGTAATTCAAGACCTTAGAATTGTCGACGTTTCGTTTGTAAATTATTGTGAGGCTGGACCCCTCGCCAGTGTGCCGGTCCGTGTTCCCGAAGGCTGGAAGCTCCAGCGTCAGCTCGTAGTCGTCGTACACAACTGCTCGATGAACTAACGGGGCCCAGGTGTAAGAGCCTGACCAAGTTTCATTCAAGACGTCGTCACGCTCGGGGCCTTCCTTTGGGGTTTCATTGCCCCGAATCAGCACGAAGCGCTTTCGTTCGTCCTCAGTGTCGTTCCAGAAACGATCAGTGAGCCGAAGCTCCCACGTAGTGTTGGGCCGCACGCGCTGGCCTTGAGGTGGTGGCCTCAAATAAGCCCACTGAGTAGCTAATGTCGTAGAATTTGTTTTGAATATTTGCTCCGGTTCGCACTCCGTCTTGTGTGTAACAGCGCCGTCTTCTGAGAGTGCTACTGCAAGCTTTCCGTAACGCGAGCCTTTGGCACCGTCTCCAGCTCCAGCTTCTAACTTGGCCTTGAGACGATCAGTGAGAGTGCGAAGCACCGCGGTAAGACTATCACTACTTCCATCGTTTTTGCACGCACTCAACATATTTTGTATTTCCCAGTCTGTCTTGCACACAGCACTCAAGTTGGCTTCCAGCGTATCCCTAACGTCCTCGAGGTCCAAGTTGGTGGGAATGTCTTCCTCCCCAAGAGACGTAGCCCGAGCGAGGCGCCGGGTCCAGGCATCAATCTGCTTAGGGTCAACATTCAACAGCAATGTTTCGCAAAATATTTTGTTGCTAGTAGTCTCCATTGTTTTCTTGAGCAAAAGTAACCCCGGAAGTACAGCCGTTGGAGTTCACCAGATAATCCTTTTACACTGCTACTATCTAGCTAGTAGGTGGTATGCTAATTAGTTGATGTTATGCTGTGTTTAGAACGTGCTCAAAGGACCTCTATGTGGACAGACGCTACGATGAACAAATATCAGAGCACTTTGCGTTGTAGCTTCTGAACATTACTAACAAAGGCTGTTATGCGCTAGCTTTTATAACTGCTTCCTTCGATTGCAGAGATATTTTTGCGGAGATTTTTTTTGGCTCATGTCGTCGTCCCGTCGTGTCATCTTCATGCACATGTATGTAAAAATGGTGATATCGAAATCACACGATGTCACGAAAGCACTACTAGTCGACTTATCCTAGTTTGGTCCTACTACGCCAACCACTGGCTAGTTTGGTGTTTGAGTTGATTTCCAATTCAATTCCATTCATTACTTTGATGAGCAGTGCACAGCCGCGACTCATTTTAGTATGTGGACCTAGCGGGTGTGGGAAAACGACCGTAGCTAACGAACTTGCTGAGGAATTAGGCAACGCAGTAATTATTCATCAAGATGACTATTTTGACCAACCCTTTTTGGATTACGCTGAACGGACTGATGATAGCTTCGAATCCCCTTCGTCGGTACGTAGCAAATATAGCTCCAACCTATAAATCAGGAAACACCCTTAAACCAATGAGGGTGTCCCCTGATTAAATTCATCCTTCTGACGACTGCATGACCGCTCGCGCCACATTCCCCAAAACTAGGTAAAGTGGAAGAGTCTGTTAGAAGAAGTGGCGGCCGCTCGGATTTCTGGTAAATCTGTCATTGTAGAGGGGCATGTCGTCGTCACGGCATTAGAGCTGGCAGACGCTGCAGATTTCGCGGTCGTACTCGACGAAAACGAAGAAACCTGCTGTGCTCGACGGCTAGGGCGGCGCGCTCGGCCTGGCGATGAAAATGCTATTCTAGAACGGTATATTCGCGAGGTTGTTTGGCCTGCTTACAGTAAGTATGGTTGCCCAGCTCAAGATGTACTCGCAACTCGCCTCGGCCCCAAGTGCGTTCGACTGTCGAAATTACATTTAGATGCAGGGCATAAACCAGGTGTTATAGTGCAAGCAGCTCTCGACGCTCTGAACCGTTGAAGAACGTTGAGATATTTGACTCTAATTCTGGCATCTCTTGACTGAATTGGTGTACTGCGGCGCTAATTACTGAGAGTGGAAAGTGGAGCTAATGTAATGAAATTGAAGCCGACTTTGCACACGTTCACCCGCCTCCGCCACATACGTACTTCTGAAGTCGCTCTGGTTTAGTCATCATTCCTTAGACTGCCAGAAGGAAATTCCTAATTGCGGCCGAAATCTTCAACCAACCACTGAGCAGCACGCTCGCACGGCGAGCTGGGTGCGAACAGATTTAGCCACGGGCTCAAACAAGGGAACTTCGGAAAGTTCCAAGAGAATGATTACTCTACACACAAGAGAGAGCTGCCAGAGAGAGCACTAATATATATACAACAGAGTGTATTTACCGAAAAGACAAAGCACCAAAAGACACAACCACGGGTTATCACAAAAATGCGCTGACGTTGCACCAAACGGGCCGCTAGGGCCTGCACTGCTTTGCTAATAATAGTACCAAGCCACCCTGTCAACTTTCCCCAGCCGAGAGTTTAGTCATCATTCCTTAGACTTCTTTCCATGGAGGTGCGGCGCCACGAATCTCTGCACTGCCTTTGTCGTGGCTTGCCCCTTTCTTACTACTAATTCATTGCCTCCATTAGTCTTTACTATCCTTAATAGAGAGCCAGTACGTGGAGATTGCTACCCCCTGAATTAGCTTATAAGTACACTCTGAACATGCGGTCATTTACTTTTAAGTAAATAGGAATTCTCATTCTCTGTCGATACCAAGCACAGCACAGTGCACGCGCACGCCTAGTTTCTAGTTTTGAATATAAAGTCCGGAATAAGGGGATAACCGACAACCACAACGCTGAGATATATAAGTGGAGTCCATAGTATTCTCATTTGCGCATGGTTCTCGTCAAGCCCGCGGCCCTTGATTACCGGAGCGAAGAGGGAAACACATTGCCCTTTCCTGATCGGACTCGATCGGACGAGTCCCTGACTCTCTGACTCACTGAGTCCCTGAGTCGTTTCATTTCCAAAATACCAAATTAGTGTGTAAAACCGACCATCATACCACGCACGTGGATAAAATAGTACGCGATCAAAAATGCACCACCCTAACATTCTAACTTACCTTATACTTAGTGGGCGATCGTTTGGAATAAAACATTTCATCTAATGAGTCTATCAAGTGCAGCAATGTTGAAGCATGCCATCGTAGCAGTGGTTTATGTGTCGGAGGGTTCGAATGTTAGCATCCTCTCGGCTCTGCGAAGCGTTGTCGAAACTACTGCGGAAGCACACCAGCAACAGCAACAGCAGCAGGCTATTGCTAGCCAGTCCAAAATCCCACATGTGCCCTCAGCCAAATTTATCACCATGTTTAGTGATCCCCACTACAATCGCACATCAATCGTTATCGCAGGCGGGCAGCCTGCCGCCGTCGCAGCAACTGCCCGAGAACTCGTCGCGGCGGCATTAAGAGCTCTGCCACCTCTCACCTCACACGATGCCACGCATCCACGCATTGGCTTGGTAGACCATGTTTCCATAGCGCCTCTTTATTCTCCAGAGGCAAGTTCGTCTACCGTGGGTGAAGGCTCGAATGCGGGCACGAACATGGAAGATGCCGCAGCGGCCGCGTGCAAACTTTCGAATGCACTTGCCTCAGACCATGGCTTACCCATCATGCTGTACGGAGAAGCCCGCCCGCACATGGGGCTGAGCCCTCGCACTCTAGCGGAGACGCGGCGACAAACGCCATACTTTCGCGCCAAGGCCAAAAACAGTGGGTTGCACCGCGACGGTGCTACCTCTATTAGTAACGTCAGTGACAGCAGCAGCTCGGAAGACCTTTGGTTAGGGGTGACACCCGACCTCGGTGGACCTAGCATTGACCCAGCTGTTGGGGTGTGCTGCGTTGGCGCTGTGCCGCTTGTGTTAAACTACAACGTGCGGTTGACGACTTCCGACCGCAAAATTGCCGCGGCGTGCACGGCTGCAGTGCGCACGCGTTCCGCTAAAAGCAACAGCGACGGCTCTGCTGCGAGTCCCAGTCAAGGCCTTCCGTGGGTGGAGGCCTTGCCGCTCGTGCACGCAGGTGGCCATTTCGAGGTGGCGTGCAACTTACTGAACCCTTCCGTAACGCCGCCCGCTCGAGTGCTGGAAGCCATTGAGAAGTCGCTTGCCCTGCAAGACTGTGGAGTAACAGTAGAGGAAGCCTACATCATCGGCATGCAGGTGGATGAAATATGCGCCAAACTTATGGACCCACAACCATGTGTAACTCAGAAGTGAATACCCTTGAATTTTGGTGATGCTTGGATAGAGCTCCCCCGAGTAGTCTTTTTTCTAAGCCTCACTCGGGATTTAGTTATGCCGGACTGTACGATTTATGAACGGCCGCATTGCGCTTTGCCAACTGAGCTAAGTGCGACTGCAACAAAAGAGCACACCCCAGTTGCGCTTGAATTCAAACAAGCACATATTTTAAGCCAAAAGTAGACGAAAACCCCTTAAGTGGCCGTTTCTTTTCTAAAACTGGCGAATGCCGGGAGGTGCTTGTGCTGGGCGGCGGATCAGCACCTCCTTCGAAGCTAGAAACGCTTCGACTGCAACTGGGATTCCACCTAGGGCAAGGTAAGATTCACGCGCGTGATTCCGCGGAAATCACGCGGAAAGTTAATTTGTACCAATCAGACGTGATTTCTGTCGCGGAAATGCGCTCACAATAGAGTAACGAGAGAACCTCAGAGCATATGCATATGCCTCAGTTCATCAGCTGAGGGCCTGTTTGTAGCTATATATGATTGGCGCTCTCAGACTCACGGAACGGCAAAGGCAAAGGGCGCCGCTGCCCACTAGAGAGAAACCACGGCCATCACCAAGGCTGTGTCTTCTATGACGAAAAGGATTCTCATATGGTTTTTGTGAAGGATTGGCTTCATGAATATCTGAAAATGAAACTGAAAAAGTAAAAATTGTTTATGTGCGGACAGCGGGACAGCACAATGCACAATGCACAACAACCAAACGCCACTAAAAACCAAAAAGAACACAAAAAAACCCGTATTTCCCATGTTTCCCGAATATTTGAGGTCCTTGCCGTATATATATACCGCACGTGAATTCTGCGGAAATACGCGTAAATACCGCGTGAAGTGCCCCTGCGCGTGAATTCCGCGGGTACGTGAATACGTGAATCGCAACCTTGGATTCCACTGGGGTCTCAAACTTATTTAGGTAAGATGCTTAGAGTGTCGCCGGTCGTTTACGACCCGCCGTGCAATTTTCACCTCCTCGTCACGTTCGAGGCGTCAAATCTTGGCGCAGCATCCACCGCACGGGCTTGTAGCCGCGTCTCCTTGAAGTGTAACGCGGCATGCCTTACCGCTAGCACATTAAAATTAACTCTGTAGATGAGTCTTTGTCTGTGAGTGGTCGTCCGGGATAATTTCGAGGAAAGTACGGACTGTAAGCTCCGACGGAACTCTGACACCGGAGCTCATGGCTGTGAATCCATCGTATTGTAGGACTTCAAAAGTGGCGTTAACATCCCACGGTCCGTCTGTGAGACACAGTCATTCACGGTGGGCATCGGGGGAGAGAACGGATTCCTAGTAACTTCGGAATCCCGACAGATCATCAACCCTTCCGTTATAAATTTTCAGCACCACTTGGTACTTAAATTATCCGTGGGACTCTCGTTTGATGAAAGGCAGGCACAATGGAGAATCGATTAATTTTGGCGGCAGCTACGAGCATTGCCAGCACTATCTTGCCGATCGCTAGCGCGGAACCAGCACTCTTCGGGGTATACGCAGATACGCAGATCCGCAGACGACTTGCTCTCTATATGGAGGGCCTTGCGAAGGTTTCGAAAAACGCTGGACGACTTCCACGACTAGCGACCGTGGCGTTTGATGGAAGATTTATGGGTTTAGCTCTATGATATTGGCCACAAGCGGCCCGCTTGTATGTTGTTGTTTGTGTTTTTGAGGGAGACGGGGGGCTTTTCTATTCACACTGCTACTCCGCGGACGAGGAAGGAGTTCCTGTCCCGTCAAAGCCTCCTATGGCTCATGGGCAGAACAATAGGCGCCTTGCGCGCTGAAAGCACACTTGGACCTCTGCCGAGTGGACCTCGTATTCCGCATGTCTCAAGCTTCGTTGCTCGCGCGCCTTCCTCTTTATCGTTCTGTAGAGTGCGCAACACCCACAAATACCTCGCTTTTTGTAAATTTCACGATGAATCGGTCCGGGGGTCTACCTGAACAAATTTGAACTGAATCGGTCAGCGGTAAACAGTGAATACGATGACATTGATGCCTCATAATCCCAAATCTTCAACTTTATCTTCGCCGAACATTTTCTCATGAGCCAGCACTTCCTCAAAAGTTCCGCGGAAACCATCTAGCGCCTCGTGAATGCGAAGCAAAACCTTGCCATTCTTACTTTTGAAGGCCAAATTTCTGTTCACGCGCTACGACTTCTTAAGTACCGTGGAAATCATCGGAGGCCTTAGGTAAAGACATGTCAGAACGTATAAGCTAAGGAAGAGCACTGCAATCATATTTAGATTCGCTACCGCACCATTCATTCCTGTAGTATTTGGTAATCATTCAACGAAGTGCGTACTTCAGCTCGCAACATTGATCATCAATGGAAGATACTAATATAATTTACATACGTAAAGTGTCAGAACATATGTACCCAGATAAGAATGTGATGTGACAGAGAGAGTCAAAGACATTTTTCTTTGGTAGGCAGTTTTTGGACGTGGTCGGTAAAACATCAACTCTACGTTGATCTATTTACAAAAAATGAAGCAAAGTCTCAGTCGCATTAAAGGCGTTTGCCAAATAGCTTACCTTGTTGTTAGCATCGCCTTGGGTGCTGGCAGCAACACGCGAAGATCCCGTAGCCAAACCAAGCCTCTTTTCGTGAGCAACGACCTCCTCATAAGAACCGCGGAAGCCATCAGCTGCCTCGTGAATGCGAAGCAACACTTGATCTTGCTTTTCAGCGTCACCCGCGTCCGTCTTCTCTCCAGTCTTCATGCCCAAGTTCAGTTCATGAGCCACCACCTCCTCGTAGGCTCGTAGGTGCCTCGAAAGCCATCAGGAGCCTCGAAAATGCCTCGGAAGCCATCAGGAAGCTCGGAAATGTTAAGCAACACATGATCATGCGTTTCGACTTTACCAGTGTCCGTCTCATCTCCAGTCTTCATGCCCAACATCTCCGACTAGTATATATACCAAGTAGTACGGTAGGTACGGTAGTTATCGGCCTAGAGCTAGCTACAGCTATTTTAGCTGGACGCTGGACATACCCTTGGTAGGGTCTTGGATTTCCCGAGGTGGGATTTCCATGTCGGGATTTCGCTGGATTTCCAATGGGATTTCCAAACTCAAGAATGGTTGCTTTTCTTCTCTACCTGTTAGTCTTCTAATTCCGGCCCTTCGGGGCCTGTCTCAAAAATGGCCGTTTCATGGAAAATCAATGGAAATCCCATTCAGGGGAGTAAAATGATATACAAAGGGATTTAAAATATTCAGAAAATCGACCTTATTAGACTGGAATTACATCTGCAATGTGCGGTCTGCCTTTGCTCTTCCTCCTCCTCCTAGCGCCCAAAGAACTCGAACTCGAACTAATACAAACCCAAATGGCAAGTGGGAATGCGCGTGCGTTGCGCAAACAAAGCAAGTGCGGAATGATTCAGGAGGGAGAGGGGCATTGGCCAAATTCCTCGGAAAATTTGCAAAAAGCGAGGTATTTGTGGGTGTTGCGCACTCCGCAGAACAATAAAGAGGAAGGCGCGCGAGCAAAGAAGCTCGTGACATGCGGAACACGAGGTTCACTCGGCAGAGGTCCAAGTGTGCCTTTCAGCGCGCAAGGCGCCTATTGTTCTGCCCCTGAGCTATATGAGGCTTTGACGGGACAGGAACTCCTTCCTCGTCCGCGGAGTGGCAGTGAATAGAAAAGCCCCCCCCTCAAAATACAAACAACAACATGCTAGGTTCGGTTTCCCGCGGGAATTTCCGCGGAATTCCCGCGGAAAGTGAAATTTGCACTAATTAGACGGGAATTCCTTCACGGGAATTTGCTGATATTGTAGTGACGTCATCGTAGATTCCACTCGAATCCCCCAGTTCCCGTGTAGCAAATCGAGTCACAGTTAGTTCTAGCAGGAGAGCGATCCCTGAATATGACCCAATTCTGAGGACATATCCGTTGGGTATACAGGGGGTGTATCTACCAGAAGCCCCAGCTGAAAACGCTGAAGAATGAAACAGCTGCAACATTGCGACAAAAATGTCACGATATAGCGTGAATTGGAGCTCATCCACCTTTAGAATAGCCCAGAGTGAAAGATAAGGTGCCTTAAGTCCTTCGACTTATCCTAAGGATTGAATCTAAGCTTAACACAGGCTACTTCTACTATTCCAATGGCTCAGGTCTCTGACCGCAATGCTCCACAGGTGCTCTGCGGCGTCCAATGTTAGTCCGAATATAAGCTCTGAAGCACTGCCACATTAAATTCTCACACGTCGTACGCGGCTCGTGTTCCAAGGATTCCTACTGTCGACTATCTAGCTCATAGAATGCGCAGTGCACTGACAACATGGTGAATTGCGGATGCCTTTCTGTAGACTTCATGCTGCCGCCGCTTCTACTCATGCAGCTAAAGGTTGGCATAAGATCCAGGTGCTTATTCGCTTGACTCTTCTTTCCCAAGCTCCTGTCATTGCCTTATTCCAGTAGATTCTTCGAATGTTGAGGCACTTGGAGGGTGATTCTATTCTTCGCGATCCTTGTCAAGGGTACAATTAGTAACATCTTGGTTCGTGCTTTCGGACGTATGCATACTTTTTACTTCTTATTGCCGTGGCTGTCGCTCAATCATTTGCAATATAGCAACAAAAAATGTTTGCAATTTAATTTATAATTCTCTTCGGAGATTCTGGCGTCAATGTAGCGCCAGCGCTGTTGCCTTGAAGGGGTGGCAAGAAGTATCGTCTGCGCTTCTGCGCTTGCGATTGGTTCTTCTTCAGAAACTTGTCGCGACACCAATACTTGCACTGCACGTTGATACTGCTATAAACGGTATTTTTATTCATCGTAAAATTTAAGAAGGTTAAGTTGGAGAATATCTTGGTTGGGGCCGAGTGCATGCCCACCTACTTCTCAGTGCTCATTGCTGCCACTGCCGCTCGAAGTTCTGTTCTCTCATTGGCTCAGCTCTTCTAGCCTATGTTAAATCGCACGAACAGATATAGCCAGAGCTCCTAGTTTGAGTTGGTATCTAGGTTACGATTTACGCCGTGGATTATGTGGGGATTACCAATCAGACGTAATTTGCGTTACAAAATGCCGCGCATACTTTAGTGCCGTCACCATACAGAATCCCCCTGAATCTTTTGGGTGTAATAACTCATCATCACAACCACACTTCGTGGTCGACTTTTTTGAATGGCACCTATGCCGGCTAACTGAAAACTGCACCACTTCCCTCTTTGCAGAGACCACGCCCATCACGAAGGATTTGGAAAAAGTAGGGCAAATCGCACACGGCACACAGGCAGAAAGGCAGTAAGTTAATGAAGTAAGAAGCAGGGAGCAGAGAGCAGAGTTCGGAAGGGCACAGCACCACCAAGGAATATCAAGAGCCCGTGTTTCTAACGACTTTTATCGCGTGTGTGGTAAACTGCACGTGAAGTAAAAAAGAAAAAAAAAGAGCTCCGTAAATCGCACCCTTGTTTGGTATTGTTATACGTTATACAAATTATTCAAAGCTCCTCGCCGCCAGTTCTTAGTTCTATTAACACACTTGAAGAAATTTGCGACTTAATAAGGCATGCGTATGTTCGTTACATGTCCTCTCAAAGCACCGCAGAAAGTTCGACCTTGGACCTAAGATCAACTGTAGGTACAGGTACAGGCACAAGGATTTGAGACGCCAAGAAGAGACATTTCACGAGACGTCGCAATACATGCCATTGGGAAGAAGGCTTTCCGTCGCTTGCCGGCATGGATGGGTGAATTCATTTACTATTGTTCAATCGCTTTGAGTGCCTTTCACACAAACTCGCGCCCCCCTCGCGCCCCCTTCAAGCCCGTGTTTGCAGCTTTGCAGTGCCTCTCGCGCTCGCGCCATGCTTTAGAAAATCATTCCTTCTTCTGGAAATCAAAATAGCTCCGGCCCAAATAGAATAATCTCCTGAGTGAGAGCAAGCAATGATATCGCAGAAGCCGACTTGGAATGCTGTCGTTCAGACGAAAATTGGCATGGTTGGACGAGCAGTATCCCAGACGCCAAGGTGGCTGCGCAACTGTAATGGCAGAAAAGAAAATAGCACCGAGCGTGAACAACAGAGCGAAACATAAGCAATCAAAACGTAAACGGTATATGTAGTCTCATAATTTAGGCGATAAGCATGTGCACTGCCGAAGGACGCCGCCGATGCAAGGTTTGCCCTAATACCTGCTGTGGACTTGCTAGTGGCTCAGAAGAGGGTGCAGCACCCGGGGCACTTCTACCCAATCATTTTAAAAAAAAAAGGTGGCCAGCTCTGAAGCACCATCCTTTAGCTTGGCATGGCCTTGGCGGACCTTAGGGGAGCGTCTAAAGCTTTCGTAGGCCTGAATCGAGCCGTCAGCGGGTAGCTACATACATGGTGGGTCAAAAATCGAATTTTTGGACAACTGCAGCGGCGCGCGCGCCGCCGCGCCACGATCAACGTAGTTGATTTCAGTGACGTGACAACGTGTCAGAACATGGTTGATGTCAGTGACGTGACAACGTGTCAGAACATACGTAAGGTGTCAGAACATATGTACCCAGATAAGAATGTGATGTGACAGAGAGAGTCACAGACATTTTTCAGTGAGAGCAGTTTTGAGATGCCGGTATGTACTAAACATCAAACCAAGGGTGATCAGGTGTAATGGGGGAGTAACGACCACACCCTGTAGTGTAAAATCTCAGAAGCAAGGCGACGGCTGACATCCCTGTAGACTAAAAATGTCGACCGAATAAGCCTCTTCGCGCG
>Ga0307931_1001417_pt1 | contig 15719 bp, 18 predicted proteins | sample OrgLakmetageno47_FD_201816 | JGI IMG/M metagenome (GOLD analysis project Ga0307931, IMG submission 201816) | Saline water microbial communities from Organic Lake, Antarctica - #47 | ecosystem: Environmental > Aquatic > Non-marine Saline and Alkaline > Saline | place: Antarctica: Organic Lake... | reverse complement strand
CGTGTTGAAGCTCGAAGCAGTGCTCTCAACGCATCGGCACTGGGACCACACTTTCGGCAACGCACACCTTTTGAAGCACGTCAATTCGTGCACGAAAGTCTACGGCGGCGCCATCGATCAGGTTGGGTTTTTTTTGCTGTTGTTTTTGTCGTAGAGTAGAGGTTAGCTGTGTATTTGATGAGTTTGTGTATTACGAAAGGGACCATCAATCGAAACGGGTTGCAGCATCCCATCGACGAGAAGGGAAGTTTTTACTCGTGCGGAGTGTAGTTTGAATTGAAATGTCAGAGGTTGTCCTGAATGGCTTGTCGTTTTTGATAATTCTTTGTTGAATGTTTTATTCTTTGCGACGTTCAGGTTCCGAGTTGCACGCACCCAATCAACGATGGCGACACCATTGCGGTACGATCCAAAGAAACATTCCGCGCTACTTTCTTTGTCCTCCTCTGTAATATGGTACTTTCTTCCGCCTCAGCTTCATATCTCAACCGCCTAACCTTCTTTGCTTTTATCTTTTCCTTCTCTTCCTCTTGAAAAGGTCGGAACCAATGGATTGTTAGTGCACGTGTCCGCCGTGCCCTGCCATACCCGAGGCAGTGTGCTGTTTCGCATTCCGGGCTTTAATCAGCGCCGTGACGCCGTCTTTACAGGAGATACCCTGTTTTGCGGTGGCTGTGGCGCGCCCTTTGAAGGCGACGCAACAAGCATGCAGGTGAAATTTCATGACGGGTTCCCCCTCACTGCATTCCCTTTTGAGCGCGCACCCGTTTATCAGTGTGCAGTAGGAAGTGTTTTTTTATGTATAAAACCCGCTCTTGCACGAACTTTTTCTATTTGAGGTGTATTGTTGCTTGCGCATCATCACCATCATCATCATCATCGTATGTAGGTTGCGTTTCAGAAGATTTGGAACCATTCTAGCCCTGGGTCGGAGCTCTTCCCTGGCCACGAGTACAGCGAGCAACTCTTACCCGAGTTTTTCAAAGGTTATGGAAATCAGCCGATGCCTACCCATCCTCAGGTTGTCATAATGAAACGCAGTTAAAGCTTTTATTCTTTTATGCTTCTGCATCTTTAGTCGTGGATTCACTTTCTTCTATACCTTCATGGCACTCTCTTTCGTTCTTTCTCTGCGCTGCGTGCTATCATAGTATCACATTTTGTTCTGTTTTTTTTTTTAAATTCTCTTCTGTGCTTCGTGCGTTTACCTGGACGCTTCTGGGATTACTATCAAACTTTAACCTTCAGGATTATGCCGTGCTGTCGGAGCGCCTCTGGATATCCACCCGTAACCGTCGTTCGTTCAACCCCCCAATGCCGGCGGTGCCCGTCACTCTAGAAGTGGAGATGGCTTACAACCCACATTTCAAAGGCCTGCACAACGCTGCGGACACCTTATCGTCCATCTTGCGCCGCCAGCGCCTCGCACACAGCTATGGTGAAAGTGGCAGTGGAGCTAGTGACAACAACAACAGTCATGGCAGCGAGCTCAGTCGTTGGCGCAACAGCCTCACGAAGAAACGGACGATGATGGTGGTTGTGCCGCCGGGCTATCGTCCCGGAGACTCGCTCGAATTTTCCACCGAAGATGGGACCAATCGCACCGCTGCCATTGTGGTGCCCCCGGGAGCGGTGGAAGGCCAGAAACTCAAGGCGAATGTGCCCCCCATGTCACCTCGCGAAGCCGGCGCAGCGGTCATGAAGGCAGCGTCGAGACAACAACCGTCATCGCTGTCTCAGCTTCAGGGTCAGAAGGAAAAACAGAAGCAGCAAATGGAGCAGCGAGCTGCGGCGATGCAAACCTTGGTGGCGTGCGTGGCAGCCACAAACGGTGGCGGCGATGGCTTACAGGGGAAAAGTGTAGGAGAGCTGAAGCAGTTGGCCGCCTCTGCTGGCGTGTCTTTGGCGGGTTGCTTGGAGAAAGAAGACGTTATTGGACGGCTGACTAGTGCTGCAGCCACTGTAACAGCCTCAGCTACAGCTACAGCATCGATGGGAGGCTCAGGTACCGATGCATCATCGGCATTCTCATCGTCGTCGCCTTCCTCAGGAGCAGGATACGACTCAGGCCCTGCTTCGTCTTTTTCTTTGTTGCCCTGCCCACCTGGCTTTGACAATGAGGTGTGGTTGAATTTGCCGCGACCTCTGCAAGAAGAAGCTCTGGAAGACCTCGCAAAAAGGTACCAAGCAACGTGGGACATCGAAAGTGGATATAAAAAAGATCGAGAAGAGGAATGAAGGGACGAGAGAAACATTTAGAGAAGCTTAACTTTTGAAATGCTATTATGTGTTATCCATGAGGTATAAACTGAGAGCACAATTTTGTTTCATTCGATCTCTTCCCTTCTCTACCTGTTCTATTCTAACTTTATGTGCCATTTGGATGCCTTATATCTCTGTAACTTCTACACTTCCTTTCGTCTCCTGCTAACCTACCTGACCTTCAATACACTTCATAATCAACCACATGTATAGGTATACGGCAGCTGTCAACGGTACTGGTCCTCCTCTTAACTTGCAGCACTCAAACTCGGTGGTGATAGGCAGCGGAAAGGTTGAGGGGTTCGAAGATGATTTTTGCACCGGCGGTGATAATGATAAGGCTGACTATGGCAATGGCAATGAAGTAAGTCTGAGCGCAAGATCAGAGGCCACTGCAGATAGCGGTTTTGGGGATGCCACTTCTGTATCTGTCAACAACCTCCAAAGTAACCGCGTCAGTGGTAGCGGGAGCAGTAGCGGTGGCCAAGGCAAACAAGGTGAAACGCAGAGGGGGGCGCCCTCAGTGGAGGTGACAGACAGTGGTGGCAGTTTTGACTTTGCGAGCATTGGCAGCGGAGGTGGACTCCACAATTTGTTTGAGGACACCAATGCTTATGCGACGGCGTACAGTTCAGAGGTAACGGTGGCTTGATTTGCTATTTTTTTGCTTTCTTTCTATTTCGTCTTATTCCAGTGAACGAATTGCTCATATTTCTCATTAAGTGCTTTTTGTGGCACATGTGTATGTTGTTGGCTTGTGTACTACTTAGGTGACGCTACAGCACTTGATCAAAGCATTGCATGCATTGGCAGCCGGTGGCGACCGGATTGAGGTGAGAGAAAAAGGAATAGTCGAAGTCGGGACAAAGGCTGTTCATACATATGGTTGTACATCATAACATGTTGTGCCCTTCTTTCCAATTTGTGCTTTTCAAATGTTTGAGATTATACGCACATGCGTCTCCTCTTTTCTTCTCTTTCTTCCTTCGATCTGTACCTGCGTGTGCCTATGTGTTTTACTCAGCTCCGCACCCTCTTTCGAGCTCTCACTACTCTTGGCAGTTCCCGCGGCACCGGCGCCGCTGGCAGTAAAGTATTGTCGTCTGTTCCACCCAGCTACCTTGACGCGAGTGGAACGACCAGTCCAGCTTCTGATGCAGTACGTTGTGGAAGATCTTATTCATTCAAACTGCAAGTTTTCTTAGCACCTGGAAGCATGCAATTTGCTTTCATCTTTGTTTGAGGTACTGTTTATTTTTTTGCACTAAGGATATCTGCATTCTTACACAAAGGCCCTTTCTCTTAAAATGTGAACCTCGTTGTGCTGAATTAGGTGGTCTTCCGAGGGTCGTGGCGTGGTATGTCTGAAGAGGAGGCCTTAAAGTTGATTGATGCCATCAACTACCCTCATCGCATCTTGCAGACGGAGTATCGTGACGTACCCGCTTCGACGGAATCTCTGGTACGAGTAATTGTAGGAGCTGGCTACAACTGTTTTCGGAATACTCGCCGATTTTATTACATGTTCACCCATTTGCGTGCGCAGCATCGCTAGTAAACTATCTTGTCTATGGCTGAGCACTCAGGACGTCTCTATTCGAATGCTGCCATAAGAGTGTGTGCTTGTGTCTTTGTGTGCATGAGTGTCAAACTTTTGCACCAGTGCTCTCGCTCTGTATAACCTTCCTATTTTTTAGGTGATTGAATACGCAGCAGCCCTTTTGGCGTCTGTTTGTGACCCATCTCCAGAAGCTCCACCGCCCAAAGCGTCGTTCCTTGGCATGTGCCTCAAGTGCAAGTACTGCCCTGTAAAGATCACATTTCAGAACAAGAACAGCAGGAACGGTGGCAGCAACGGCAATGGCAGCAGCAACAGCAGCAGTGCCCGCATTCAGGGCAGCGGCAGTGGTAGGCCAGTCCGAGTTGAGTCCCACGACGACACTTGCGAGAACACGGCTGTTGGACAAGAAGGCAACGATGACTTGGAAAGTGGGTCTTCGAGGGGTGATGAAGAAGCGCCGTCGACTGGCGAAGAGGAAAATGGCAGAGGAGCAAGGCAAGCAGCAGAGTCTGCGATACAGGCCATTGAGCTGACGACTATGGCCAACGGAACAACCGGCGAGGTTCCTCCTTGATTCGATAATGAGAGCGCCAGACCTAGACGTGAAGTGAGGCAATGTTTGTCTTGAGGTTCACATGTCCAGAGTTTTGGTAAACAAGTCTGAAGTATCCTCAGTTCTTCTACCGGTGAGGCAGCTACGTGCGACAGTTTTGAAGCGCAGCTGCTGTGATATAATTTTTGATGCATTCAGGAGAGTTGTAATTGATTAGGTCCAACGGGATCTCCCTGTTAGAACATCAATTAATCGATTGCACCTGACTTGAGCTTCAGGGGACTCCAGCTGAACTCCCCAAGTCCATGAACACTGCACAAACCCTATTAGACCATAGACCAGGTCAGATTAATTCATTTTCCCCATTAGGAAAGGAACAAACAGCAAGGAATAAGCGCCATCCCGACCAAATCTGGCTGGACTGAGTGCCCCATTGCGAAATGCCTTTTATATCTTTTACTTTCATGAACCTGCAGGTCTGTACTGTATAGCTAAATGCCAGGAGGCAAAAGAAGGCGCAGTATCCAAGTCACTCCACTTCTACTCATCTCCAGTGGCACGCACACCCACATGTAGAATAAATCAATACTAAAACCGAGTACCAGAAAACATTAGAGCAACAGCCAACGCATTGATCGCATGCTCAGTGCACGCCTAAGGTTTACTTTTACTTATTACAATTGCTGTATAATAGACTCACCTAAAATATTTGCTCAGGCCCTTCATCAATGGCCTGCACCGATCTCGTTTCAAAAAAGGATTCTTTGCGGGTGAACTTCTTTGTGAATGGATGAAAGCAGACTCATTTTCTTCGACGGCACTACTCACTTATTCGCTAAGTATGCGTGTGCCATTTGGCATATGGATGTTTGTTCATTTGATTTCGTCTTCGTGACACTCAAGTCATGCCCCTTTGATCCTTGAATACAAAAATCTATTAATTTCTTGAGAGAATTTATGAAAACAAAGAGGCATGGTGCGATCTTAAACCATATCCAAATATGACAAAAATGAAAGTACATCAAGAGGAAAAATCATTCCTCCTAAATCCTGAATACTTTAGATGTGCAATGCAAGGATGGATTAAAATCTGATAAATACAGTATGATAACTATAGACTAATCTTACTCACTCTTTCCTACAAAATGTGAAAGGGGTTCTTTGCATTTTTTCGCAAAATGCTGCAATTTCTCGATGTTCTCTTCGTGGCGTTTGATGTGCGGAATTGGGACTCGTTCGACTTCTTCTGGAATCAGCTCCTTCAACAATTTCTTGTCAGATACTTCAATAGTTTTACGTGAAGGATGGAGTTGCTCCAAGTAAATTAGTTTGCCATCCTCGAAAAATGCACATGCCACTGTTTCATCCTTGAATCGCACCATGGCGGGTTGTGCATGCAAGTGTCTACCTGTGAGCTGGATAGAACTCAAGCGAGTAGGGTCTGGAGTGTATTCGGTGACGACCCAGCGTAAAGGTTTCACCGAGTTCAGGTTGAGGATGTGAGGCATGAATATTGGAATGGAAAACGCTATCAGAAGACCTGGTATACCCATCGAGTCACTGACTAGCATTCTTAGGGTCAAAATATTTCAATCAGTAGAACGTTGATAACGCTCACAAGGAAAGATATCACCTCACTCTGCACGTGATATAATCGGTGTACCCATACTGTAAGCGACCGAAATAATGATAAGTCAAATAAGATCCCTTCGACGACCACTGGAATGAGGCGCCAACGTAAGTAGAATGGAAGGCAGAGTCCTGGGAAATTGGCGTTCCACCTTCATTTTTAGGCTTCTGCATAACATTCATTGAAAATCTTTACACGTGAAAGAAGCACGGTAACCCTGCACTTCTGTATCTAGAAGGAAGAAAGGTCGCCAACTTTCAAGTCATTGATACTACAAAAGAAGCAGGAAGGGTCAAGAATCATCTCTTCGCACTAAGGCTTGATAAGTCTATTCTTCTACATAAAAATGCCTCGGTATATGTCCATCGCAATGCACATTCCAGAGACCCGCATTGCACAATATTTCTCAGCACTATTTCTAATTTCGCATATCCAGAAGTATAGATAGCCGTGCATCCAACCAGAGTATGGCATGCAATTAATGTATTTGAGATGCTGCTCTAGTGTTCGATACCTGGATAGAAGTCTTTACGTTTTTCCATTTCTTGTCTCACATCCAACGTGCACCGCTAATGAAAACCATTAATGTCACAGCTCTCGTGGTGGATCTGGCCCTCCTCGTGCTTCTTCTCGCGCTCCACCTTCTTCGCGCCCAGCGAGTTCCACTCGAACTCATACTCCTCCGCCCCCAGCGCCTGCTCCGCCTCCACCAGCACCCGCGCCAGCGCGCTCTCAGGGTGGCGGTATGATGTCCGGCTTGATGGGAACGATGGTGTCAGGTGCAGCATTCGGAAGTGGCTCAGCCGTCGCACACAAGGCAGTGAATGCCGCAGCCGACTCCGTTTCCGGCAGTGGTAGCAGTGACAAAAAGGATACTTCGGAGCTGCCACCACCGCAGTGTGGCGAGCAGAGCCAGCACTTCATGGAATGCCTCAAGGCTTCAAACAACAACGCAGCGGCATGTTCCGAATATTTCGATGCACTTCAATCCTGTCAGTCGCAGGCCAAGTCCTTCGCATAATAGCTCGCAAATAGCTCACAAATCTCATTGCTGCGCAAATTTTGAAGTATCTGTTTCTTTATGGTGCCTGCAAGGCTTCTACCAACTTAAATTTTGATACAACTATCTCTAGGTATATATTTTGAACAATTTGATAATTGATCGTAAATGCTCTTACATGAGCCTCTTGAATATGCAATCGCGAGGGAGAAATTGTTCGTGTTAGCACAATTGGGACTTAAGCAATGCTTCTTGTTGGAGTTCATGGGGCCCTTCTATGAAGTACACGCCTTCTAATACCACAAGCTCAAATTGTTTTCAAAGTTAGCTCATACGCTTAGGCACACTTAGACAAGACCAGCTGCTATGCGTTTCAAAAGGAAATTTGCTGAACTGGGCAAAGGGAACGTTTTTTTCCCCAGAGGAAGCAGCCATTTCTAACTGCATAACCAAACTTCTTCTGCGCGCATGATACAAGTGCTCTAACATTTCCTGTGTGGTCTCAAAATTGCTTTACAGTAGTATGCTTAACTTCTTCTAAGTTACTACATCAGACAAACCGTAAAGAAACTCGGCAAAGCTTATTTCACGACTATTACGATAACTTTTACAATTTATTTGGTTCGAGATACTTCGCGCGTAAGTATCCAGGTAAAAGTTAGAGCGCCTGCAATGCGGATGTAAGTGAGCTCGAAATGCTTCAGATGGCGTAATGTTTCACTTCCTGTGAAATTATATCTTGTGGTACGAGTTGACAGATGGAATGTCGCTGTCGCAATTTTGTGATAGGTCACGACATCTCGCGACACAACCAAGATGACGAGCTTGACATCACAACGCATGCTGCTTTCAGCCCCTTCACCTGCCACAGAAGTCCCAGCTGGCTATCATGATTCATTCGCAGTTATTGTAACGTCTGGGAGTCAGGAGCAACTTGTCCCGTCATCCTTTGACTTATGCAAAATCTTAACCAAGAATGCGCTCGCTCAAGTGTTCGGACTATGGCCACGGTAAATTCGTACTCGCCTTCTGCAAATTGAGGCAGCGCAAAGTGTAGATGTTTCCTTTTTCCTCGATCAACTTACCCATCACGTGTTGTGAATTAGGTACACAGATCTTCACATTTCTTTACTTCTTTCTCTCTGCCTCAAAATAGCGCGGGCTGGCTCATGGGAGCAGCCGAGTTTGATGCATCAATAGCTCAGACTTTGAGTAGCACTACAACAACCGACGGCAACAACACGCAAAATACGAACGGCGGATTCGAGTTTGTAGCCTGCCGCTGCGTAAATTCAGACGACGCTGATGCGCTGGTGCATGCCCTTAGTTCGCTCACTTCTCTTGGTCTACGCGCAGCCAAAAGGCCCACTGTAGAGGCTTTCGCTCTGAGTACACCACCTTCGACATCCGAGCTGTTACCTCCTCCTCGACTGCAACGGCAAGCAACCTTTCCTGACTCGCATTTGGAAGGTTTTGTAGTAGTTGTAGCACCAACAGCGCCTGACTTTGCCAATGCGGGGAGATCCCTCCGCGCTTGGGTCACAGAATCGAACGCACCAACGAACAGCGACCAACCGACGGTGCTTGGGACTTTGCTTTCGGCACTTGCTGCTCCTGATCGCAATCTTGAACATCCTGACCATTACACCTTTCTGGAGCGTGGTTTTATAAGCCCTGAAGTGAGTACCAAGCTTTCTTTGCCACATCCAGTTTTTGTCACTTTGCGTGCATCATTGTACGCTGCCTTCGACCCATGATAAACTCCTTAAGTTTCTGTTCTTCGGTTGAATTTGAACAGGAATTCTCTCGAACCTTTCTGGTGGGGCTGGACATGTCCGATCGCATACATGCTTCAAGCGATCGCCATTCGAACCTCTTCAACGACACTCATGCTTGGCCTCCTGTGGCTTTCGATCAACCAGAAGACCGTGCTCGTGCGCTTGTGGCGCGTCTCGTGGGAGCGGGGTTCCAGAGCTCATGCTTCCCTACGACGAACCTTGAAGGCGTCGCTTTCGTCACTTCCGTTTCGTCTGTTGCTGGTCGAGTTGGTGCACCTGCATCTGCCACCGTGTCAATCTCTGCCCCTGCCCCTGCAGCTCCGTATGTCATCTCTGCGCAATCGATGCCTTCGTTGTCTGAATCGCCTTCAGAAGTGCCAGTGGAGGCTGAGAGTGGAGTTACCACGTTGGCATTGACTACCTTGAACCCAAGTGAAGATGAAAGCCTTGCTCTAGGCCACCGAGGCGTGTGGCGCGATGGCCAAAACATGTCTCGGTGGTGTTCCCTGCGCGACGATCCCGATCCCCATAGTTCTGTATTGTGCACTCATTCGCCAGGCACGGTGATAGCACAACCACACTATAGCTGTTGTGGTGTGGGCCGTGGAGAAACTTGTTCGGTTTGGCGTGGCGACGCGCTGCCTCATCCTTGGCACTCTCACAGCCTGGTCGCGTGCAGCCACGCTCATTCAGACTTCGCTGGATGGCGCTGCGATGGAGCAGAATCAAGCGCTGCAGTCGGTGGTGGTGGTGTATGCTTAGGGGCTGATCGGCCTTCTGCCCGGCGGCATCCTCGGGGTCAGCGGTACCGATGCCCTGAACCAGGCTGTGACTTTGATCTCTGCGAGTGTTGTTTTGCGGGAGGACGAGGTGAGCCTTTGCCCGAAGCTCCCTCCTCGGGGGGAGCCTTTGCAGCCGCGGGCTTACCAGCTGAAGGAGAAGCGCTAACACAGTGGCCATCAAGGTCACTGGTGGCCTTGGTGGCGCGCGCTGGACATTATACAAGTGACATCGTCGAGCGGGAGGATCTCGTAGCGAGGGCTGGGCAAGCTGCTGATGAGGTATTTGAGAAATAAGATTGGAGATAATGATGATGCAAATAAATAGAGCAATTTTCGATCAGATACTACAATGACGGAATACTCTCCTCCTTTTGTTCAACCTTTAATCTGTGTCACTTTTTTGTTGGTCTAATACAGCTGCGCGACGCCATTGCGCGACCCCCTACCTCTGCAAGCCGCCGCCCGACACCTACTGCTGCCACTGCTGCCGCCGCAGAGACACCTGATCAAGTTCGAGAGCCGATTTCTCCTGAAAGTCGCGAAGTACCTACAGGAACCACCACCATGATTTCTGACACCACTTCAAGCACACCTGCAGATACCACGGTTCATGACACCAGCACACCTGCTCCCGCAGAAACCACAACCACCGCTGATACCGCCGCCACTGCCACTCGCACGCCTGCTCGGGAGTATGCATGCGAGCATTGCAGTGGAGTCTTCCGGCGCTGCTTCGGAGCTTACGGATATGTACCGAATGGAGCGGCAGCGAGAATCGAACGCGCAGAAAGTAGACCCCCCTCTCAAAGGGCGAGAGCGTGGCGCATGGGCACCTCCACAGACCTGCGAGACGAGCCCCGAAGCCCCAACACGCGGTGGTGCTGCGCTGCCTGTGAAGGGTTTTCTACAGGTATTACCGAGGCTGAGGCTGCCAGTGAATTTGACTTGGATGACTTTCCAAGTGCTCTCCGGGTGGCCTTTTCTACCATGGCCTCGGGAGTGGGCGAAGGCGGCGAGGAAGGTGAAGACTTTAATGGCAACGAAGGCGGAGCTGCAGGCGCATTTATCGTAGCGGCCATGCGCGGTGCTTTTGCTTCTGGGCAGAGCGTCGTGCTCAACGTATCTCCCGGAGCACTGCCGGATTTTTTGCAGCATTTCACTTCAACGGGCATCTCAGACCAACAATTCCAAGATTTCATTGGCGACGGTGGCAATGTTCCTCGTGGCGTGGGCGCAGCAACCCTCGCTGACCTAGCCAAGCTTAAAGTGGTAGACAAGGACGAGATCATCACGGAAGAACTGGGTGACGTACAGCCCGCAAGCGCTGCCGAGGAAAGGAAAAATATAGAGGAGGCCACCATCGCTGCTGCTGCTGTTTCTTGCGGCGTTTCATCTGGCGAAGTACGAGAATTGGAAAAGGAAGCTGAGCTCGAAGCAGTGCAAGGGGCCATGTCAGACAGTAGTGGTAGTAGCGGTTGGGTGGATATTTTATTGTTGCCGCCTCCAGGAGAAACTCGTATAGTCTTAGAACAGCTTTTACAGCTCGGGCAAGACACTTGCTCGATTTGTCAGGAACCTTTCGAGGTGGGCGACGTGGTTACTACGCTACCATCGTGCCGAGTCGCATCGTCGTGCCGGGCATTTTTCCACCATGGTGGAGACGGGTCTTGCGGTGGTGGCCTCGTGAAATGGCTCACGGCGCACACTACGTGCCCTCTCTGCCGGGCTGAAGTGCCACCACGGAACGACAAACGAAAGCGCAACGATGACGAAGAGGGTCACGAAGAAGGCGGTGGTGATGGCGGCGGGGATGCTAGGGATGGTGAACACGAAGGTTCGAATCAGGAAGACGACAACGGCGGTGAAGATGAAAGCGAAGGCGAAAGTATAAGCATTGAATTCATGGGCTACGGTAGCAGTTTTGATGACAGCAGCTTTACAAACGGCAGCAATGGAATTGGTGGCAATGATGTAGAAAGCAATGGTGATGAGGGTAGCAACTCGCGCACGGCTGAACATGTGTCAGAGGGTTCGAATCCATGCTTTGCATGTGGCCGGCTGGTTGCCCATGGTATTAATACCAACAGCGTCAATGGTGTGAGTGGGGGTGGGATCAGCAGCAGTAGTAGCGGTAATGCAGCAGTATTTTTTCAAAACGAGCTATGCCAATGCCCTTGCCCCGCAGCGACCCGTGCGCGAAGGGTATTTGTGCATCACCGGTGTTTCTTCTTAGCTGCAGCTGCGCTCGTAATACGGCGAGTCGGTTTGGGCGAGGTGGTGTCAGCAGCTGCAAACGAGCGGCTTCTTGGTTCCGATCACGGTGCTGACTTGGCGCGAAGTGGTTGGGCAGTGGCTCGGCCGCTCAAGCGCTTGCTGGATTGGTCAATGCGGCAACCATCCCCGGCATCACGAGAATTATCGCGATCTCAAGAAGAGCGTTCGAATGGCGGCAGCGGCCGAGATCGAAGTATCATTGCCAATGATGGCGGAGTTAGTGGCGGCCAAATTTTAACACCAATGCAAGAAGGGACGTTAGCCACGGCGGCGGTAGAAGACGCAACAGCTGGGACTGCAAATTCGATGGCGGCAGTAACGTCGTTGCCTGATGCTTCGTCCTTTGCCGAGCCAGGCGCAGACTCCGGCTCGCAAGCTTTGGTGGCATGGACGGTAGCAATAGCCCTAAAAGCATTGAAGGGAGGTCCCACTGCATGTGCTGCACTGGTGGCTGAAGCAGACACCTTGGCAAATGACCTCACTTCTGATTACGAGCGGTCTTCAGAAGAGCATGGCCTTCGCTGCGACGCTCTTGTGCGTGGTGAAGGCAACAGCCACCACCACCATGACCACAGCAGCGGTGATGATGATGCCTTCAACGGCGGTTTCAGTCAAAGCGCGCAGCTGGTGGGGCGGCTCGTAACCCGAGGAGGCAGTGACGCGGAGTGGGCTGCAGCGGACGCTCGACTGGGCCGTCTGGAAGCTTGTGGGTGGCACAACTTGCGGGACACTTCACGACTCCTCCGGTAACAAAACAGTTGGCACCATAAGAATGCCGGGGTTAACTTCGTAGATATTTGTATGATTGAAACTGACATAAAGAGCTAAGTATGAGTTATGATGGAATGGGTGCTGATTGAGGTTTTGAAGGAGTATGTGTGTATTTGCTGAATATGGCTGGTTCCACGGTCCTTTCTTTAATGTTCGACTCTCCCTTTTTTCTATCTATCTTTACACGTTTGCGTGGACAGAAATGGGGTGCGCGATGCGGCGACTGTACTGGAGGGCACTAGTTCAGATGAAGGCAATACTCGGAGTGCGACATTGCGCCGCTATCTTTTGCGTGTGGTACTCGACATGGAGGCCAACGACGACATCGATGGCGATCTTCAGCAAGGTGCACACATTTCAGCACGCGCCACGCATAGTGGCCCTCAAGCACCCGCTCCCTTTCCTCTCCGCAACTATCCGCATGCTGCTGCTGGAGCTGCTGAAGGATCCAATACTGAAGTCAAGAGAGACGGAGGCTCACTCACAGAGAATAATATCGTCGAGCTTAATGATGATGTTTCCGAAGATGTGTGCGAGGTATCTTGTAATGCAACGGATGGTTCTGAAAGTTCTGTCGAACGTTCGAGCAGCGACGGCGTTGACTTCAATCGAATGCAGCTCGATAACTCCTTCATGCCCCCGCCGCCACTGCCGCCACGGCCTCTGCCCCTTCAGCGGCAAGAAAGTACCGGAACCAGCTTGCGTCATGCTGTGGCCAAGATTAAGCCCGAGTCGAGGAGAAATAACAAAGGCATTAACGATGATAACACCGTTGCGGCGGCCAAGCGGTGCCTCGATCGCTTGGGTGCCATCGCAAGCAACGTGCGGCGTGACCTGGGAGCTCGAGAAGCCCGCCATTTGCGCTCTTCGAACCCTGCTTTGGCGCAGGACGTTCTGTGCTACCCAGCTGCCGTGACGGCGCTTCAACTACTAGGCTTTGAGCATCACCACCATGATGAGGAAGAAGAGGATGGCGAAGCTGGATCCTGGGTGTTGCGCACGGTGGACTTGGACCTCTCTGCACGATTTGAGGGCATCTTGGAAAGAGCACGCCAGCGGTTGGACGAAACACGCCAGAGAGCATAATTCATCATTTGGAATAGTTCTCGCAGAACGGGTTCGATTTGGGTTTGGCTGGCGCTCGGTCGCTGGTTACTTATACTACGGGCTTAAACTCTCTGATTGAGGCAATGGGAGTTCCATACGGAATATGCGTTTTAGATATGGCCACTTTACTACGTCCTCTCATGTATCTCACTACCTCGATTTCCGTTCGCGAGGCATTATAAAATAAATCTTTAAAAAAAGATGAAAGAAAAAGATACCAAGGGAGGGCTATAATTATAACGAACATATTTCCCACGGGGCAAGTTTCAATCGCTTCTCGTCATCTCAAACCAGAAGCAGAAACATTTTGCGAAAATTTATTGCGAAGGTGGCGTGTACCCATCGCTGTGGACAATCCAGACACCCCATGCCAAGAAACCCAGGGATGTGTAAATCAGCAACTGCACCGCCACTACGAAGGCGTAAAAACACGTAAGATTGTTGCCGCCAATAGCTGTGCCCGTGAAAGGGCAAACATGGTCAAATTCTCGCACCACGGCATTGATGTCTCGGTCGTACTGTGCGCCTCGCGGTCGCCACGACTCCGTAACATCGTTGTAGACCCATTTCCCTCGTCGGTTGGTGGTGTTCACTGACTCCGGCGGCTCGAAGGGTATGTGCTCCACCAGGCCAGGGTCGCGGCACGCTACAGTCGCGAGCGCTATCAGGGCAACCACAGTTAATCCTAAATAAGCCAAAAGCGCTGGTCGGGGAATAACGCTCCAGAAGAGCACCAGCAATAACAGTGGTATAACCACCATGAGGGAAGTCGTGAGGGAAAGGCAGAAAGGCCAATAAGGCCCCATGACGAGCCATACTTCACGGCGGCGAGTATCTATGGGCCCACGCAATCGTTCAAGCAGCACAGTGAAATTACCAACTCGACTGCAGCACCGAAACCGCTGGCCGCAGCAGGCTGTTCCGCGCGCAGACGGCGAGCCATATTTATAGCAGCAGAGTGGGGCATTGACGAAACAGGGCAGAAGCCGATCTTTCTTGCTGCGCCGCTCCTGCGCTGTATAGCCACTACAGCAGCGTACCTGTTGAGCGTACGCTTGTGTGTCAGCTACCTGAGCTAGTCTAGTCTCATCACAAGGATGCTTATTTTGATCCTACAGAGTCGATACGCGACCCTTGTGTGCTGTACAAGAGGATTGCTGCACACCAAAAAACGCACCGTGCACTGAAATTCCTGATCTTTTCCAGTGGCAAAGAAATCGTCACTGCTGTCGCTAAGGTCAGCGCCTTTTAAACGGCTGTTCACGCCGTTTGGCTGGCTAGGTCCAGTCGTTGATTCTCCTTCCTCAAGCACCTCGGCATCCCGATTAGACCCACTGGACTCAGCCACAACGACGTTGCTAGCGTTGCCGTGCTCAACGTCGAAAGGGGCAACCTGAAAACAGCAAAGAAACATATGAAATAGGCTGTAAATGCACGTAGATGCTTCTGCTTCATTGCCATGGCAGCGTCAAACGTGTCTAAACAAACACGTGGTATCCGTAGATACCCTTTCAGAAGTGTCCTCGATACCGTCATGCTTTCGTTGGCAGAGCTGTCATCATCGCTGCTCATTGAATCGGACGATAAAAGAGGTTGTGCAGCCTTGCCGTGCTTCCGCAAGGAAGCAGAGGGACTTCGTGATCGAATGGATGCCGTGATAGCTGGTGGCCCGCCCTGGAGCTTATTGGCTCAAAGTATAGTAGAGAGACCAAGGAAACAAAGACTCAGGTCGAGCGAACAACGAACGAGACACGAAACGCCGAATCTTCTTCTTAACTTGCATCCGTGCATCCCACAAAAAGAACCCCGATCCTGCTGGCTTTGGCTTTGTGGCTTTCAGCTTTCAGCTTTCAGCTTTCAGCTTTCAGTCTGGCCCTGGCCTGGGAGACAGGGAGACTCCGCAGACGGCAAAGACACCGACTTACACTAGACTACTAACGTTCAGTAGCTAGCTACATGGTCTGTTTGTTGCTGAATACTGTACCTAGGGGCTGTACCCCC
>Ga0307931_1001414_pt1 | contig 15729 bp, 19 predicted proteins | sample OrgLakmetageno47_FD_201816 | JGI IMG/M metagenome (GOLD analysis project Ga0307931, IMG submission 201816) | Saline water microbial communities from Organic Lake, Antarctica - #47 | ecosystem: Environmental > Aquatic > Non-marine Saline and Alkaline > Saline | place: Antarctica: Organic Lake... | reverse complement strand
GGTCGTAAACGACCGGCGATACTCTAAACACCTTACCTCACTAAGTTTGAGATCCCGGTTGCACTCGAAGCGTTAATAGCTTCGAAGGAGGTGCTGGTCCGCCGCCCAGCACCTCCCGGCATTCGCCTATTTTTGGAAATAAACGGTCAGTACAGGGTTTTTTTTTTTTTTTTTTTTTTGTGCACTAGTTTAGTCTAGTCAATACTTCCCAAAAATACAATGAAACACGACTGTGGCATATAGCAACAGAAAATGTAACCTTCAGAACAATATTGACTGGGCTGAGTGCCCTTTTGCGTAATGCAGTTGCAATCATTTACTCTCGAGGTGTCCTTCAGCCAGCAGGCATCAGGAAGTTTGGGAATAGAGTGAGTCAGCTGTCTCCACTTCGACCTGTCCTTGGCAATGGCGATCCACTCATCTAAATCCTTCGAAATGCCCTTACTTTCGAGCGCGTTCTCCAACGCCCTGCCCCAAGTCATCTGTGGACAACCAATCGGTCGAGAATGCGATACCCAACCAGTCAGTAACAGCCGTGGCGCCCGGCTCATGGGCATACGTGCGACGTGGCCAGCCCAACGAAGTGCACGTAGATCAAGGAAACTATAATTTATTCCCCTCGGTTTCTTCTCAGGTGCATTAATTTTCATCCCCAACAATCTTATCTAGAGTTAGAATCTTTCTTAACGCCCGCAACTGACTAACTAAACGACTTTGAATTGAAGAGAAAAAGATTTAGCCTTCTAATTCCGGTCCTTCGCCTGCCTCAAAAGAGTTCTCGAGTTCAGCCACTGAAAGAATATGAATTCGTTGGTTTACGATTCTGAATACGGCGATAATTTTCCGCAGTGAAAGGTGAGAAATGATGCAGAACTCGTACACAAAATCCATCATCCATATAAGTGCAAGTAAGTGTGGGCCTTTGAGGCGGAAGCATTTTATAAGTCAGAGTTCAAGCATGGCTACAGCTTGAAAGTCATTATTAATCGAGTTAAAACGATGCGCAATATTTTTCTGTACTAAAATATATCCTTATAGACACTTCGTTTCTTAGAACAATGGATTAAATTTTTGCCGTCGATATACATCGGAGTCCAATAAAATGGTCGAATTGCAGCTTCAAATTGTTCGCGAGGCATGCAATCAAAGTTTGGGCATAAATGTTATTGCTGTAAAAACACAGGATGGAAAAATAGTTGTCGTAGAGGCAGTAGCTCAAAATAGTTGCTCTGCGCTCGGAGGTCTTAAGGTAAGATATATTTTCCCTCCAATTTTTTAATTTGTCTGAATATCACTTGTTTTGAGCATACTTTGCGCGCTAACCCGCTAGTATTATCTATTCTTTGGGCATAACTTTCCAATATCGATACGCTCGAAGCTCGTTTTTGTTCAGGCTTGTGTTTCAGCCCTTTTTTTTTTTTTTTACATCGGGTATTGTAGGTGGGAGATGTCTTGCTGTCTGCCAATGGCTACAAGCTGGACCCGACCCCAACTCTCGATGCAGTAATCTCAACAATGTCAAAATTACCCGCTAGTTTCAGTGTAGTTGTTGAGCGAAAATCAACGGCAGAAAATATGGCTACTGTAGCGGGTGCGGCAACTAGCAGCACAAAAAGTAGCAGCAGCAGCGGCAGCGGCAGCAGCTCTTCCCCACAACAAGAGAAGAAACATCCGGGACTTAGCGAGAACGTCGCGGCCGCTGCGATGGAAGCAAGCGACGCACCTAGCAAGGAATCGCAAAGGCCGTCGGAGGAGACAATGGCCGAGGAAGCGCAACCTTTGCCAAAGTCTAGCCCCCCTGGTTCTCGACTTACAGGGGGAAATCTGCACGAAATGGAGGCGGCTCATCGCAGCTCGCGAACAAATATGGGCGCATCCGGCAGCAACGACGGTGTTAGTAGCGACGATAGCAGTGGCGGCAGCAGCGACGGCGGTGTGAGCGATGCAAGCTATAAAAAAACGGTCAAGAAACCACGGAATGGTTCCGTGCCGAGTCCGTCCAAAGTGGGACGCCTCCGTCCGTCGCGGTTGAGTGATGCGCGAAAAGCCAAGAAAGTTACAGCATCATCTGAGGTAGCGCCAGCAATCAACGATAGTGATGAGAATTTGGTGGATTTGTCTCTACTTGATGGCGACGACGATGAGGTGCTGCAGCCAGACGTGCAAGTGCACGCTGCGCCGTCGTTGGAGGGTGATGATTGTATTTTCAACGACGACGGCATGAGCGGTGGCAACGACGATCGCAGCAGCAGCAAAGCACTTGTGCCCCTGACATGGGCTCCTATAGGTGCAGCTAATGCCAATGACACGGAGGTACAAAGATAATTCTACACTTTCCTTGAAAGTGTGGTGGTGCTTCCTTTCTTGATACATCAAATATAACCTGAATTTCCTGCATCATGTATTTTGATTATAACGTGTGTACGTACTAAGCCTTAACGTGCTACTACAAAAGGTTTTACTTTATGCACTTCTGGTGCTCCTGGAGCTCAACGGATGCCCACAAAAAGTGGACGCCGTCATAAGCGCGGTAACTTTATTTTTTCTTTTCTCGATCCCTTGCTTCTCATGCTTATTCACAATACTCAATTTATATTATGTCGGCAACAGCTTCAAACTAATATATCTTTTAGTCCATGACATTTTTTCCCTCGCATCATAGTAGGCGTGCTAGATGCAAGATTTCGATTCACGCTGATTATATCATTTCTCCTTATTTATTCCCTTTTCAGGTTGACCATTGTATGGAAGCGCATCGACGCAAAGTCCGGAGAGCGCAAAGGCATAAATCTAAACGCCACGGTGGCAGTAACAGTAGCAGTAGCAGTAGTAGCAACAGCGAGAAAGACGACGAACAAGAAGACGAAGACGAACTAAATGTGCTCGGAACAAGGGCCTTTTCTCGTTTACCTGGTGCTTGGTGGTCTCTTGGCAGGAACAGCAGTAGCACCAGTAGCGACCTCCTAGCAAATGCGCCCCTTTCGCCTAAGGTACATTTTTTTTTTTTATTCTTCGCCACACGTATCTTTTCTTTTTCTCAATAAAAATTTCTACAGTTTCTGATTCTCATGTTTTCTTCTCGAAACCAAATGGCCCACGATCCTCTCCCATTATTTTGATTCGATAAAAAGCCATTACTTTAATTTCTTCCTTGCTTCGATGTCAGGTGACGTCCGTTCTCGATCGAGCCTTGCTCCCTGCAAAATCATCAAGCTCAGCTCTTTCTCAGCCGTCAACGAGAACACCAGCACAAGAGTCTGCTCGGCGCGCGCGTGTAGTTCAGCTATCGGCTGCTGCGTACGCAATTCAAGTGTTTCCAGGCCGGGGTGGCTGCTTACTTGATGCAATCTCTTTACCTTCACGCTCACAGCAAGAAGCGGCCCCAGCAGAAGATGTTGGCGTTTCTGACAGCTCAAGTCGAGCAAACAACGAGGACACTGCTGCGACAGCTGCAACTACGGCTGCTCCTGATGTTGATGCTGCTACTACGGCAACTGCAGAGCATAGATTCGGATGGCGTGACCTTAACGAGTACCTGAAGTGGTATGCTGCTGAGCGTTACCTCACCGGCGGAACAGCCAGCCGAAAAGGACCTCCTTGGGCACGCGAAATGCCTCAAATGTCATCAAATTCCAAGGGCTCTCACGGAGAAAGCTGCATCAGGAGCCGTGGCAGTGGGAATGGGAGGAGTGGAGCGTCTGAGAATCACCAGAGAACACTCTCTGACCGAGGGCAACCACTGCGGCTTCGCGCCTATGCGTGTGCTGGTCGCATAGCTACTTTGCTGTGGGAGCACGGCGATAGTTTGTGGCGACTCCTGTGCCGTGGCGATCGTTTTCAAGGTATTTAGTCAATGGCTATGCAATTTATTTTTCTTTGCGCATCTTTCCTTCTGACTTATGCCTTTCAACAATTGATGCTTCTCTTCACGATTACAGTGCTGCCCCTGTGGGAACACTATGATGCTGTTGCCTACGACACCTGCGCTAGTATTGCCCCAATCTTAAAAGTGCCAGCAGAGCACTTGATAGCAGTCAATGCTTGGAGGTATACGGTTGCGGTTTTAGGTATCATAGAATTTGGAGGTGATACACATTTGGACTGATGATGGGCCTCGTTTTCTTTTTGTGCCATTTGCATATTTCTGCAGGTTCTCCGGTCTCAAGAGCACTTCACGCTTTCGGCCAGGCAATCGGATCGACTACCAGCCCAGTCGAGATACCTTGAACCTGCGTTTTCTTAGCAGCTACGTGTGCACATTAGCTCAACAGGTACGCAGTTTACCACAATTTGGTTTCTGAAGCGTGATTCTTACTCGACCATCTTTCCTTCAAAATCTCTTTGTCTATTTTCACCATATTTTTTTCTTCTTATATCCTTATATCCTTTTGTTTTTGTTGTCTTTGTCTCAGGTGGCAGCTGGTATACCACAAGCCAACACCTTTTTCGGCCTAAACGAAAAAGGAAATGGCAATGAGCACGGTCGTAGATCTTCCGTCAAGGCGAGCTCCCTGAAATATGGTTCGGACGAATCAGCACGTGTTCAAGGTGGTGGTGGGGGTAGAGGGGCAAATGTCACGGCTGATAACAGCGCAAGCGTGTACAACGGGCGCGGATGGATTGGGCGACAAGACGGTTTGTCTCAGGATGACGTAGCAGCTCGCCGGCACAAGGTCTGGAAAAGTTGTGTGTTTACATCTATACTGAGAAATTTGAGACCTCAACCTTCTTCTTCTTCCTCCTTTCTCTTTCTTCTTTTCTTTCCCCTTTTCGAATCAGGCAAGCCGCAGTGTTATTCGTGCTGCAGATTTGACAGCTGCAGAGGACATGGAGAATGGTATCCTCACAGCGGGTGCTCCTAGTCGAGATGAATTCCTGGCAGCACGGCGGGGTGGACGGAAGTGGCGTGCATGGGAACTCGAAGCTTTACAGAGTGCTGTGCGGGCTTTTCGGTAATTAGAAGAAGAATTTTGTATGGATGAATTATGTGCAACTTTTCTTATATGCTCTTGATGTTGGTTTACGTATGCGTACGGACTTCTGCGAATCAGATCCCGACGGCGCAACCTTGACCAGATGGCTGCTCTGATGGGGCATATCGACGAAGACATTCCGATAGGCTTAGCCGCAATTGGTACTGAGCAGCAGCCTTCCCTGGCTCTTGGGTGCGATGGCAGTGCCGATGTGAACACCACGATTGAGGATCTTGACGGTGCAGAAGGAACAGAAGCCACGTCTTCATCTTCGACCTCACTAGGCAACGATTTAGTTTTAGCAGTTGGACGGACCCAGCCTCGCGCTCGCTTCATTCCTGGCGGTCCTTTAGCTGCTCTCGCAAGCCCTTTGCGCGCTTTGTCTCCACGTTCAGATGACGCATCAAGCACTACTGGCTTATCGGATTCCACTGTGCGTTCAAGCGTTACTTTTGTGTGTTCCGCGGGAATGCCGTCACGAACTGGCCCAGTTTGCTTCTGTTCTCGTGGAGGCAACAAACCTGTAGTGCGCGTGAATTCATCAGGACAGGTGACAATGATTGTTGGTCTTGTTTTGGTACCGTAGCAATCTTTGTGTATTGCGTGCTTTTCACCTGGTTTGTCGGGTTTCTGGCGAATGACTCTATTTATTTGTATCACGTGCGCATTCATGTAATGCTTGTACAAGCATCTGTTTCTTTTTTTAATCCGCGCAAACATGTCTGATAGGTCCTCGAAAAGTACTGCTCCTGCGCCAAGGCTGCTGCTCAGCACGGCTTTACGCTCAAACAACTTGCGGTGTATTTCCAGGGATTGTAAGTAATTACACATTATTACACATTATTACTCTTACTACAGTAGTTCTTCGTGCCTGAAGTTTTACACTTTGCCCAATTTTCTGGCACGTGCGTATAAGATTATATCCGATAATTTTTATGTGCACCATGACGAATTGTGCAGGACTGACACTTGCGAAGGCCACCAATTTCGTTTTATGACGCACGCGGATAAAGATGCAATATGCGTGGAACAATCGACTCCCAATAGGAATCAAGATGGAGATGTGACCTCGATGGGTACTTCGACTTCTACCTCGGTCAAGGATTCTAATGAATTTGTGCCAAGTGTTGTGCTCGTTGACACGGACGGTAATGTTCTTAAGCAGTATGCCACCCAAAAAGATGCTGCGGTCGACTTGAAGATGTCAACAACGCTAGTATCAATGTGTGTACGAGGGGTTATACCAAGCGCCAAAGGGCATCGACTGATGCCGTTTGCAAAGGACAAAAACATACATATGGAGGAGACCGAAGGTGTGGTTTTATTGGACGACCAGGGCAATGTTCTTTCGCAGTACGATTCGCACAAGCTTGCTGCGAATGCACTTGGCATTTCACAAGCTATGGTAGCAAACAGTGTGCGTCGTCTGTTCTCAAAGGCTGCGGGCACGTATCGACTCCGAGCTATTGCTCCAGATGGAGTGTACCCTACTTTGAAGGACGAACATTTAATGGAGACTGAATGTGATGCAGGTGAGATCTACCCAGAACAAGAAACGAAATATTCGCGTAAACGAAAAGCGATGGTGTTGCTAGACGACCTTGGCAATGTTATTTCTCACTACGACTCGCAAGGAATCGCGGCTGACGCGCTTCGCATTCCAAAGTCAACGGTGTCGAGTTGCGTGCGCGGAATGTTCCCAAAAGCTGAGGGCAAGTATCGCCTACGTCTTGCTGCTGCAGACGGCCAATATCCCACCTTGGAAAGCGAAGGCTGGCCAGAAAAACGCAATGGGCGTGACGCTGACGAGGTCAATAATCCGCGTAAAAGAAAAGCTGTAGTTCTTCTTGATGATCACGGTGAAGTTCTTTCACACTACGATACACAGGGACTCGCAGCAGATGCGCTGGGCATCTCAGCGTCAGCAGTTTCAAATTGTGTTCGCGGTCAGTTTCCAAAGGTGGCTGGAAAATACCGACTCCGATCGGTTGCACATGATGGCAAATACTCTACCTTGGAAAGCGAAGGCTGGACTGCAAATGAAATCGAGGACTCTGGGGACTCTGTGGGCGTAGGAAAATTAAGTTGCCGTTATCGAAAAGCAGTGGTATTACTCGATGATCAAGGAAATGTGCTTGCACAATACGAATCCCAAACGCTCGCTGCTGAGGCGCTCGGCATTGCCAGTGGAATAGTATCGACTTGTGTGCGCGGGCTTATCCCAAAGGCCGCTCGGAAGTACCGACTCCGATCTGTCACTCCCGACGGAATTTACTCTTCCTTAAAAGACGAAGGATGGCCGGAGAATGAGACGGCTTCAATTGAAGAAACTGGTGATCCAAGGACTAGCTACAGTGAAAGTAATCGTCTAACTGCTGCTGCTGCGTCGATGCCCCTTTCAAAGTCCGTTGTTCTCTTAGACAATGACGGTTCTGTTTTGCAAGAGTTCGCGTCTCAATCCATGGCTGCGAAAGTTCTTGGGGTCAACCAAGGACAAGTGTCACAAGCAGTCCGAGGCCTTATTCCAAGAACGCAAGGCCATCGCTTGTGCCTCGCGAGGCCCGACGGTATTTATCCTGCAGCGCCTAAAGAACACGATGGGGTTTTGGACGTGTACGATAATGCAGCAACAGATAGCTCAGAAATCAACCAACTGGATGGAAATGATGGTGGCAGCCAAGCTAACGGCGTAATTGCTCGTGTGTCGCCTGTCGCATCGAACCAGGGAGGATATCGCCGATGCAAAGAAGTAGTATTATTGGATGAAAATGGACAAATCACCCGTGAATTTCCGAGTTCAGCTGCAGCATCTGTTGCTCTTGGCTTGCCCCAGCCTAGCATTTCCTTGTGCATCAATGGAAAAATCCCGAGCGTGCGCGGTTACGTCCTTCGGCTCAAGAACCCACATGAGATCCCAATTACGTCTACTGTAAATCAAACGCTGAGTGCCAAGACCCTAAGCATTGATGATGTTGTCGAGAACACCAAAGCAATTCTCGATGATGGCAAAGTTACAGCGCCTCGGTCTTCTTCCCCTGTGAATTGCGCAACCGGAGAAGACATCCTTATTCGTGAAGTGGCTAGCGCAACAAACTCGGGTATCACCGACTCCTCCGAGCAAAGAAAGCCTGAAGCAGACACCACGAGTGTTCATGAAGGCGAAACTTACTCAGATTCTCGTCATGATTTGAAACAGAGCATCAGCGCAGCTGCTTCGAGTGACTTTCCTCTAAATGCGCTTCCTGTTTCGTCTACTTCAAGGGGTCGCCATAGTCGTAAAGAAGTGGAGCTTTTAGACGAAAACGGGCACGTTAATCACGAGTACCCGAGCGTTTCTGCTGCAGCTGTTGCACTTGGTGTGCCTGCTCCGTACATTTCCAATTGCGTAAACGGAAAAACTCCAACTGCGCGTGGGTTTGTCTTGCGTTTCAAGCACCCACCCACGAGTACTCAAAGTGCGACAGCTGAGGCTCTGGAACATAGTACACTGACCTCGAGTACTGCTAGTATCTCAGTAGAGACTGACCAATCTCCGAATGCTAGTGGCGTATCCTCATCCACTTCGACGAGTAGTCGTCGCCGCAAAGAAGTTGTTCTATTAGATAAAGAAGGTCAAATCACAAGCGAATTCTCCGGTGTTTCTGCTGCATCTGCTGCACTTCATTTGAACGCAACACAAGTTTCTTTGTGCGTGAACGGAAAGATCCCAGATGTTCATGGCTTTGTCTTGCGGTTCAAGAACCCACCAACAACTTCTGACCCTAACGTTGCTGCGTGGAACTCTGATGAAAAATTTTCAAAGAACTCTGATGAAAACGTCAACGGTAGCGGCGTCAGCTCGATTGTTACTGCCTCGTCGAAGAATCGTAGTCGCAAAGAAGTGGTCCTTCTGGACGAACACGGAAAAATTACCCGTGAATTTCCGAGCAGTTCTGCTGCATCGGCAGCTCTTGGTGTGAACACATCGTACGTATCGTTGTGCGTGAACGGAAAGATCCCAGATGCTCGTGGCTTTATCTTGCGTTTCAAGCACCCACAAGCAAATCTCGTGCGCACATTTGCCGAAACTTCCGAACTTAATGTCAGTACGCGCAACTCTGAAAGTCTTTGTGAGAACTCTGCAGATCATTCCAATGGCGGTCTCACCTCAATTAGCACCAGTTCAGCGAGGAAGAGCAACGGCAAAGAAGTTGTTCTTTTGGATGAATACGGAAAAGTTACCCGTGAATTTCCGAGCAGTTCTGCTGCATCGGCAGCTCTTGGTGTGAACGCATCGTACATTTCCCTGTGCGTCAACGGAAAGATCCCAGATGCGCATGGCTATGTCTTGCGGTTCAAAAATCCGCCCGTGAAATCAGAACATGTGCCCAACAAGACTCAGGAATTCACATTGAAGACCCGAAACCAAGGAAGCAGTTCTAAAAGCCAGGAGATAGTTGTTGATGATGGCGACTCTTCTGTACCTCTGAGTCCAATTCCCAATCATCCTAGCGAAAGTGGCCAGTCAATAGAAATGTGTGAAGCAATTGATGCTGCACAGAGTGAAGGCATGCATTTAAGGAAGACACGGTTGTCAAACCGTTTAGGTTTTTCGAATTCTGGTGCTGCGTCAAAAACTGCTGTATCGACAATGGCGTCGTCGCAAGCTTCAGATCGCCGTCGTGCTGGTGTTTTGCCTGGTATAGCGAATCCAAACCAAGGTCCGCGGCACCGTCTGCTTATTGGGGCTACTATACCTAACATAGGACGGTCTCCAATTGAAGATCCATCTACCTCAGCAGCAGCGACGACTGTAATGGCATTATTGCCGGCATCATCAGATAGGTCCTTGGCGGCAGCATCAAACACTAGCAGTGCCTTGGATCATGCCCAAGATGACACCAGCACCACAACAGGTGTTTCGTCCAACTCGTTGCAACTGTCACGCGATGAGGGTGATGGTGGCGGTGCCACAAACCGACCAAAGTGGCAAGTGGTGGCTTCGTCTCATGCACCGTCGCATGCACGGGCTAGGGAACTTTGGCGGTGCATGCAACGCAACGAATTGAGCATGCCTGAGAGTCGTGCACTTGCACCGCCGGTGGATCATCTTACGGAGACACGACCTGCTCATGCTATGGGCGAAGAGCAAACATCTCAATCGACAAGACAACTAGTGTTGCCTGGCACGGTATATCAACCGCAGCCGCTGGTGTCGTCGGCGGTGAATTATAATGCGAGTGGCACATGTAAAGCGTGGCGTCTGACCCCCGTCACGGTTTGTACCTACTTTTAACATGGTCTTGCGACCCTTTTTTCTTTTTTGAATCTTGAATGCTTTCCATAATTTAGGTCTTGGTGATTCCATCCGATAAACAGTATCTCTGCGTTGATTAACCATACAGGTTTGGCCAAGTTCGCAGTACTCGAATACAGATCCAATCTTTCAACTTGCGCCCGGTGCCACTTTTGACTACGACGCTAAACGCAGCGAGGTTTGTTGCTTTGACTTCTTTGCTTTTTCATTAAAGACGATTGCTCGTTTTGGCCTACTAATGTTTTGGTCGCGCCTTCTCTTTTTCTCATATCCCCTGTCTTTAAAATATCATGCAGGAAATTCTGGTAGCGGGGCGGCGGCGACCAGTCACTTTCTATCGCTTGAGCCTCGGTGCTAGTGGCATTGGTGCGCCTTGGGCGACCTCCGCCACCAATGAAGCTTGGGTGCATGATTTGCCTCCTTTAGGAGGGAGCGTGTCTTCACTATCATCGTCGTCTTCACTATCACCCACAAAAGACCCATTGTCCGCTTATTTGGCTGACAAGCCCGCGCTCTTCACCTTATCCGAGGTAACGACAAGTTCTAATGCTAGATTGTCCACAAACCGAGTGCTGTATCTTGATTATGTGAAGAGATAAACATTTCTTGTACAAGCTTTCCTTCCAGTAGCCATGAATATATGTTTTTTTGCGCATGGAGAACCATTGATTACTTTGTGACTTTACCCCTCCATCTCCCTGCTCTCATATCAACCCTCTATGCAATTATACTTCTGAAGGACGTCAAGGTGGCCGAAATCGATGATGCCGAGTGGGAAGAATTGGCTGAAGCTGCAGGATTGAGCCTTAGTTTTACGGGGGACGAGTGCCAGGATGCGTGGGAACAACTCTGGCACGACGACACCGCGCCCGGTTATGAGGTGCGTGGGTTTTGTTGAAATGTATTGGATCTTCTTTGATTTATCATTTACATATCTTTTAATGCTCCTTTTTGTTGATTGACGGTACCGCTCTCCTTTGCCTGTCTAAGCTTCTCCGACACAATTATCAACCCATTTGGTATCAGGTGTACACGACGCAAGAGCTGAAGTATTCCATGAAATGGGGCCAGGTATGTTTTACTTCTAACATTCGTTTTGATGAGAGTCACGCTTTAAGCTTTTCATTTGTAACAATGTTTCATCGTACGTATTTCACGCTGAATGGTGTGCTCGACGTATGTCTCTTCGTTCCGTTATCGCACAAAAGGCTGCCCGCAAGCGCTCACGCCTCCGCGGAAAACGGATCGACGAAGATGGCGATGACGATGAAGAAAGAGACAGCGTTCTTGGCAGTAGCAGCCGCGATTTGGGCAATCGAGAGCAGTATGTCACGTCCTGGAAGCCTTACAAATGCCCTGTGCCAGGATGTTTGAAACGATACGTCATCAAACGGTGAGATTATTGGATTGCCACTCCTTGGATTGGTTCTGACACTCTCTTCTGGCACATTTTTTTTTTTCGCTCAAATCTAAGAATGTTCAATGTGGCATAATCCTTTTGCCATATTATTTGTTGCACCTATTTGTCTTTCATTCGATGGAAAATTGTGAACAGAGCGTGTGCGAATCATCCGGACCGCAATTGCATCAAGGACGTATCTTCCCAGGCTAGTTCTTCTTCTCTAACGTCAAAGAGAAACTTTGCAGCACCAGCAGATGCTGAGGAATCTGAGCCAGAAGAGGTGATTATTGCTATTTCTTTTCTTGTGCGGTGGTCTATTTTTCTTAACGTTGTTCTTTCTTGGCGCGTCTTGATGCTTGGTCACTGGGCCGGATAGGTCATCCAGGCCCTATCTCCAATGGATTTCTGTGACGTATGCGGCAGTAACGCCGATGAAGAGAAGCTCCTCATTTGCGAAAATTGCGTCACTGGTTGGTCGTCTTCTGATGAAGACGAAAAAGAAGTTGGTAGACCGGGAAATCAGCACACAAAGTTGCAATGCTTTGGGTCTGCACACACATTTTGTCTGGGGCTTCGCAGAATACCCAAAGGGGATTGGTATTGCTCCGAATGCACATCTGCGACGGAATTTCAGGTTTGGTTGTCAAAATTCTAGATGGTTCTAGTTTTCATGTGATTCAGCTGTGCTTTCACTTTTGCATGCATTTTGGTAAAAAATAAAACTTAGCGTATGATTTGAGCCAACACTTACACCTTTGATTACTACTTCCTCTGTATTCTTCATTGAAGGGTGAAATGGTAAGAAACAAGCGCCGTGCCAAAGCTCGTGTCGCTATCGAATCGCAACTCCACAGTTTTGCAGCACATCTTCAAGTGGCTAGCCGTTTGGAGTTCGACGACTTTAGCGATGGCGACAATGATACAGAGCACGACGTTGAAGAAGACTCGGATTCAACGGAATATGGTGACGATGAAGTTGACTCTTCCAGCTTAGGCAGGGTGTCGCATGTTTCGTCGCCTGCTTCCCAGGTGAATTATTAATTCAATGTTGAAACTCCAAATTGTTTTCTGTTGATGTATTTGTTTAATGAAGAGAATGTTTTGATTTTAATACCTAAATAATTAAGAATGTTTTTTTGTTTCCCTCTTTTGTCGAAGCAGGGTCCTCGTGATGTTGTCGTCTGTGATGATGATGGAAAGGTATGCACACATAAATCACGATATCTTTAATTCAGTCTTCTGGGCTCATTTGTTTTCAAGCACACCGTGGCACTGAATAATTATTGTTGTTGTTTGCCTGTGTGCCTAGGTTTTGTTCGAATTTAGCAGCCAAAAAGAGTGTGCAGCATTCTTAGGTGTTAGCCAAACATCGGTGAGACATACACCAATTTAAGTTGATTAGACCAGATGAGCGAAGAATGCACCAACAAGACCTCTTTTGTACTAAGCTGCTACCTGACTTATCCTTTTTTTCATTTAGGTGTGCACAACTGTGGCGGGCAAAACGAAAAGAGCCAACGGTCACCGAATCTTTCAGCGCAGGGCTGACAATGTTTACCCATCAATTGATGAGGTTAATGATGGCACTTTCTCGAGCTCATTGAATGCATCGAGTAAGCAAAATGATCCAATGAATGGAGGTGAAGTCAAGCGTAAACGTGGCCGCCCAACGTTGAATGTGCCTAGTGTTAAACGCAAACGCGGTCGGCCATCCTTGGACCCAACTGAGGTCAAGCGCAAACGCGGTCGCCCTCCGTCCTTTAAAAATCTTTCACCTTCGCTTCAGAAAGTTAAGAGTGCTGTTGTGCCTTCAAACGACACTAGCAAGTTCGATGAGGTGGATTTTTGTGACGTCTGCGGCAGCAATGCCGACGAAGAAAAACTTCTCGTGTGTGAAAATTATGTTGCGGGAGAACTTCCATGTGAGAATGATGACAAGGTTGCTGACGCCGAAGACGATAGATCGGAAGGAGCGCACAAACAGTTGCAATGCTTTGGGTCTGCGCATACTTTCTGCCTGGGGCTTCGAAAAATACCCAACGGGGATTGGTATTGCTCCAAATGCACATCTGCCCAGGCTTTTCAGGTACGTTTTGATACAATATTAGGACTCAACACTATGATTCAATGTACTTGCAACCTTGACTTGCAATATTCGACAGATCTATGCTTCTCAAGGTTTCCTTTACATTTGCGTGTTCATTCGATCTGTTGATTCTATTAGGGAGGTATGACGAAAGTTCATCATCGAGCCAAAGCACGTGCTGCTATCAAATCACAACTCCACACATTCACTACAAGTCTTGAAGTGGCTGGTCATTTGGAGACTGATGATGTTGGGGTTGTGAATGAAGAAGATGCAAATGATGATGACGACGACGATGTAGATCATGATGTTGAAGAAGACACAGATTCAATGGAATACGGCGACGATGAAATTAACTCTACTAGTCGAAGCAGGAATAGAACTATAATGTCGCCAGTATCATCGCCTACGCCACAGGTAATATTCAATGCTCTTTGGTATATAATTTGTTTTTACTTCCTATTGAACTCAAGCATCGGCTAACATCTCGTTTGTACTGCACCTGTTGGAGCAGGTGACTCGTGAAGTCGTTGTTTGTGACGACGACGGAAAGGTGCGCATGAGAAATATACAACTATTAAGATATCCATTCTTTTCATTGCTGTTTGTTACTCGGTACTTTTATTTTGAAAACAACTTTTAACTCGAAATAATGCTTGTTTGCATGTGTGCTCAGGTCTTGCTCGAATTTGGTAGCCAGAAAGAATGTGCGGCCCACTTAGGTATCAGCCAACCAACGGTGAGACTAGGGTTACTCCATAATACCTTAACTCGAATTCAACGTTTCGTTGCGAATACAGTATCTGCACACATTCAAGAGGAAACTCTTCGTCTTTTACACAGGCGAGCGCGTGTCTTACGGGTAGAACGAAACGGGCAAGTGGGCATCGACTCTTTCAGCGCCGGCCCGACAATGTTTACCCATCTGCTGAGGCCGCAAGCGATACTCCAGCTAGTGGGCTGAGAGCCCCAACGGTAATACAGCGTAAAGTGCAGAAGAAAACAAAAGCGGTGGTACTCTTGGACGGCTATGGCAAGGTGCTTGCAAAGTACGGGACTCAGTCTGAGGCGAGTACGGCTCTAGGCCTGTCTCCTGTGGTCGTGTCCAATGCGGTTCGGAGCGGCCGCGTAGCTAAGGAATTTGGCAGTGAGGAGGAATGTTTGGCCTATTTGGGCATCGCTCAACCAACGGTAATAATTCAAAGTTCAAATAGACAATCCGCTGCTGTTCGTACTGTACCTATGATGAATTTCCTACTTCATTCTCTTTGAATCTCCATTAGGCTGAATTGAATGTCATTTCGCCTGTTTCGCATAGGCAAGTGCGGGCACTGCTGCGGGCAGAACGAAACTCTCAGAAGGATACCAAATCTTTCTGCGTCGGCCTGACAATGTAAACCCACCAGCAGTGGCCTCAAGTTATACTCAAGCAAGCAAATTGTGTGCTGGAAAAGCGGTGGTACTCTTGGACAGCACCGGCAAGGTGCTGCAGAAATTTGCATCCCAATCGGAGGCTGGCGCGGCGCTAGGCCTGTCTCCTGCGCAAGTCTCCAACGCCGTTCGTGGCAGTCGTGTTGCTAAGGTGGGGTTGCGTCAGATTCATACACAACTTGGGATACATGATTTTTTGATTTTACAGATCTTTACGACATGCTTTCTGTATTAATATGGGTAACTTACTCCTTCGCGATGCTTCTGCCACTTTGTTCTTGCCGTCGGTATATAGTTGGGGAGTAACTTGCTTCGTGCACAATTGGCGCCCGGTAGTGTTTACAGCACTGCTGCTGCTGCTAAAGAGCGAGCTGGGATGAGCACTAGCTCTTCCGTGCAGGTACTCCTTCAATGCATTTACCAATTACAATCCCGCTTACTCGCTTACAATGTTTGCTTAAGAAATCCATTCACAGTCGAATTGGTGACTTTATGTGTTCATAATTGCACACCCTATTCTGCTTCTGTGTTTCTAGGTTGA
>Ga0307931_1001413_pt1 | contig 15740 bp, 9 predicted proteins | sample OrgLakmetageno47_FD_201816 | JGI IMG/M metagenome (GOLD analysis project Ga0307931, IMG submission 201816) | Saline water microbial communities from Organic Lake, Antarctica - #47 | ecosystem: Environmental > Aquatic > Non-marine Saline and Alkaline > Saline | place: Antarctica: Organic Lake... | reverse complement strand
CCGAGTGGGGCGAGCACTGGCGCTGACGGCAACGGGCTGAGTGGCAACGGGCCGAGTACATTTAGCGGTGGTGGCGGAGCTGGGCGCGGAAGAGGTGCCGATCAGCGGCGCATTACCGCGAGCAGCAGCAGCACAAAATCCCGCAATGACACGCGCAAGCTGGCAGCACTAGCAGCCGCCAAGAGGCATGCCTCTTCCATGCCCCGTTCTTCGACGACTAGTTATTCGTCCTCATCTTCAACCACTCACAAAGGTCCCACTCCAAAGCCAAAGGAACCATCGCCAGCGCGGGGGAGTGAAGCATACCTCGAATCAAACGAATCACTGGCTAGCGCTACTAATAGTCAGGCTGGTGACGTGAAGCGTATTGTCTTGCCTTCAAAACCGCCACCATCATCTCGCAATGATCTTGTAGGAGCGCAACAGGGAAGGTATGAAGTGGAGACAGTGTCAGCTGACGGCAGTTGTTTTGGTGCTGACAACACTCAAGCCAAGAGAAACGCTACTGACAAGGGTGCAAGCGCAGCGGACGATGCAGCGGTCGTTCGCACGTCGAAGGTGTCAACAGCAGCAGAAAGCAAGCACACCACTGCCATATCCAAGCCCAACGAACGAGACGGTTGCGCTGAGGTTCGGCATCATCCGCGGTACCGCGAGTTTTACTTCATGCGCTGGAAGCTGGGCTTGGATCCCGCAATTGTGGCTCAACAAATGCAACAAATTGGCCTTGACCCCGAGGTACGCGCAGGAATACTGTTTTCAATTTTTTGTCACGCTCCAGTACACGTATAGTCCTGCGTGGGATTACTTCTCTTATCTTACAGTTCTTTTGAATGCATGATGTTATCATATATTTAGTCGATCATCACCTTCCAACATTGTCTATGTACGTATGCGCACGCATATTGTGATTTCAAACAACAAGGTGGTACTGGCTGACGAGTCCGGCGAAAGTTTGGTATCTCTTCAAGACCACACGCCTCGCTCTGCGGGCGCTGCTCATCTAAAGGCGGAGAACGACTTGAAGAGACACGAAAAGGCGCACGAAAAGAAGCAAGCAGCAGTGGATGACGTTGCTACGAAAGCAGCTGCCGTCAGAGTGAAAGAAGACGTTCTTCGCGAGGAAATTGCATCACTGAAGGCTATCATTGCGCAGAAATCACCTCAAACTACAGCAGCAGCGGCAGCAGCGGCAGCAGCAGCAGCAGCAGTAGCAGTGGCGCCTGCTGCGAAGGAGGAAGAAGAAGCAATACATGCAGGGGCGTTGGTACCGGTAACGAAAGCGAAAGCAAACAAGGCGGCAATGACTGCACCTGGTACTCCGCCCAAGACAGCTACGAATGCTGCCAAGGCGTCTAAGAAAAGTGCTTCGTTGCCAGCAGCCGCACAACAGCCGCCTCCGAAATTCATTCCAGCTGCGTTTGCTGCTTCCCCTCCTGCGTCTGCTTTTCGTGTCGTGCCTCTGCGGCCTGACTCCGCTCACTCCTCTTCCGGCTACCATTGCTCTCCGAGCCCGCCTCAGCAGCGCACCATCTCCGATTCCTCCTTGGTAAGTTCTTCCACTCTGCAAATTGCCCCACCGCCTCCTCCCGCTGGCTCTCCGCCGGCGAGTACAGCTGCTGCTGCTACCGCTAGCGCCTCTGCTGCTGAGGGTGCGCTAATGGAGGTCACCGCTCGTGTTGCTAGTTTAGAGCAGCAACTAGAACAGGAAGCCCAGCGCAGGGCGACTGCTGAAGCCAAAGCTGCCGCTGCAGAGGCCGCCCAATCCTACGCTGTGGAGCGGTTGAAGAAAGTGCAGGAAATGCAACAACCCTCGTCATCATCGTTTGTGCCGAGTGGCAGCGAACATCATGAAGATCAAGCAGTCTCAGTTGGTGGCACTAACCAAGGTGGCAACAACGACAGCGGCGAGGGTGATGACAGAAGCAACGGCGATGGCAGCGGCACCAACAAGAATGATCCTGCCTCTTTACCTCGTTTGGTTGGCAAGTACCGTAGCAGTGGTGCTCTTGCTTCAGAAGGAGTCACTGAAACAGCCACTAATGTTGATGACAGTGCCACCACAGAATCGCTCGAGACCTTGCTAGCTACTGCGCGAGAGGAAGGAGCCCAAGCCGCAAGGGCAGAGGCAGAAGGTCAAGGCAACAACAAACGCGGGGCAGGAGCACAATCACCCGAAGAAATTGCGCTCGGGATGGAGTTGTCGATTGATGCGGCTGTTGCAGAAGAACGGGCGCGCGGGGACGCCCGTCTTCGAGAACAAGTCCTTCAAGCTTCGGAAGCCAAGGCGGCTGCAGCTGCCGAATTCGAACGTCGAGAAGCAGCCCTGAGAGCTGAAGTCGACGAGGTCAAAGCAGTTGCTCTAGCTGCACAGACCACTGCCCAAGAAAAGCTTGGAAAAGCCACCGCTGATTCAGCTTTGGCTCTCTCTGCCGCAGTGGAAACAGCCAAGACAGAAGCAGAAGCCAAGATTGAAGAGGCAGCGGCTGATGCTACAACAGCCGCGGAAACTAACGCCAAGTCCATTTGTGATGCTCTGAAAGAGGACAATGAATCCTTGAAGCATGCTTTGGAGGTCGCACAAGGTGAAGTGGCGCAATGCAGAGAAGAGCTTAAGCTTGCTAGGGAAAGAGCTGATGCAGCTGAAGCAGAGGTTGCTGCGACTAAAGCATCAGCTATTTCATCAAAAAATGCAGAGACGAAGGCATTGGAGGCAGCAGCAGCTGTTGAGTCGGAGGAATTAGTACAACTCAAATCAGAGCATGCAACTGCGACGGCACAAGCTGTAGAAGAAGCCTTAGCAGAAGCGGCAATTGCACACGAGCAGGCTATAGCAGATGCTGTCGCAGCAGCGGTGGCAGAAGCTGAAGACGCAGCCAATACTGCTACTACAGCACGTGAAGAAGAAGTCGAAAAAGAGCGAAATGATGCCGCTGCCGCTACCGCATCTGAATTAGCCAACGCTGCGGCAACGGCAGAAGCCATCGAGGCGGCACTCGTGAAAGAGCTCAAGGAGGCGCAAGCACAAGTGCGTGATTTACAAGAAGCAAGTGAGCGTACAGCAGCGGAGTTGGCCACAGCAAACGCGATGGTAATAAAGCAGGAAGTTGATGGGGAAGAGGCTGCAGAGGAGCCACCAACCGTGCTAGCCCTGCGAGATCAGCTCGCGTCCCTCGAGAAAGCTCGAGCAGACGATGCGGCGGCAGCGGTGGCGGCATCAGCGGCGGAGCAGGAAAGGCACCAAGCTCTGCTTCAGGGCTTGCAAGATGAACTGCAAGAACTCACTGATGAGGTGTGGATTTGGAAATTGTCTCCATTGGGGGAAAATCCTGCCTTTTTAATTTGGGTTTCCTGTGCTCCTTTTATCGATGTTGGTGTATTAGTACTTTCTCTTTTTTATGTGCAGGGTTCCTTTGTCTCTATCTGTGAGCGTTTCATTATTGAATAACACTTCTATAAGCAGCGCAATTTATGACTTATCTCTTTCATTCTTTCATTCTTTCTTTATTTTTTCAATTTCTTATTCCAACAAAGGCCGACCTTGAGCGCGCAGCAGAAGCGGCCAAAGTTGAAGCAGCTGAAAGCAAACTCTCCGAACTGGAACAGTGCGTTCGGGACGCCGAGCGGCAACACGCCCACGACGCTAGTGCCCTCGCGGAGCTTCGCAAAGAGTTGGCTTCCACACGCACGGCTTTGCGAGCAAGCCAGGCCAACCAAGAGGCCTTGCAAGCCAGCAGCCACGCCGAGCAAGTCTCCACCTTGGATGAAGCGCATGAGGCTCACGCAGCAGTGGTCAAGGCTCTGACTGAAGCCCACAGCAACCAGCTCGACGACATGCAGCAGGAACTGGACACTGCGCAGCGCGAACGAGAAGATGCGCTGAGCCATGCTACCAGTGAGCAATTAGCCCGAGTAGCGGCTGAGAAGAAGCGAGAAGAAGCAGTGGCTGAAAAGAGCGAGCTCGAGCGAGAATTGAAACAATTGCAAAGTGTTCACAGTTCTGCGCTCAAGGTATTGGTGCATCTTCTTTTGTCGATATTTTAGACAACTTCGTGTGAGATTTTCTTGAAAATTCTTGACAATTTCTCTATTCAACGCTTCTCTCCCGAATGGAGAGACCTACTATTTCTGATTATTCGTTTTTAACCACCATACAAATGCCTATTTCGTGCGTGTGCACACGCAACTTGAACTCAATGGCCTCACTATTGACCCTTGTACCTTTTCTTTACAGGCGGCAGACGCGGCCCTGAATGCAGAGCAATGGCGCATGAGCGAAGAAGTTGATGCAGCAGTGCAGCGCGCTGACATGCTCTTACGGAGAGCGCACGAGGCAGAGGAAGAGCATGCGCAAAAGCTGGCGGAGGAGCAACAATTGCACGAGGTACAGAATCTTGAGAGAGCTTTAAAGAACATTTTTTTAATTCAAGTTTAGAATTTTCATGCGCTACTAGTACAGAGACTACTACGATATTTGTGTAATGCTCATACCCTCACTGCAATGATCGATAAGAACACCTTCACACTATCACCACTACCACCAACACTCATCCCCTTCAGGCCTCAATCAAAGAATTGAAGGCCACACACGCTGCAGCGATGGCAGCAATTCGCGCGGAGTCCGCGGCCGACGAAGCTGAGCGTTCGTTTGCCAGAGACACCGCGCACGAGCGAGCCTTACAGGAGCAGCGATCAGGTCATGCTCAAGCCTTGGAAGAGGCAAGGGAGCAAGAAGCGAGCAAAGCCAGAGCGCAGTTTCAGATTGACCTTGAAAAAGCGCTCCGCCAATCAGAAGAGGCGCACGAAGCCTCCCTGCGGGACGCGGCGGCGAAACACGCCGAGCAATTGGCCGCGATTCAGATTGAGGCTGCGGCAGAAGTAGAGAAGACAGCGAGGGAGTCAGCAGATCGCACTCGAGAGACCATGGCCGTGGCGGCTGCAGTTGAACGTGCGGAGCTTGTGGCGTCTCATGAAACAGCCCTTCGGGAAGCACTCACAACCAAGGCCCTTTCCTTCGACGAGCACGAGGAAGCAATTGCTGCAGCACGCCGTGAAGCTTACGAGGAGGCAACTGCAGCAGCTGCGGCAGAGGCTGAAGAGGCAGCTAAGCTAGCGCGCGAGGAGGCCGACGCAGAGATAAACCGTATGGTCACCATGGTAGCCGATCAGCATCGAGAAGAAGCGGCACGGGTGCTGGCGCGCACTGATGCTGCTGCCCGCGAGGCTGAAGAGGCGAGCAAGGAAGAACTTGCGAGAGTCAGAGCAGAAGTTGAGGCTAACGCCGAAGCGTACTTCAAAAGTCAGCTGGAGACGCTAGAGATGTCCCACGAAGATGTTCTACGGGCGCGAGAAGAAGAGGTTGCGGCGACTACTGAAACCGCTTTGCAGAATAAGTTGCAGACCGCTTTGGCCAATGAGCGTGAAGCAGCTGCTGCCGCCCAAGCGGCTGTCCTTGCCACACAAGCGCAAGTGCACGCAGACGCTTTGGCAGAAGTGCAGCAGCAACTAGTGGCAGCGCAAGAAAGTGCCAACCAGCAGGCCCTTGACGCTGCCGCTTCTCTCGAAGACCTGTCCCTGAAGCATGCCGCGCAAATGACGCGCCTCAAAGCGACCCGAGCGGGCGAACGACGGCAAGAAGCAGCGACGAGAGCTAAGCTTGAAGCCTCGCTGGAAGCAGCGAAGAAATCAGCGGCAGAAGTCGAAACCCTACAGGTCCTTCAACCTTGTGTTACACTTCTGTATCTACTTCCATGCATGATCAATAGAGTTGATATCTTTTCCTTGTTGAACCTTTTTAAGCCTACCTGCATGTTCTTCCAGCCCACTCTTTATTCCTTTTCTTTTCTTCCTGTTCCTTCCTTAACAAATTGCACAGAAATCTGTCAATACATGGCTTGTTACTTTGACCTAATTTCAAAAAACAAATACCAGGCACAGGCACTAGCCGCAGCGGTGGCCGCCGCCAAAGAAGAAGCTTCCTCCGAATCCACGGGGCAGCTCGAAGCCAGGCATGCCGCCGCTCTGGCACATGTAGAACGGTTGAAAAACCAAAGCTTAGCGCGCGCGTCTGAAGACCATCAGAGAGCGTTGGTGGGTCTCGAGGCCAAGCACAAGCGGCAGCAGGATGAATTGGACGCAAGTTTACGGTCAGAAATGCAGGAGGCGCTAGAGGAGAAGGAGCGGGAGCTTGCTTCCAGAACCCGAGCTTTGGAGCAGAAACTGCAGAAACTCACGACTTTAAGCCAGCGAGAGGGCACTGCCCTACGTGAGGACCTGTCAGCAGCACAGCAAAAAGTGGACGAGCTTTCTGACGCGCTCACTAGAAGCCATGAAAAGGTATCTAGGGCGCATGCAGAGCAGGTTGACTTAGAGCAAAGGTTGGAGGAAGTTCTGGCTACAACAGAGGAAGACGCTGAAAGATTGCAGTGGGCGCATGCAGAAGAAGTGTCTCGTCTCGAAAAGAAGCTGGCGCAACAGCTTGAAGCGGCGGGTATTGAGAAAGAGGATCTCGAGGCCCAGCACGCTCAAGCATTGGAGGAAGTGAGACAAGAGGCTGCCTCTCAAATCACTAGCGCGGATACAGCAGCGGCTGAAGCAGCAGCAGTGGCCAAGACCAAAGCGTCGCGGGAAGCGGAGCTGATGGTGCAACAAGAGCTTCTAGAAGCGCAACATGAGGAAGCAATGCATGACATGGCGACTCAGCATGCCGACGATATTGCGCGTTTGAATCAAGAGAAGGACGAGTTTGAAGCGCAATTGAATCAAACGAGGTCATCTGTAGAAGCTACTACTCGAGAGGCTGTTCTGGCAGAAGCATCCGATAAAGCAAGAGCAGAAGTGGAAAGTACGGTTGCTAGATTAACTTCCAAACATGCCGCTGCACTTGCTACTTTAGAGCAGGAGCATGCCTCCGCGATGGCCTCTCTTCAGGCAGAGGCCTCAGCGAGGGAAGCTAGGCTGCAGGAGGTGGCCAGGCAAGCAGGAGTGGCCGCTGCCCACGAGGCAGCCACCAGCGCGGAATCATACGCTGCGGAAACAGCCGCAGAAGTTGAGGCAGCCCACCAGGAAGAAGTGCAGAGGTTGACCACAGCACACGCGGAGGAGTTAGCCGAGATGGCGAACGAAGCATCTGTTTCAACGTTGAGGAGTTTGGAACATTTGGAGCGGGAATTGCTGTCCAATCACGCGCAAGATTTGCAAGTTGCGCGCGAAGAAGCTGCACAACAAGCTCGAATGGCCGTAATTGCCGAGCATGCCGCCTCTGTTCAAGCAATCGAGGGGCACCACGCAGAAGTGGTGGCGCAACTGCAACGCGAGGCCACCGACGCTGCTACTCAAGCCAAAGCTGAGAAACAAGAGGCCGTGGCAGCCATCGAAGCCGAGCAGAGCACCAACGCGGCGCTGCAGAGGTTTGAAAGCTTGTTGAAGCACGAGGAAGATCGACGCCAGCTAGAAGCGCAGCTGCAGGCCGAAAAGTCGGAGCGAGAAACCGTGCAGAGCAGGCACAAGGCGCAACTCGAGAAGGCTGCGGCTCAGGTTTGTGCAATCCTAAGAAAGCATCAAAACGCTTAATACAGATCTGTAGAATACTTTGGTCTCCTCGATGATCTTTTTATTAGAAATTGTGTCCTGACGTCTTTTAAATGGTTTGCCACATGTGCAAAATTTCTTTCGATTCTTTACATTAGTTTATGCGTGTATTTATTTTTTGCGCACAGCACGCCGCCGCTTTAAGTGCTGCTGCCACTAAATTAGAGCACGAAACGTCAGCGAAAGAAGCACTCGCTTCACAATTGGCAGAGGCGCAAGCGGAGCTAACTCGTGCTGGTGATGACGCCGGTGCTGCTAGAGTCGCTGCCTCACGAGACGGCGTTGCAGCACGCACTCACGCCGAAGCCCTCGCTGTAGCCGAGGGCCTAGCAGAAGGGTTGAGGCAAGAATTGGCGGCGAGTCAGGCACAACTGCGCTGGCTGGAGCAGCAGAGCGCGGCAGCGTGGGCGTCTTGCGAAGCAGCAGAAGCGCGAGCGTTGGCCATCGAGCAAGGACGAGAAGACGACGCGAAACGACACGCGCGACGGCAGCAACAACTTGAACGGAGCCGTGCGGCTGCAGCAGCGGCTGCACAACAGCAACAATCACAGGATACAGACGGTCAGGCGCTCAGCAGTGACCAACGCAGCCGATCAGCTAGTCCTAGCCCTGCGGCAGCTGCTGCCGCCGCCATGGCCGCTGCTGCTCGTCTGTCAAATGCAGCGGCGCGCGTGCCTTCTGCTTCGGGGCCCGCTCTCGCTACCGCCTGGAGTGAACGCAGCGGTTTTACGAGTGGGGTGACGTCACCGCGAGGTTCGAGCCGATCAGGGAGCCGGTCTATCGCCGAATATTTGAGCGAGCACCGAGGCAGCGACTACCGCGGCGAAGACGGCGGTGGGAGTGAGTACGGAGGAAGCGAATACGGCGGCAGCGAACGTGGAGGCGTATTGAACAATGCTCCTAGCGCTACCGAGTACGACCTCACGGAGGATGTCAACGGCCCCACGAGCGGTGATCCTCACGGCTCCGCGAGTGCTTCTTCCTCAGTAGCATCGTCTGCATTGTCGCCCACGAGTGCTCCGCCAGAATTTGTGGCGTTTCGGGCCAGTTTTGGGCCAGGGCCCATTGGTCTACAATTCGACGTCGACGAGGACGCAGCGGCCCAGAACCAGTTAAGCCTGGTCGCCACGCACGCCAGCGGCGCCGCGGCAGAAGCGGGGGTGCAACCGGGGGACCTGATTGCAGAGGTCGACGGCGAACAGCTTCCCGACGGCTTCGGCGCCAACCAGTTGTTCGACTTGTTGGTGAGCCGGCCCCGGCCCGTTACTTTGGGCTTCGTGCGGCAGGCTTCCGCTGCTTCTGGAAGGAGAGACGGTGGAACTCCTGATGCTCATGACAGCGGTGCTGGTGAAGCAGGGCGATAGAATAGAGTAGCAGCCATTTTTAGCTCCTATTGAGCGCGGCCATCGCCAATGAGTAATGGCCTAAACTCATGAGAATATTTGTGGGACCTTATTTTGCATTTGCGTTCAACTCGCAAACCGAATAGATCTGCGGTTGGCCCAGCCTTATGAGCGATGCAGCCGAATTACGAATTACCCGCGTAGACTTAAGTATAATTTATGGACGGCGGGGAACATTCCGAAATTTTAAGTACTGCCCCAACACCTGATAGATCAGTCCGAAACACCGATTTAATTCTGTGATTTGAACTGAAGAACCAAGAACGCTGAAGGCGCTTGTGCTAGTGGAAGCCTGTCGCATTACACAGCCAGGCAAGGCGATAAAATCAGAAAGCACACCTCGGTCGCGCTTAAACTCAAATATGCACCTATTTCCAGCCACACGTAGTTGAATTCATACATAATCAAATACCAGCCTTAACTCTACCCTGCAAAAAGACGTAAACCTGAAATTAAAAAACGACTAGGACGTGGTATGGAAAATTAGGCTACTGAGACATCGCTGGCCCCACGCCAGGCGCCTGGCCGATTTTGCTCACACGGGTGAGGGATTACAGCCACAATGGGCAATGAGCACGTTATTTGAATGCAATATTTATTGCTGCAATCAACTTGGTTCTAATACACCGCTCTGTGCTATTTATTGGTGGTCCTTTGAAATTGGGGAGTATAAGCCGATCCGAACTAATCCATCTGTAATCCACGATGGCTCAAACCACCAGGGTTTGGCATGGCCCCAGAATCTATGGTCTACTGTACATGTATGGTTTCAGAAGTTACAAACTCATGTTGGACTATGATATCACGAACGAAAGCTGCAGGTTACAGCGCTCCTGTTGGAGAAAAGAATGTCATCTGTCATTTGTAAATTTATGATTAATAAAAGGGTTGAACGTTCGTATACACTAATACACGTCATCTCGCATGATACCAATGCTTCGTAACACTTCTCGACGCTGGCATTGCGCATTGTGTACTGATGGCCTCATTTCTTTGATGAACTTGAACTTATCGCAGAATTGATGCAACCTACGTGTAATTCCAAGTTATAAAGATTCCATTGAATGCAACTATCAGATATGCAGCGCATGCGTACAATCTGACGCTGAGATTCTTTATGAGGCTTAAAATGATGTAAATTCGCGTGATTGCTGACCAGGACCTAAGGCAAAACATGCTTCAAAGTACGTTAACAACGATGACATTATTTGCGAGGCGTTCACTCGTTTTAGAAGTACAACATTTCAACCTCAAGTGGCTTATAGCAAGTGCCAGGAATCGCTTCTGTACGTTCCAATCGAACCACTTAACGATGGATGCGCAAATACCCTTCATAAACTTTCGGGGAGCCAGCCTGCGATCGATATGCGCTTCAAATTAGGGAAACGGCGATGGCGCCACTCTTGCAGTATACGTTCAAGCAGTTCGAGGGTCACGTCTTCCCAGCGGTCCACTAGTAGTACAGGAAGGCCTTCGTATATAGCGTCAAAAGGACCAGACTTCTTCACTATAGGTATTGTGCCAAGCGCCAGAGCCTCCCATGTCCTGAAGCAGTCCAAACCATTACCACGAGGGCTCAGCACGAAATGGGAGGAAGCCAAAATGCCATAGTGGTGATTCATCTGCAGCAGAGTGTCCGTCATATCATCGTCGCCTTTGCTGGGTAGAATATTAGCAAAAGTCCATGGCTTAACACCATTTTCTGGGTCACCAAGAGCTGCCAATCTGTAGATTGCTTGACGTTCAGAGGAGGATGGCCCATTAGGTCCTCCGAAAGGTTTGAAATTAAGCAAGAGCATGTGTCTTTTCTTGAAGTCAGTTTCTCGTTTTCGGATGCCGAGTCTATAACGCTCAAGGGTACTATGAAAGTGATCTGGTGCACCCAATGGAAGTGGAAATACCCTCGGATGTCTAGCAAACAGATTCGCAGCGAAAATCTTGAAATCGAGTCCCATGAACTCCCAAGTTTGGAGACTTGCGGACCATTTCGAGTCTGGTTTCATCAGACTTTCGTTGAGAGCATATGCATGCTCCAAAGTTTGCCAGTCAGAAAAGTTCGCCCAAGCGGCAGAAATGCTTTGATCATTAGTCAAATTGAAACGATCTCGAATGTATCCCGGAGAAAATGCTGGCAGCCCTGTGAAAGAGCGGTGCTCAACGGTGGGAGCTACATAATCAGTACCATAGATGATTATCCTGATGTGACCTAACCCTTTCAAAGGTGCTTCCATGTGCCTATTAAATTGCGAAGTACTCCACGCCGCGAATACTTCGTTTAATACGATGCGGGGCTCCACCTTTACACCTTCCAAGAAGTTCTTAACACAAACAGTAGTCGTACCAATTTTTTTCGCTACTGACTGAGCTCGAGAATCTTCTAAGATTTTGAGGTTCGTCTCCGTCATCTGGATCAAGTTTCCTGATGGATACTGCTTTGCGGGGTCTAAAATCTCTAGCTCCCGCCCAAGGCATAGCTCCTTAAATACTTCCTTCTTTGTGACAACTGTCTTCTCAGCGAGGGCATAGTACGCCCAATCAAGTGGGTTAGGGTCAAGAAACGACGCTTGAATATCTGGTCGGCACGACTGGGAGTCAGCAGCTTCGTTCATCCTACGGAAACACATGGGACTGCTCAATTGACGTAGTGCAACATGTGCTTCGTGATAGCGACGTAATGCAGGAGCCAATACTTTAAGAGAGTAGTTTCGAATAATTTTGTTTCTTGGTGATTGTATTTTGTATGCAGCGATTTTCATAATTGGCTCGAGTTCTGCACGATCTTTATTGAACTGAAGCAGTGCATCTCTTCGAATTATACTTACATTTGCTTTTATCAAGTGATGTTCAGAAACGAAACGCGACACGGGATTGCAAGGAAGATCGCACAAGTTTAAACCACTCAAGATTGTGTTGTGCTGCATAAATGTTGTTCTCCCCATATTCACAAGGAACAAAAGAACAGTGCTCAATTCCCTGCGATACCACATCGTACAATGAACGGTACTCCACGAAGGCGAAAGGCAAAGGCAATATGCGGCTGAATGCACTCTTAGAGTGAGTGCTTACGATACTTATTTGCTTGCCAAACTTGTCATAGTAGTCGCATCCTATCTTGATAAAGGTCACACCCACAACTTCGCATTGCAAGGCGCAGGTGTCGACACGTCGTACAGAACTACTAGTACATACTACTTTTAAATACTTTTACAAATTACTTACTTACTTGTTAACGTATTCGATCTATAGGCTTAAAACCTCTTGCTATTCATTCCTTCTCAATCTATTTTCATTCTATTCCCGCTTTTCGCAAGGACTTCTATGTTTTTCTTTTTACATATAGCGTACCAAAAAGATCACCAACGTCGTGATTGTAGTCAGTCTTTCCGGCCAACATGAATCTCATGCATCCCATGCAATTTGACAAAGATTTTTCCATGGAATGGGAATATCTCTGTAAACCTTCAATAATCTACATTGCTTGATAGCGAAGATCAGAGATGCAATGATACCTGCAAGTACGCGACTCTTGAACTGCTTCTTATTTTCGTTCGTTACTCGCCTTTTCAAGGCATCGGTTGACTCGAACAGCGCCGAGAAGCATCTCATGTGGTGTTCTGTAAACTTGACTTTCAGTTAAAATTTGACACATGTAAGGCCGTAAAATTTGGCTTTGAACATTTACTTGTACGCGTAATAGTCAAAATGATTACTTATTTTGAAAGTCAGAATTTATAAAATCAATATTGGATGCAACAAGAGGAAATTTCATTCAAGCACGAATCAAGCATCCCCATAATTTGATTAAATTACAGATAGTACAGTTATGTCAAGTTTTGAATTGTCGCTATCTCTAAAAAGCCCCATGTCGACACTGATTTTTCTGTCCGTTTCAGGTACTCTTTTCTCTATTGCGTTTTTGATGGGAAGAAACACATGGAAACTGAAGCTGAGAAGTCAGCAATCTTGATTTAACTTGAGTTACATAACTTATTCACCCAGAGCTGCATATCCCGTATCCCGGTCTATCAACTATGAAGCGCGAATACCCCACCACACACGAACAAAAATGACGCAGAAACCAATGCCGCGGGTAGAAGCGAGCACACAAGCAGTGCGGCAGTGTGCCACGCAAACAAAAACAAATCCTTGAGAGTAAAAGGAATGTACCGGAATACTGAATAAAGGCTCTATACTTGGCTGGGAATGACGCAGGAGTCGACTCGATTTTACGCACATTTACGTAAATATTATTTCGTAATAAACCTTAAAAAAGGCCCATTTAGGACTACTACATTTAGCGATTCCCTTAAAAAAATATAATATAATATAATATAATATAAAACATATAAAAAACCGTAAATAATGTAAATTTTGACTTCGCGTATAAGACCGCCATTCCCAGCCAAGGCTCTAAAATTCCTACTTTCTCCTCTATCCTTCTTCAAATATTCGGCGTAAAAGCTAAACAAGACAACCAATACATGATACACGAGGGACACCATTTGTAAAGATTCCGACGCAGACGCATCGCTTTATCTATTTTCCTGATTTTTATTTAAGCACATTGGTGATTTAATTCGAAGTCGACACCGCACTAGTCACAAACTCAAGATGGCGCTGCCTTGGTCGTGCCTCCCGCTGGAGACGCAAATTTTAGTGCGCATGCCGCGAGGAATGAGCAAGTGAGGCTGGCAGCTGAAATCCACAGAGCCCCAGTGGTGCCCAGGCGGCTGATTTGGAGGTAAGTCGCTACCACAATGAGGTTCAGCGGAATGCCGAACAAGTTCATGATGACGCTGCGGTGCTCGTCGGGCAAGTACTTGGACCGAAGAGTACCAATGGCCGGAAAGTAAAACCTGATATTTGTTTGTTTCATCATGCATAGCATGAAAGGCCGGAGATAAGATGCCGCCAGATTATGAATATAAACAAGCACAAAATATTTGAGAAGCATTTGCAAGTCGTTTGTGCAATTGTGAAGGCCTGCAAGGTTTTTGTATTTATGGACTTGAAAGTGCAACTTCATCAAACTCACCCGACGCAGGCTTCGAACGCAAAGAATGCTCCCGCTAACGCAGCTAGGCCCGTCGTGCCAAACGCAGCTGCTGACGCCATGGCCGTTGCAGCTAAGCCGAGCATAAGGGGTGCGCTGTCTTCGACCCGCACGCCGCGATTGGCCAAAGCAGGGAACAGCGACGAGCCGAGCATGCAGCTCGCCATGAAGCAACTGAACACTTTCCCAAAGGGCACCGCAGCGCTGCCTGACAATACAGCGCGGAGCGCGTTCGGCCACTGCAGCACGAAAATGTACATGGCGCCTTCGAAGAGGGACTGCACCGCGCCTACGCACAGGATTTTGGGGTCTGCCGCCATCGCTGCTGCTGCCCGCCGAATACCACCGCCACCGCTGCTCTTGGCGACTTCTCCGCCTTCGTTTGAAGCAGATACCTCAGAGCTTGACCGGTCGGCTTTGTTTTCAGCCCAGCACACGCTGGCAATCAGGGCCCCGAGCCCAAGGCACAGGGTTGACGCTACAAAGGGCGCAGTCGGGCCGGCGACATTCGCCGAGGCCTGCGCCACCTGCCCCGCCGTCATCGCCGCAATTGAATCGCCAAAGTACGCCAAGCCAAAGGTCCGTCCCAAAAAAGCACCACTGAAAGCACCCCGCCCAGCTTCTCCAACGAACCACGCTTCGGGGGCGGAGAAGAGCAGGCTGGTGCCAATGCCTCCCGCGACGCGCCCTGCAAACAGCACCGCCAAATTGTTGGAGCACACCGCGAGCGCAGCAGCCGTGTAAAACAGCGCAAACGCCATCGAGCCTTTCTTGCGGCCATACTTGTCCACCCAATTGCCCACTAACGGGCCGAGGAGCGCAGTGGTGGTGAACCCAGTCAAAAAGAGCTTGGCAATCGTATCCATACCAAGGGCAACGCCTCCGATTACCTGAAAAGAATGATCCCAGAGAATAAATTACGAACGATACAAACAGTATCTTCACTAATACGCTACGTTTAAAGTATTTTGTACTATTTTTAACAGTCATCGCCTACGTATGTGGACATAGTAGTATGATGCATTCTATCCTTTGTTCGCAATTAGAGAGATTAAGACGTTCAGCGATTACAGAGAAATCTTACTTTTGACATGTAAACTTCAACGAAGTAAGGGCCTTGCAGCCAATCTGCCGCTCGAAATAGCCAAAATACTGCTAAAAATCGCCACTGCAAGTTGCGCTCTGCAGAGTCCACTGGTGTAGCTGCCTCGTCATCGCTACTCTTGGTGCGAGTCGCTGTGCGAAGGAGGGCCACAGCGGCGATGAGCAAGGTAAACACAGAGTTGAAAGTGCGGTCAATGCCAGTGCCCAGCAACAAACTCAGTGAACTTTCGCTCGCTTTGGCAGCCACGGCTTGTTGAGTTCCGCCGCCAGCTAAGCGCAACGCTGCGCCAATGCTGGGTGGTACAGCCGCGGTGCGAGAGAGAGGTGGACGACTACGGCCATTGGCACTGGAGCATGGCAAAGGCCGCTGGATTGACCTTGATGTTGGTCGAGCTATCGGAGATGAACTCAGCGCAGGCGACGCAAACGCTTGCGCTGTTGAAACAGCAGCGAAGAAAACACCCAGCGCTCTAGCGCAGCGAGGTTGCTTCATGGTGAGTATACAGTGTCAATAAATCAAGTTGAAGTTTCCCTAATATACTATTTTGTTGTATACTTCTTGCTACCAGGCATGCAATGAAGATGAGAGC
>Ga0307931_1001412_pt1 | contig 15745 bp, 15 predicted proteins | sample OrgLakmetageno47_FD_201816 | JGI IMG/M metagenome (GOLD analysis project Ga0307931, IMG submission 201816) | Saline water microbial communities from Organic Lake, Antarctica - #47 | ecosystem: Environmental > Aquatic > Non-marine Saline and Alkaline > Saline | place: Antarctica: Organic Lake... | reverse complement strand
CGAGAGCGAGACGACTACGAGCCAGATCAGGGAGGCCCCAGCCTTGGCTAAATAGCAGGCCGAGTCAATCCATAACAGAAACCGCCATAACGGCGGTTTTTTTGTGCGTAACAAAAAATCTGTTATGAGTTGACAGCGTAACACATAACGCATAACATAACGTAATTGTTACGTGTTACGTGTTACGTGTTACGTGTTATGCGTTACGTTATACGGTTTGTTACGGGGTAAATGTTATGGCAGGTGTTACAGGCGTTACGTTAGAGCAGGTCAGTGCGGCGGCAGAGGCGATTGCAGCCCAGGGCGATCGCCCGAGCGTTAGAGCGGTGCGGGACAGGCTAGGAACTGGCAGTTATGGGACGCTGCAAAAGCATTTGTTGGCTTGGCGCATGAACCGGCCGCAGGCTGCTCAAAGGACTGTGGAGGTGCCATTGGACACCCTGGCACTTCTAAGCCGAGACACGCAACGGCATGCAGACGCGCAGACTGCAGAGCTGCGCGAAAGTCTGATAGAGGCTCAAAGAGAGACTGACGACACGGCTAGCCAGTGTGTTGAGCGTGAAGCACAGGTTGATGCGCTGACAGAGGAAAATGATCGTCTGACGCTTGAGCACAGCGCAACACAGTCGAAGCTTGAAGCCGCAACTAGCGAAGTCACACGGTTAACAGAAGACCTAAATAGAGAGCGCGAAAGTACTAGAGAGCAGCAGCAGCAGCTGGCCACGGCGACCGTGAAAATTGAGGTACTTGAAAGTCAGATAACGGATCTTAAAACCGACATTTCATCGGTTCGCGGCGAACTAACAACGGCGATAGCAGACAGGCAGAAAGCTGAAAAGGAAACGGATAAAGCTCAGGCCGAGACGGCCTTGGAGAAACATAAGGCCGCTGAGGCGACCGATCAAGAAAACAAATCTGTTCAGCTCATGCAGTCGCAGTTAGATGATCTTAAGTCAGAGGTTGCCCAGGCTCGCACCGATGCTAAAGAAGCCCGCACAGATGCTCGCGAAGCTCGCGAGGACACCAAGAAAGCGCATGAGAATTGGAGCAGGGAGGTAGAGCAATGGGGCAGCACGGTAGCCCTTGAACATAAGCGCAACGCCGAATTGCAGAGTGAGCGGGACGCGCTGGCTGATCGCGTGGGGGTTCTGGAAACGCAAAAAGAGGGGAATAAAAATGGCTGATCTAGTGTTTTTGGACACTGAGACGACGGGCCTTGGCGACGATGCCCAGGTTATAGAAATTGCCATTGTTGATGTGAGCGGTACGGCGATCTTTGAGAGTTATTGCAGGCCAACAGTGCCAGTTGAGCCTGGCGCCCAGGCTATCCACAACATTGGCGCGGAAAAGCTGGAGGATGCGCCCAGCTGGCCAGAGATTGAAAGGCAGGTTCGGGCGGCATTGGAAGGAAAAACGGTGGTGATTTTTAACAACGATTTCGATATGCGTATTTTGTCGCAGACAGCTACAGCACAGGGCGACGAGGCGCTATGGCTTACAGAATTAGAGACAGTATGCGCGATGTATGCTGCTGCCGATGTGTATGGAGCGACAAACCAATATGGCACGATCAGCCTTGCGAACGCCGCGGCGGCGGCGGGTGTTGAGTTCCAGGGGCGTGCGCACAGCGCGGCAGGTGATGCGGCAACGACTGCGCTACTTTGGCGGGCAATGCGGGCGCTTTGATCGATGGCCGGAGCGATTCGTTCCTGTCGCCCCTTTTAGTTAAAGAATATATACTTTATCTAATGGGCCAGTCATTAGGAAACATTATGCTCGGTAATCCTTTTTTTGGTGTTGGGGTCGACGTACGGCCCCACCGATACACGACACGGCACTACGCCTTGGAGCTGGCAAGGATCTCCCGAATTTTCAAAGAAAAGTTCGCAGAAATCTCCGAAGATTTGCCGGAGGACCATGGCGACGAAGATTCGCCCGAGGATGAAGATGGCGGCACGAACCCCCGAAAAACACTCGCGGCTCAGCGCAGCCAGGCGATGGGAGCGGCGTCAAAACGACTTTCGCGGGGTGTCGCTTTGCGTTTTATCCTGGCTTGCAAAGAAGCGGGGTTTCCGATGAGCGTTCATTTGGCAACGCGGCTGCTGGTTAACCTGTTCGTCGGCTACGGACGGTCGGGGATTTCTGAGTCAACGCTGGTCGAGTTCGCCGGAGGCGGTCCAGACGCCCGACAAAACAAGAAGCTTGACCTGGCAGATGTGCACCGCAAAATTGCGGAAAGTGGCCTAATTGAAAGGCATCGGCGCTTGCTCGATGCGGCGAAAAACGAAGCTCAAGCCATTCGGGCCGGCATCAACCGGGAATGATTCTCGACCCTTTAGTTAAAAAATATATTCTTTAAATAAAGGGGAACCGGAATAAATCATTCCGACACCACTTCACAAGCCTGGGTTCGATCGCTAAAGCCCTAAGGGGAAGGCGCACAGCATATTTTTTCCTACTGCCCCTTCAATGCGTTCACCATAACCGCGATTATGCGCAGCACGCTTTAGGCGTCTTTTCTATTCATAGACTGTGGTACAAAATTGTTGGGCAGCTAAACGCGTCGAAAACGATCTTTTTGACGTGTTCGTGGGAGTATTCAGAAAACCACCCATTGTATTAATATCTGAGGGGAAGAGGGCTTTATGAGCGAAATAGAAAATCGCGCGCTCAGTGGGCTGAACCGAATGAACTTTCAACCCAGTCTTCGTAAATAAGGCCAGTAACACGGCTAAATTCACGCACATTGTTTGTTACCAGCGTACAGCCCGATGCGATGGCGTGCCCCGCAATGGCTGTATCGTTAGAGCCAATGGGTGTGCCGACCTTCATCAATAATCGCATGGCTTCGACGGTAGCGTCGACTGCCCGGTGATCCCAGGGCAGCACGGCATCCAACCGTTTTACGAACTCATCCACTAGCGTCTTGTGCTTGGTTGAAGCTTTTTTTCCGATCTGACCATAACGCATTTCAGCGTAGGTGATGGCTGAAATAACAACCCGGTTGCCATGCTCAGCTTCGACGATTAGCCGTTGAATCACCGAGGCCGGATGCTCCCGCATTATGAAAGAGCAAATGCAAGTATCGAGCATGTAGGTCATCAAAAATTGAACCTGCCTTCGTCATTTACGACCACTGAACGCTCTTGCAAGAGGCTAGCATCAGCCTTCGGCAGCTCAGAAAAGGAGGCCCAGGATGGGCGAGCAGGACGCAGAGTGATCACGTCGCCTTCCCGTGAAATTTCAAGCTCTCCTACGCCTTCGTAGGCCATGTCGACGGGAAGACGAACAGCTTGGTTCTTGCCGTTTTTGAAAATAGAGACGGTGCGCATTTTTAGCTGCTCCTACATATATGTGTCACCAACAATGTAGCGCTGAGTTCTTGCCTATGCAAGGCATATGCACACTTTTCTATTTTCGCGGAATTAGCGTGAATCTGACCATTAGCTCAACCCTTTGTTCTGAGCCTGATGTCGCAGCTGTCAAGATCTGTAAGCGAGAGGGTCGCTTACAGATTGTCTTACGCTTAGTAAGACGGTATACTTTGAGTGTGGCATGAAATCATTCAGACAGGAGATTGCGAAATGATCAGGGGTGAATCAACAGTCAGTGAAAAAGGCCAGTTAGTCATCCCTCGGGAGATCCGACACGCACTCGATGTTCAGAGGGGGGACAAGCTGGCATGGGTAGTGGAGGATGACGGCACTCTAAGGGTAACGATAGCCAAGGGTGACCTGATGGCGCTCAAGGGTCGGATTAAGAGTGGTGGGCGTTCTGTATCTATAGAGGAAATGGACGACGCTATTAAGTCCGGAGCTGTCTGCGAATGAAGGCTTTGGATACCAATGTTTTGGTTCGGTTTCTGGTCGATGCTGAAGGCGACCTTGAGCAGCACATCATCGCTGCGGATTTCATCGAGACTCACTGCACCGCAGGCTCCCCGTGCGCCGTTTCAACCATTGCGCTCTGTGAGTTGGCCTGGGTTCTGCAACGAGCATACAAAGTATCCAGAGCGGATATAGCCGACCAAATCGCCGCATTACTTGATGCGCAGCAATTGGCGGTAATGGACAGAGAGTTGGTGCGTCGTGCCGTAGTCGATTACCGAAAATCCAATGCCGACTTTCCGGACCATCTAATTGCTTGGTTCGGGAAAGCCGCCGGGGCAGATGAGACAGCTACGTTCGACAAGAAAGCCGGGAAAACACCGCTTTTCCAATACATTGGCAAGTGAGTTGCTATTACCCAGCCAACCAAATTCAAGAATTGTTCGGCAGCTTAAAAAACATAGCAGACACCGCACGAGACAATCATCTTCAGCTTGCTAGAGATATTCAAGAGCGGACTAGTCATTATCAGCATGTACGCTCAGGACGGCCCAAGAACAGGTTCAACGTGAAGCGAACGGCGGTCGGTCAAACGTTAGTACAGCGTTGCGCTCCATATTTCCCAAAATTGATCCTAAATGACAAAGCTGATCGTGATTCAAGCTGACCCAGATCGAATCTGGCGCACTAGTTCAATCAGGGTCTGAGTGGTCGGCTTATCCAGGATATGCGAGCGAATCGAAATTCCGTTGAGACCCCACAAATGAATGGGTTTCTTGAACCACTTATCAGCCAAATCTTGGTGGCCACCTGGCGTCAGACGGACCAGAGCTTTATGCAGCCCCAAAAGCAGGCCCATCCGCTCAATCACCGAATCAGCAAACTCCGGACTTTGGTCACCGGTGCTTCGAACTGCAGCTACCCAATTCTTCAGTGTCGTCTCCGCCACTCCGAGAAGACTTGCGAGTTCGCCATCAGAAAGTTGCCAGCGCTCGGCCTGGTCAACAAGCCACAGAAGGCCAGCCTTGCCATGATTGTTGGTGATGTTGGTCGGTGGATTCATTCCTACTCCGCTCCATTGTTTGAGCCTTCTCAGCTTATGGTACTCTTTGAAAAGTCCTGGTGGGCAGTGGGGCGGCATTCATCGTTGCTGATAGCAACTGGAGAAGCGTTATCCTCGGCTTACCCGCTTTTGGCGACAATCTGCCAGAAACGATTTATACCAAGACGACTCGTTCAGTGCTGGCTTCAGGCCGTAGAGCTTCATGATCCGAACGAACCTCGCCACATAACCGCATTGTAAAGTGGATTGGGTCGTCCAAAAAAGACCTGATGGACATGCCTGATGATGTGCAAGACGTATTCGGCTTTGCCCTCCATCTGGCGCAGGTCGGGGGAAAGCATGTCAAGGCCAAGCCTTTAAAGGGGTTTGGCGGGGCAGGAGTTCTGGAAGTGGTGGAGCGTGACAATGACGGTACATATCGGGCCGTTTATGCCGTGAAATACGGTGATGCGGTGTATGTCTTGCATTGTTTCCAGAAAAAATCATCTAAAGGCATTGCCACACCGAAGACCGATATAAACGTTATCAATGACCGCCTGAAAGCGGCGAAAGAAGACGCAGAGGACGGTGGAAAATGACTATGATTGAAGAAGGAAGCACCAACGTCTATACAGACCTGGATTTTACTAATGCAGATGAAATGCTGGTAAAAGCGCAACTGGCAGCACAAATTCACAACATTATTAGCGCCAATCAATGGACACAGACAGATGCCTGTAAGATTCTGGATCTAAGCCAGCCGAAGCTTTCCAATCTGCTAAATGGCAAGTTTCGCGGCATCAGTGAAACAAAAATGCTGGACTGTCTCACCCGCCTGGGCCGAGACGTACAAATCGTCATCAGCTCTGACCGCCATACGGCAAAACCAGGACGTGTTTCTGTAGTTGCAGCCTAACACTACGCCCGTTATCAGGAGTTCCCGAATTGGTAGCTCCTGCCATTACCCCACACTTTCCGGGCACGGTTAGAAACCAGAATCAACGGTAAAAGTTACCAACTTTATTAAAATGCCCGAGTAAAGGTGGAACATCACCAAAAATAGCGGGAAGCCCCTAAATTCATTTATGGGGATGTTTAGCACCGCCATTCTATAGCGGAAGTTACCAACTCTATTTTCTTGGAAGTTGTTGTGGTGCCTGCACCGAGTGGTCTAGTGGCGAATTTTGTTACAGACTTTATTATGATCCTACACTTGCTGACATTTTAACGGTACTGGCGAGAACGCTCGTGGTCGCCTCAATAAGCACGATTATTGCAAAGGTTAAAAGAGTCAGGTATTTCATCGAACGCTGGCTTGGGATAAAGGATAGTGTGAGGAGGCCCTGTGAGTTAGGCCCACTAAGGCATGCTATTGAAGGACGCGAGGATATCCGGTTGATACCTCAAGATTCAAGCAGGAGAGGCCCACAAGCCCCAAGCGATGTCGCTCGAAGAGGCCCCCTACCGAATCTTCACCATAACCTCAGATTATGCGCAGTACCGCGTGCGATCATTGCCATCCTTGGCTATGCTGGGTCCTTCTTTACAGAATATCCAGCTTTGGTAAATTTCTAACAATTTCCTGGGTTTTCAAGCTGACCGTAATCACCCGAAGAAACAGCTCCAGCGGATAACGCGGGTTGTCCATGGTCTCGGTAGCCCAGTCATTAGCATCATTGGTAATACCGGACTTTTTATCGGTAGTGACCGCCTGGCGTTCCATGACCCATTCCAGCGCAGGCTTCCCGTTAACAACATAGTCGTAGGCATCTTCTGGAATGTTCTCAATGGTGATCTTGCCGTTGTAGATGACCCTGGATTTATCACCTTTTTTGGCAAACTTAATTTTGGTCACGTAGAAATCGGCATCGTCTCCGCCGGTCACACCCTGCTCGGTCACTTTTAGGCCTTTCAATGACCCATTGAGGGTTGCTTGGGTGTTCATCGCCACTGATTCATAGTTGAGGTGCAGTTCTGCTAGATCACGGCCGGCCTGGGAAAACGCAGCGAAGTCAGCATAGGTTTTCATGCGCGGGATACGGGGCAGCTGTTTAACAAGGTTGTCAGCATAGCGCTCGCGGTAATCCTCACTGTGCAGCAGGCCATAGGTATAATAAAAAATCTCTTCTTTGGCGATACTAGCGTCTGGGTAGGCCGACTGAAAGTGCCCCAGAGCTGCATCTGTGATTGCCTCCTTGCGTTGATAGCCCGTGCTAATATTTTGGCTAATCAGATCCTCTTGTTCTTTTTGTGCTTCATAAATATAGAGCGGGAAACACTGGTTTCCCCCGTCAGCTTGCAAGTCTGGGATACAGTTAAGAACGAGTGCCAGCTGACCTTGGCCGCTCCATCTTTGCTTAATCATAATAACTAAATTTTTACTATCAGGTTCAGGGAAGAACTTGTGCATCTGATAGACCATATCGTTAAATGATCTATTGAAGTAGACCGGTGATTTTGTGAATGGACGGTATAGTCCATAATACAGACAATCTGGGTTATAGAAGTGAGTTTTTGACCTTATGAAATCATTTCGTAAGCTTCTGTTCCAGCTAATCTTGGTTGTGTCATAGGTCATGAGATTGTCGGCTGCAATTGAACCGATGCCAGCCGGATGTAGTTGTTTCGCGTTGGCCACGTCCTTATTATATTGACTTATCGTGCTTTGCATTTGAGTTTCTAGCTTCGATCTCGAGTAGTTGTAACACCAAGTATCCCTAGCTGTTTTAATTCCACTGGAGTAGTTTTTAAAGACCACTAATGCTGACTTGCCTCTTTTATCTCCTGTGCTGATATAGTTATCAAAGTTAGGATCACGCTGATTCAACCAGTCCCCGAATGCATCAGGCTCAATTTTTTGCCAACCCGCTTGCTGAGTGATTCCTGTTATACTCCCGAACCTAGATATAATCTCCATCTTCTGATCACGCGTTAGGTAATCTCCAATGTTGTGGAAGTAAATCACTCCTTGGTTTTCAGCTTTTGGGTTTTTAACAAGGATCGAAATAGCTATGGGAGCGCGGCTACCAGACCCGAAAGTCTGCCCACCTTCCTTGCGTGCACGTTCACCCGAAGTGCGAGTATTCCCACGCAGATGGAACACGTATAGGTTGCTGAACTCTTCAACGAGACACCGGCGCAGGCCGTCAGCGGTATTCGCTTCTATAAAACCGCCATTGGTTACAAAGCCAATCACACCTCGATCCTTAATGCGGTCGGAAGACCAGCGAATAGCCCGAATGTATGAGTCATATAGAGAGTTTTTGTTCGTAGCCACTGATTTGGCGGCATACGTGCAGCGGATTCGCTCATCCAGCGTGGAATACTGCACGTTAGCATTATTATCGTTAGCCGATTCCTGCCCTGCTGAATACGGTGGGTTGCCGATGATGACGCGAATATCTAATTCTTGCTGCCGCTTGCGTCGGGCGCTGTTTACTTCGAGCAACTCATCGACCAAATCGGCTTTCTCACCCATCTGGAAAGTGTCGGTCAGACAGATACCATTGAATGGCTCGTACGCAGGTTCAAAGATCACGTCACTGTCTTCTTGGCCAGTGATGTTGCCGGTCAGGATGCCGTGATAAGTTGCTTCTATATTGATTGCAGCAATGTAATAAGCCAGCAAAACCAATTCGTTGGCGTGTATTTCATTTTTGTACTTTTCGGGCAAACGGTCTTCAGGAATGATCCCGCTTTGGAGTAAGCGCGCAATGAACGTTCCGGTGCCTGTGAATGGGTCCAGGATATGAACGTTTTCATCGGCCATGCTGCTGTTGAACTCGGTATTCAGCACATCCTCCACCGAGTGGATGATGAAATCAACGACCTCAATGGGTGTGTAAACGATGCCAAGCCGCTCAGTCATTCGTGGAAAGGCATTTCGGAAGAATTTATCGTACAGCTCCACCACGATTCGCTGTTTGCCTTCAGCGCTATTGATGCCTTCGGCGCGCATTTTTACGGACTCATAGAACGATTCTAGGGTGTAACGTTCTTTGTCCAGGTGGTGCTCATGCAGTTTATCCAACACCTGCTGCATGGCCTGAGACATCGGGTTGTTTTTGGCGAAACTGTATTCCTCAAAAAGCGCATCAAACACTGGCTTGGTGATCAGATGTTGGGCCAACATTTCGATAATTTCACCATCAGAGATACTATTGTTCAGGTCGTCGCGGAGTTCACCGGCAAACGCATTGAACGCCGCAATTTCTTCAGTGTGGCTTTTGTCTTCCAGGATCGCTTTAATACGGTCGATGTGAGTGTTAGCGATCTTGGCAATGTCATCTGCCCAGTCTTCCCAATGATGCCGATTGCCACATTTTTTGACGATCTTGGCGTACAGCGCACGCTCAATGTCGCCGACCTCAAAGACCAGTTCCGCCTGCTCTGCCGAGGGATTCGGCTCCTTCGATCCAATCCCGCGCCCACCGCGAGCTTGGCCAGCCTTGCGTTCTTTTGTGGATTTTTTGGTGGCCTTTGGAGTTACTTTGTCAGCCACAGCCACCACTTCCATTTTGGAGGGCATGCTGCCGTTGAATTCCAGCTTGTTGATCATGGCGTCAAAGCGGTCATCGTGTGACCGCAGTGCGTTCAAGACCTGCCAGACAACTTTGTAGGTTTCATTTCTGTTCAGCGCCTCTTCTGGCTCAACACCGGCAGGAATCACCACGGGAAGAATGACGTACCCAAGTTCTTTCCCAGGGGCCAGCCGCATCACGCGGCCCACAGATTGCACAACATCAACCTGAGAAGAACGGGGCGTTAAAAACAGCACCGCATCCAGTGCAGGCACATCGACGCCCTCCGATAAGCAGCGTACGTTGGACAGGATTCGGCAGGTGTTGTCTTCAGTGGTCGCCTTCAACCACTCCAGCTTGGCTTCTTTCTGGCTGGCATTCATCGTGCCGTCTACATGCTCGGCGGCACAAAGCATGGTCAATGCTGAGTCCAGGGGGGCATCAGGGTCTTTTTCGCGTATGGATGCGATTTCTGCTTCCTGATATTGGGCGACCACAGCACCAAACATTTCTGAGATTAGCTTGGAACTGACCTTGTGGTTTTTGCCTTTATATTCTTTATCAATGACCTGGCAGAAAGCCACGGCGCGCTTCATCGGATTAGCCTGCTGACCGGCTACCTCAAACAAACCCTGCTTAGAAAGCGCCTTCCAACATCCCACGATTTTTGCCGCATCATCGACTTTAAGCGAGTTGTCAGCGTCTTTAAGTAGGCTTTGCAGGCGCCGGTTAACGTGTGCTTCTTCAACCGCTAAAACGATGACCTTGTAGTCCACCAAAAGCTTACGGGCGACGGCTTCAGAGAAGGTGATGACATACAGCTCTTCACCGTACAGCGCCTTATCGTCCATCGAGCACAAGGTGACGTTTTCAGTTTGCTTGGCATCTTCACCGTAGATTCTGGGCGTAGCGGTCATATAGACACGCTTAGCGCTCTGGATGTAGCCGTTGTCGTGAACCCGGACGAACGCAGATTCTTCTTCGCCCTCAAAGGTGGCGCCGGTAGTTCGGTGCGCCTCATCACAAATGATCAGGTCGAACCCTGGGATGGGCTGACTGCCCGTGGTCTGCGCTTCGTTTATCACGCCGATCGAGTGATACGTTGAGAACACCACTGTCATCGCATCTTCAGCGTGGTGGGTAGCCATCTGCTTTTGCAATGACAAGGCATTGGTTGTTGCCGGGTATTGAAGATCGCTGATGCCCGAAATCACACGGTCATCGTCCTTGCCTTGGCGTTTGCCCACGTCACTGTCCGAGCAGACGGCAAAGCTCTTTAGCGGAACGGCAGATTCTTGAGTCCATTCCGTCAATGTTTGGCCCATCAAAGAAAGGCTGGGGACGAGGAATAAAACGCGCTTTCCTTTGCCCGCGATGTCCTCGGCGATTTTTAATGACGTAAACGTCTTGCCCGTACCACAGGCCATGATGAGCTTGCCGCGGTCCGCCGTTTTAAGACCAGACACCGCACCGTTAAGAGCATCAACCTGGTGTTCGCGCAGCGTCTTCTGAGCCCTCAGAACAGGTTTGGTGTCCTCACGGTATTGCGACCAATCGATGACACTATTTTCGAGACTGTGCAGATCAATCTTGAATACCGGTGGATTCTGGCTTCCCAAGGCGTCCTGCGCATTGGCAGTCCATCGATCGGTGGTCGTAACGATGATTCTGTAGGTGAAAAAGCTTTTTCCTGACGCCGTAAAAAAGCTATCAATGTCATTCTTGCGGATAGAGTAATCGGGCGAGTAGTTCTTACACTGAATGGCGTGGAACTGACCATCACTGGTGATTGCGACCAGGTCGATCCCGGTGTCTTTTTTCGTACTAACACCAAGCTCGGCACCGTACTGTTCAACCCAGCCCGAGTATGACAGCACGTCGGCGTACTGCTGTTTATAGGCGGGCTCTGTTTTGAAATATTGAACCATCAGGTTCTCAAAGCTCGTGCCCTTGTCGCGTTCGGATAGGGTCATTTCCCTGAACTGGGCCAGTATCGTTTGTAGTGGGGTCATCATCATTCCTTAATAAAAGTGCCCTATCAGCAGTCCAGGACTACCAATCGTTTAAATCTAATTTGATCAACCGGGTCTGATGGTTAGAACAGTGACCCACTGGATGACAGTCATCCCCGACCTGTCCAATCATTGAAAAATATGTCATTTTCAGCAGGCGATTGCATAGAATATCAGTAGTCAGCAGCACTGCGTGCTCAAGTGTTCATTTAACGGTGACGATCTAGCATATTCACTTCTACTATTAATGCCCGTTCGACTTTGGCATCAAGCGTCACAATAGAGTACACCCATAAGGGATGGTGCGGTGTGACACCTAAAAGCGTCACTATAGGGTGTTAAATGGATTTTGTTACAGTATCATTATCGAAACCACCCTAATGTGACACAAACACTATGCCCCGTATCGGATATGCACGTGTTAGCAGTGCCAGCCAGGATTTAGACATTCAAATCGGAAAACTGACCGACGCAGGTTTCAAAGTCATTCGATCGTATCTTGGTCGTAGCTGTAGTGCTTGAAACGAGGCATACCGACGGCTCCTTGACTGCTTTCTCAATACTACCAAAATCGGTCCGACTTGACCTTTTCCTACAGCCTCAATGCCAGCCATAACCAGACGCGAAAAACAGAGCGAGGCGGCGCTTTTTGCGGTCAGAGTTCATGGCATTGTTAGGTTTCTTGTTCCGCCACATCACGACCGCAATACCTACAAACCTTTGCATCTTGCTTGATCATTTCAGCGCAAAATTGACACTTCTTCATGCCCTCGGATAGTTGCTGATTTTCAATGGAATGTTGATCGGCCTTCATTATCAATGAGTGAGGAAGGGCAACGATGAAGATTAGAGCGCCGTATATCCACCAAAGGACAAATGATTTTCCTTTGTTTTGCGCAATAAAGGCAGGAATTAGACCAATAAGCAACGCGATGATAAAGACTTCCATGGAATATTACCTCGAATAGGTTTTGCCGTCAGTGGATATCAAGTAAAGAGATTCACTGTATGGCAGGCGCATTATTATTTTTGATTTCTCTAGGACTCTGCCCATTATTACACCACGGCAAAGCAAACTAACCCCGCCCTGGATTCGCTCACATAAAGCGTCCGGGCTATCTATGAAATTGGTTTTTTTTAATTGCAGAATTACCACGGTATTCCCTTCAGGAACAGCGCCGATTGGAGGGACTACGAATAGAGTTAGTTGTGTGTATGCAACTACCAAAAGCCCAGCCACAACAATAAGTGATAATGTAATTCCTTTCCTTTCCTTTTCATAACGCTTCTATTCTTTTTTTAATATTTTTGCATTTTGCCATAGCCATCTTTTTCATTCTGCATGCAGACTGTTTGCAATTGAAAATCATCAAAAGTTCTTGCGCAACGAACTTTAGCTTTTCGAGCGACAGAACTTGGAAGGCCAAAGTTGCCCTGCATTTTGTTATATCCTTCTTTTTCGTTATCCATGCATACTGCCTGCAATTGATAATCGTCAAAGGTTTTGGCGCATCTTTGGGCAGCGGCGCTTTTTTCAGACGGCCATGAATTCTGCCAATTTCCTGCATGGGCTGCGCTGACCAATACAGCTAGGGAAACGCCTACCAAGATACTAATTTTTTGCTTACGCATTGTGCTCTCCTTTTTGAAACCTAACGCCGCAAATAACTGGAATTTTGTGGAGCGCAGCGGAACACAATGTCCATGTTAATTTTCCTTGTGTACGCCTAGCATGGGCATGAACTAATGAAGTGAAAGTCCCCTGTGGGAAGATTACCGTTCAGCCGACTTTACCCGATTGAACGCTAACCAATAGCGAATGGCAAGGGCCAATCCGCGCGGTCTCCGGAATGCCGGCCGGAAGTAAGCCGCTAGCAAAACTGCGAGCTGATGAGCAAGAACATCCTATGGGGCGTAGGCCAGAGGCGAGTTGGCACAAGCCGACGGGGCGGCCTCCTGCGAAACCGCGTGATCTAACGGCCACCGTAAATGATGAAGTTGTGTAGTAAAAGTTCGTGTTCTTATCTGGGGCGGTCCGACGCGTCGGGATCTGTTCAACGAGCGATCGGTCAGTTGCCAGTCAGGCCACTGGTCGATCAAGCCTGGGCGCAGCCGCTGCTATCGGCGGTTGCGAGCGAACAAGGTGGACACCGGTAGCGCCGATGGGGTTAACCCCGCCGGTGATTGAGCAGAATTCAGCAGACGGCATAGTAGCCACACGCACATCGCAATGGTTGGGAAACGGTGAAGGCCTGAACCTGAAAATCAATGAGAAGCTTGTGCAGCTCAACGATTCCACATCCGATCGGACTGAGGAACGTTGGCGCGAAATCAGAAACCATCATTGGGTAGGAGGAGGTAATCGGCCATTTTACTCTGAGCGTTTTCGGGGAACGCACTGTGTGGACCCGCATGCAGCGTGTTGTGGGGGCTGGGGGGTTAGATACCCCCGGCTACCCGATTATAAGAATTCACATCGAACTCATGGATTTCGCGAATTCTTCATCTAAATCTATAGGTTTGTAAGTACTTGGAAATCCTTTAGGAAAATTTAGCGCAGGTTTATAAGTGATGTGAAGCAGCTTCTCTAGGCTAGAGATAAATTTCTTACCTTTTGTATTTGCATTAATTATTAGAAGCCTGTAATTCGAGATTATAGGCAAAGCCTCAACATAGCTCTCATACTTATCTGTCTTTAATCCCAACATGTTGACAGTGCGCTTTAAGAAAGTGTTCATCCCATATTTTGGAGACATTCCAAAATGGCCACCGATTCTATGAGCGAAGTGGCTTGAGCTACACATGCCAACATAAAGGCACTCATTTTTGTCATTGAAGTACATGTAAACTCCATGTCTAAGTGCTTTATTGGTGCTCTCATTTAACAACAAGTCAAAAAGTGATACTTCCGATAGTGGCTTTTTATATGCATTATCTATGAATGACATCACTGACTGTATTGAGTGACCATCAAAATTATCCACATTTAACTTGAAGCTCATGCTTAAACCTCTGCTTAATTATAACACATGCCAGCATGCGCGCTCCATGGAATGGAGTCAAAGGCGCGATGTGATGGGCGTCGCCGTGCCTGCATTTGTTAACCATTACTTGGGTTCGAAGCTGCGAGTTGGGTACCAAGCGTAGTCTTTCACAGCTAACTTTAAGCCTTCCAGGCTTGTATTTTTGAGGTCATAGAGACTATTTTCTTCCGCCAAGGCCAGTACGCCATTTTTTACTGTTGAGTTGACGGTAAACTCACTTATCTCTTTATCGTTTTGACCAAGAACCGAGAAGTCGATCAGAATTTCGTAATTGTCCAGAGGAAACTCATTGTTCGTTTGGCGAAGGCTTGCTTTGAACTTCACGCTCGGGCTGGAATACTCCCTATCAGCCTCAGAAAACTCCTCGTCTGATAGGGAGAACTCCAATTCGGGGTCAAGTGCCATATAACGAAACTGACCAAGGGCTTGCTGCGTTAAGCTGAGCTCTTGTTTTACCCGATCAAGTTCTTCAGCTAATTTGCGGTGCTCTTCTTCAGAAACAATACACCCCGAAAGCAGAAACGCTGTGCTCAAAATCCAAACAGATAATATTAGCCTCAAAAGATACTCCTTGTGGTTAACGCTGAAATAAGCGGCGGCCCGATAGGGGCGTCCGGTGGAGGCCGGAACGAACTTGATTGACTTGTGTACGCCCAGCATGGGCATGAACTAATGGGGTGAAAGTCCCCTGTGGGAAGATCACCGTTCAGCCGGTTTTACCGATTGAACGCTAACCACTAGCGAATGGCAAGGGCCAACCCGCGAGGCGCCGTCTCCGGAACGCCGGCCGGAAGTAAGCCGCTAGCAAAGCTGCGAGCTGATGAACAAGAACATCATATGAGGCGTAGGCCGGAGGCGAGTTGGCACAAGCCGACGGGGCGGCCTCCCGCGAAGCCACGTGATCTGACGGCCACCGTAAATGATGCAGTTGTGCAGTAAAAGTTCATGTTCTTATCTGGGGCGATCCGACGCATCGGGATCTGCTCAACGAGCGATCGGTCAATTTCCAGTCAGGCCACTGTTTGATCAAGCCTAGGCGCAGCCGTTGCCATCGGCGGTTGCGAGCGAACGAGGTGGACACCGATAGCGCCGATGGGGGCAATCCCGCCGGTGATTGAGCAGAAGTCAGCAGACGGCATAGTAGCCAAACGCCCATCGTAATGGTTGGGACAGGGTGAAGGCCTGAACCCGAAAATCAATGAGGAGCCTGTGCAGCTCAACGATTCCATGTCCGACCGGACTGAGGAACGTTGGCGCAAAATCAGAAGCCATCATTGGGGTAGGAGGAGGTAATCGGCCA
>Ga0307931_1001411_pt1 | contig 15748 bp, 17 predicted proteins | sample OrgLakmetageno47_FD_201816 | JGI IMG/M metagenome (GOLD analysis project Ga0307931, IMG submission 201816) | Saline water microbial communities from Organic Lake, Antarctica - #47 | ecosystem: Environmental > Aquatic > Non-marine Saline and Alkaline > Saline | place: Antarctica: Organic Lake... | reverse complement strand
GTAGTGGTGGCAGTAGCAGTGCGTCAGCGCCCCGACCACGGCCGAAGTCCGCTTCGCCCGCGCCGAACCCGAAGAGTCGCTTGGGCGTTGCAGTCGCCAATGCGCTGGGAAACAATAGCGTGGGTGGCAGCAGCACCGGCAGCCGGACTTCAGGGCAGCGTTCGTCGTCTGCTGGTCCAACTGGCAGCGCTTCTTCATCTTGCGTGAAAAGCGTTAGCCCGCGCGCGAAACCGCCGGTTGTGAAGCGAGGTGCGTCCCCGCATTCACGCGTAGGACAGAAACCGGCAGCAGGTGAAGGAGCAGGAGACGGAAGCGTCAGTTTGGATGGGCCGGGCCCGGCTGACTTGAGCTTGGATGGTGGTGGCGATTTCGTTGCTCGCGGCCCTTCGTCGGCTCGACCAACCGAGCCGCAACCACCGCAGCAGCCTTCTTCCCCCTCCTTGCCTGCACCACCGCCGTCCAAGCCAGCGCCTTCGTCTCCTACCGCGCCCAAGTCACCAGCAGCATCGCATTCCTCGGCAGCCACCCCCATGGTGACCCCACCGAGCTTGCCCGGCAGGTCCGCCGGAGGTGGTTCCCCCCTCCGGGGGACTGGCACCCCGGTCAGCCCCGGCACCGGGCCCGTCGGGATCATGAGCGGCTCAGCGTTTTACGGTGGGGGTTTGCGAGGCCTGACGTCGCCGGAGCGCGCGATGAGCCCCCGCGCCCTCGCGAAAATGCCGTTGGACCCCAACGAGAAACAAGTGCAAGCGGCCGCGGCCGCTCAGTCAGGCAGTGGCGTTGGGGGAGGCACCGGCGGCAGCAGCAGCGGAGGGAGTGGTGTCTCGGACCGGAGTGGGAAAAGCAAAGCGGCGTTTGTGTTTGACGGCACTTTTCGGGGCTGGTCCTATTCGTCGCGGCCGGACGTTCGGCTCGCCGATCTCACGGCCGTGGACTTCTTGGGGGAGGGGCATTTTGGACAGGTAAAGTGCGTGGCCTGGGCGCCCAAAGATGCCGACGGGAACGTGGCAGTGGCTGCGCCTGACGCAGACGACAGCGCCAGCATTCACAGCAAAAACGGCACGCGGCGCGGCCTCTTTGCGCTCAAAATATTGGAGCGAGAACGGTTTGAAAACAAGGTAGTTGCGTCCGGGCGGTCAGAAGAATACTACATCTTCAACGAGCGGGAAATCATGATTGAAGTGGACTCGCCATTTCACGTGAAGCTGATCAACACTTACAAGTCGGCGAAAAACTTGTACATGTTGATGGAGTACGCGCCCGGCCGGAGTTTGAAAGACCAAGTGGATCGGAAGCACGGGTTGACGGACGAGTTTTTGGCCGTGGAAACCGGAGACATGTCCTGGCGTGGCGCGGGGGCTAGGCCGATGTCGCGAGTGAAGTTTTGTACCGCCAATTTAGTGCTGGCCCTGAAGCACTTGCACGCAAAACAAATCATGCACCGCGACGTGAAGCCGTCGAATTTGCTGATCGACGAGCAAGGCTACCTGAAGGTGTGCGACTATGGGTTTGCGCGATGGTTGCCACTTGGGGGACGCACCGCATCGATTGCCGGCACCTACAATTACTTGACGCCCGAGCAATGCTTAGACAAGGACTACGACCATTCGGTGGACCTATGGTGCTTGGGCATCACGATTTATAACATGACGTACGGCTGCACCCCTTTCGAGGCACCGGAGGGCACTGCTGACTGGCAAGGTGTCACCATGGACAACATTCAAAACAAGCCGATTCGGTTCTTAGACAACCGCAAGGACTTACCACTGGCGGGGAAGCTGTTGATCAAGTCCTTGCTGCGGCGCACCGAAAGCGAGCGGTTTGGTAGGGACTTGAACTACGACACCATTTGCAGCCATGCCTGGTTTGCAGACGTGGACTGGGATGGAATCGAGCGCCGTACCGTGGTAGCTCCATGGCAACCGAATTTAGAAGGCCACCCATAGAGAGAGAGAACCACGAGAGCAACAAACTTTTTCACTCGCCTGTTCAATATTTCGCCTTCCTGTTATCGTTGTGTGTATCGCCAAAAGAATCATTGCCGCTTGTTACTTTTACGTTGAATGTATAAATCTAAATGGTAAATAAGAAAGAAATAAGGCACTGCGAACTGTTCCAAATTGCGAAGGTACTTCATTCCCATTATCTCTGTATACTACGTAGGTCATAGATATATCATGATTTACCTGCTGTAAGTATCGCTTTCACTTGGCCAAAGGCTGCCAGGTATCTCTTTTATTACAAACCGCCGTGTGCCGTGTGTACCGTAGCTGATCTATAGGTGATAGTAGCACCAGGAGCCTGCTGCGTACTACTGCCTACTGCTACTACTACTGACCTGGATACATATACATCAGTGCTTAATAACGAGGTGTCAAGACGGAGTGCCTCCGGCTTTTACTTCACTACTCCTGTTCTATCGAAGGTCGTTGCGGCTATATGCAAAATTTCAACGGAAATGGAAAATTCATTCTCCCCCTCGGCTACAGGAGCCAGCGCCACAGTGCCATTAGATCTCCACTTTAGTGGCCTCGTCCACTGCTTCCGCTTCCTCCACTTCGCCAACATCCACGCCACCGCTGGGAAGGCTGTTGCTGCTGCTGCTGCTGTCGCTACTGTCTTGAAATGGATTGGCTGTGGTAGTGGCACCACCACCAGCAGCTGCTGGTGTGGCCATGGGTTCCGTGCGAATCGGCGAGCTGACGCCGCTGCTGTTGGTGTAGCCATACCTAGAAGTAGGGATGATTTTCAAGGAGAACAGATAGGTCAGAATCATCAAAGTATTCTTGATCGAAATGACGGCAAGCTCTCCAAGAACAACAAGCGCAGCAAGGAAGTGCGCTTCAAAAGGGCAATGATGTTGACATATGTCTCTACCTCAGCACAATAAAACGAAGCATTTGTTGCAATACCATTTGTCCTTCTTACTCTCAACACAGCGTCATCCCAACTCTCATGTTGCCCCCCCCCCCCCCCCGAAGTCTCCTCTCACTTGGCAAGCTCGGCAACGTCGTCTTCGTTAGCAATCCCCGCCGCCAGCTCCTCGTACAGGCCCTCGCACGACGCCGGCGGCTGAGTCATGCCACTCAAAATCTCCCGGGCCGACGGGGCCTGGGTCTGGTCGCCACCCGCATAGAAACCCGCGTTCACGTCCTTGCGGGGGGTGATCACCGCACCCTCCAGAGAAATTCCCACGAACAGGCCTTTGGAATGGCTGTAGGCATAGCACGGAGCAATGCCCACTTTGGACTTCTCGTAGCCACTAGTGGCACCACCACCGCCGGCGGCGGCACCCTCTCCCCTGTGGCTGCGCGAGGACAGCTCCCCACCGTGAATGTTGCCCGAGACCGCCGCGCTGCGGCCCACCGGCCCTATGGCAATGCCCACGTCGCCGCCTAAGCTCACCTGGTGGCCACTGGCGAAAGCTTCCACTGCTTCGGGGGTGTTGAGCACGATCATGAAGTCGGTCAGCTCCGCGCCAATCTGAAAGCCCCAGCCCATGCCTACAGAAGGGCACCACAACAAAATGTGCATGAATAAAAAGTAGTGCTACGTGCATGCGAATGATTACATTGATTACGGTAGTGCGCACGACGAGTGAAGCGAATCAAAATGCTGTATCTTCGATTGAGTTACGGTAATGATGCAGCCTATGATTGAGTTCATACATGAAGCCTCTTATCTTCGAATTGGCTTCGTTGTTTCCAATTTCTTTCTCGTCATCATCTTACCCGCCGTGCCAATGGCGCAAGGCGCCGACCACGAGTCCAAATTGTCACCCAAGCGCGTTACCACAATGCCGGTGCCCACCTTCACCGATAGGCCGAAGCCCACCTTGGCGACCCGAATGAAGGCCAGGCCCCGGGCCCGCCGCAGGATTTCGCGGGGCACGGCTTTGTCGGGGTTTTCGGCCCGCTCCGCCGTCATGCGGGCCACGATGCGGGTGGCCTGAAAGCGGGGATGGGATTGGAAGGGAGGTAGGTGCAGGGTAAGGAAAAGGATGACAGAGGAAAATTCAGCGGAAGAAGAAGAGGGGGAGTAGGTGGAGGAGGGAGTGACAAGAAATTTCGATGAAACGTGCACACACACAATACAAGACACGAAGGCTACCAAAAGAATTTTAGGCATATGAATAGAGAAATGGAGCGGGGCAGGTGAAGCAGCGAAGCTTCTTCGCACGAGCCAGCGAGGTTCCAATCAGAATTCTTTGGTTGGGTCACCTTCTCAATTTCGTCTTCCATCTTGAAGTTGACCACGCCCCCAGTGCTGTATTGCCGCTTGGTCGGGGTCAAGAAACTGATGGTTACAGGGCGGCCCATGGCAGGAAACAGTCCCATCAAATGATCGTAGCTTTCCACCTAGGATAAAATACATAGAGAGGAGGCAGGGAAGAAATTAGGGGAGTAAGTCGGACAGAACACAAGTTTTCACTAAAAAAAATCTTAGTAGAAGTAAAAGAAACACTGGTACGCCCGAAGAGAGATTGAACTTAGCTTTCAATTATTTTCAGTTTTCCAACTAAGTGCACTGCCGTGCGTCCCGCCTCACCTTGATGGTCGGTTCTTCGGTGGGGCGTTCCTTGGTGGCATCAACTTCCTCGGACGGCAGCCCCGCGCGCATAGAGACCACAATGTCGCCCTCGCGGACGCCGGCTAGGTACGCAGCGCCGCCTTCGTCGACCCGGCTCACGACCGGGCGGGCTTTGCCCCCTCCTTCGCGGGCCAGCGTCATGCCCAGCTTCGCTTCCGTGAAGCCTACAGGGCGGACTTTGCCAATGAAGGCCTCTTCGGCATGGCCCCTGGTGGTGCGCGCCGCTTCTTGCGTAGCCAGCCAAGCTTTCTGCGAGCCTTCCTTGGTTTGCTCCCAAGCCGACGCCGACGACGCTTTGGTTTGTTGCCACGCTTCCGATTCGCGAGCCTTGGTCAGGTGCTTGTCGGTTTCAAGCTTGGCGGCTGCGGCGCCCTCCTTCACCCGGTCACCTACAGTCTCTGCAGTTGCCCTGACCTGAATACAATATTAGAAGTGATTAGGGCGGTGGTTTAAGAGAATAAAAATGCGAATTCTAGAGGTAGTCCCTGTGGACATGGCGTAAACTCGAGAATTTACAACTCGTGTGAGAGCGCAGAAGCCTACGCCGTAGAACTTCGACAATTAAGAATTCGGATGCATCCTAGGATCTATTATTAGACTTGCAGCGTAGCAACCTGGTCCCAGAAGCTAAGCTTCTCCTGCGGTCTGTTCGATATGTCTTCTGCTGCTGACATGCTGGGCTGCTAATTAGAGAAAACGTTCTGTTGCCTGAAATGCACAGTGCACGCTGCGACACGCTACGATTTAGCAACAACAGGAAAAACGAACTGATGAGAAGGAAGAAGTGATGAGTGAGCAACAACATTGATTGAGAATAGAGAGAGAAGAACGAGAGAACGGAGAGGGGACATCTTACGTAGGAGGTTCATGATGGGGGTGTCTCACTGCCTGTGCCGCTTGCACCCTGTATAGTATGCATCTTCCAACGGATCACGATGAGCATTTGGTTCTCCAAGCCTCGGCTTGTTGCTCTGGTTGGCCTTCGTCTTCGTCTAGAGCCCCAAGTCTACAAACAATGTCGAGTGGGTCAGGGGTAAGTTTGTTGATACTCTCGTATTTCCCCTTTGATGTGTCTTTAGGAATATTATTAGTTTCTACCGTCTTACTCATCACCCTCTCCTCACTTCTGCCTCGGATGCTCTTTACGACGGCGGGGACTTCGAAATTGCTTCAATATTGGACTCTTGCCGCATACGTGAAAACAGTATGACTTGTCACCAACAACTTTCTCGCCAGACGGGCGATTATTTCAGGTACGAAGTAGGGTCCGAGATCTCAGAGATAAGCATCAAACTCCTAGTAGATGCGCAGATGAGAGTACCTGAGACTAGGGAGTAACCCTCCTGCTATATATCATGTGATCGCCTTCTTTCTTCTCGTAAAACAGGTGGAATACGCAAACAAGGCAGTAGAAAACGCAGGGTGAGTCTATGAACATCAGTGTGACTACTAGTATTTGTGTGTGAACTTCCCTACTGGATTACTTGTGTCGTGAAGAAAAATAGACCTGTGCTTAACACCTCTTCCTACTGTTTTTCGATGTAGTCTAACTTGCTTCTTGATTTTTGCACTGCCTCCTTCATCAGAACGGCTATTGGCATTCGATGCGCAGATGGCGTTGTGATGGGCGCTGAAAAGATTTTGCTGAGCCCGCTCCTGAAGAAAGGGTCCAACAAACAGATTGCTACCCTAGGACCGCACCAGGGGATGGCGTTCTCAGGGTGGGCGCCTGATGCACGGCAGCTCATTGACCGGGGCCGCTCTGAAATCAGCAACTACGAAGAGACTTACGACGGCGTGATTCCACCTGCCGTGCTCGCAGAGCGCATGGCCCAGTGAGTATTTTGTCGACTCATCTATATCTTCTGTCCCTCGTTTTTCTTCCTCTTCCTCTTCAGGCCGTCCCGCGAATTCTTCTTGCGTTTCCTTCCAGCGCCAATTAACTGAAACCTGTCCTCTCAGTTCGCTGTTTCTTTGTTTCTTTTCTTTGTCTGTGCTAGGTACGTGCACTACTTCACTTTGCACGGCGCGTTGCGGCCCTTCGGAGTGGGCGCCATTGTCTGCGGCTACGATCCCGAAACCAAGGCGCACGCGCTGCACATGATCGAGCCCAACGGCGTGCAGTACCGCTACTTTGGCTGCGCTCTTGGCAAGGTAATTGGTTCATACATGTGCCGGCCGACATTGCCTCGTTGAATTATTTTGTTCCTTTTCTTTGCCTGATGAGATTCAGTGTACTACATGTTATGAGCTTCTCCATCGAGTAATTCGTTGTATAATTACCTACCTAGGTTGTATAGCGTCTCGGAATTACTCGTACAAATGTTCTCGCGAAAGGCTCAAAATTTGGCTCACCTAATCGTATCTTTTGGTATGTCCAATAACATTGTTGCTGCCACAGGGGCGCATGGGAGCGAAGACGGAAATTGAAAAACTAGACCTGCAAAACATCACCTGCCGGGAAGCTTTGAAGGCGGTGGCGAAGATCATTCACACACTCCACGACGAGGGAAAGGACAAGCCTTTCGAGCTCGAGCTGAGCTGGCTCTGTGCGGAGTCGAACTGGGCGCACGCGCATTTGCCTGCTGCTTTGAAAGAAGAAGTGGAGGCCGCTGCCAAAAAAGATATCGAGGACGCAGAAATGGAGGATGACGACGATGACGAGGACGAATAAAGTATCAGGTGGTAGGTCCTGATGAAGCCCAGTGCGGTGTTCGGAGCTGAATTGGCGAAGCTTTTTGTCGCTGTGCATTCTCAGACCATAATCCAGGGACAGGGCGACACAGATATCGGGGAAATTTCCGGCTCTGTACTGCGTATCGTTAACGAGTTGCCTACAGCCTATAGCTATAGCTATAGCCTATATATAGTATATAGTCTAATCCTTCTAGTAGTTAGCTCATAGCTCAAGATACCGTCTGCGGCCTCCACAGTTAACCCCGATAAGTAACAGAAACACTGTTGAGTGTTAACATCCACAGCGCACAGCCCTATATGCTGCATTCAAATTTGGGGATAGGGGATATGCCTTATGCCTTTGCCTTTGATCTCCACCAGCCAGATCACAGATCAGCGCCCGTATCTTATATCCAAAGTCAAAAGAAATCCGCGTAAGTAGAAGTATAAAGCCGAAATCGTGTAGATCCGGGGAACAGTTCTTATTTGTTATTGCTATGCCGCTTCGGGTTCTGGTTCTGTACTTTGGAGCTCAGGGCTCTTGAGAAGTCGAAGTTCACTTGGTTCTGGTTGAATGGTGCGTTATATATGATACCTATTTTCAAGCACCCCAGCCAATCGCTGAAGGGCACTGCTGGCCCGGTCTCCATTGACCTTCGCATGCGAGTGGGCGCAAGCCGGTGACTGCCAGGGCTTCAGCGGCGGCGTGCCGAAACGCTGACAGAGGCTCCACCTGGGGTTAAAGTTGGGATTGGTTGAGATGCAATGAGGTTGAAATGACGAGGCATTAGAACAGGCAATAGAAAATAAAATCTGAAAAGGCGTTGTCATTGTGCAGGCACGAGCTTCTATCAACCTTCGTGAATAGACCACAAAGCTAAACATGCCACCGACGAGATTATTTATTGGCGGAAGGAGGGAGGATTACCAGAATATCGTGATGGCCAGGGTGGTAAGCCATCGTGCTACAGAACGACATGGGAGCTCCCGCATGGCCGTTCACGGGTCGGATAGGAGGGCACCACCACGAACCCAGCTCTCTGTTATCATCAGATGAACCTTCTTCTTGAGCAGCAGTAGGTGGGCGCAGAGGATAACTCGACGGCGGAGGGCGAGCGTTACGGAGAGCAGTGTGGTGCATTTGGCCGGCTGCGCATAAGTCTCGCGGCTGGGTGCCGAACTCGCCGTACCTTTTGAGTATAGAAGTAGGTGTCGATTAGAGCATTCAAGATGGGCAAGTATTTGCCACACTCGAAAGAAATAAAAAGCACGAAAGTAGATAAGATCACAATCTGAAAGCTGAAAGCTGAAAAACAGCAAAAGGCATCAGTACAGCATCAAGTAAGTTTCAGGATGCAGACGTGTCCAGTAAATAGGGAATATCTTTTTATTCTTTTTTGATTGAAAAAATGAAGGTATAATGGACAACTGACTGTTTCAATTCGATCACGGCAGCGCCCGCAGGCGCGAAAATGAGATTGGCAATAGCAGCACCATGAACGAGCACGACGACACCTGCTGTAGCAAATGCAATGGCCTGGGCTTCAAAAGAGCCAAGATCTTCAAGGTGCACCACCTATTTCCAAAGAAGAACGCAACTCATGAAAGCAGATTAGTGATAATAAAGAAATGGGAAGAGTTGTATCCTAATTCTATCACATATTTGCTATTACCTCAACGTTCACAGCCCCGCGACCGCCGCCAGGGTAAGCTGGGTGATTGGCTTCCCACCAGAGGTGGCGAGAAGCGCATGATGTGACGTTGTGGTCTAAGTTTGAGCATAAATCGTTCGCTTGTGCGGGTACAGTGAGATGGTTAAGCTCGGTCAAGAGTGAATTGAGGTTTACGATGCGGCGAGATGACGACCGTTGCACAATCAGTACCTGGCACCGACATAGGACACAAGCAACAGAAGACACATTCAGAACAAGGCATAACTCGAGCTGGATTACAATTGAAACCATCAACAACATCTCCTTAGCAATCTACGTTTAGATTTGTTCCCAGATGAAAACAGAGTTACTACAACCTTCGGCGGCGGATGCATGACTACAGGGCTGAGGCCCAAATAACGTCGCGCGTTGAACCGAAACCGCCGCGCATCGGCAGGACCTCGAAAGAGCGCGCGGCTTTCTCCGGGTATTACCACTTCCTGAAAGCACAGCAACTCCACCGGTGATTTGTTGGTAGTGGTAGGTAATGTCTTCTCATGAATAGCAAGCACCCCAGCCAATCGCTGAAGGGCACTGCTGGCCCGGTCTCCATTGACCTTCGCATGCGAGTGGGCGCAAGCCGGTGACTGCCAGGGCTTCAGCGGCGGCGTGCCGAAACGCTGACAGAGGCTCCACCTGGGGTTAAAGTTGGGATTGGTTGAGATGCAATGAGGTTGAAATGACGAGGCATTAGAACAGGCAATAGAAAATAAAATCTGAAAAGGCGTTGTCATTGTGCAGGCACGAGCTTCTATCAACCTTCGTGAATAGACCACAAAGCTAAACATGCCACCGACGAGATTATTTATTGGCGGAAGGAGGGAGGATTACCAGAATATCGTGATGGCCAGGGTGGTAAGCCATCGTGCTACAGAACGACATGGGAGCTCCCGCATGGCCGTTCACGGGTCGGATAGGAGGGCACCACCACGAACCCAGCTCTCTGTTATCATCAGATGAACCTTCTTCTTGAGCAGCAGTAGGTGGGCGCAGAGGATAACTCGACGGCGGAGGGCGAGCGTTACGGAGAGCAGTGTGGTGCATTTGGCCGGCTGCGCATAAGTCTCGCGGCTGGGTGCCGAACTCGCCGTACCTTTTGAGTATAGAAGTAGGTGTCGATTAGAGCATTCAAGATGGGCAAGTATTTGCCACACTCGAAAGAAATAAAAAGCACGAAAGTAGATAAGATCACAATCTGAAAGCTGAAAGCTGAAAAACAGCAAAAGGCATCAGTACAGCATCAAGTAAGTTTCAGGATGCAGACGTGTCCAGTAAATAGGGAATATCTTTTTATTCTTTTTTGATTGAAAAAATGAAGGTATAATGGACAACTGACTGTTTCAATTCGATCACGGCAGCGCCCGCAGGCGCGAAAATGAGATTGGCAATAGCAGCACCATGAACGAGCACGACGACACCTGCTGTAGCAAATGCAATGGCCTGGGCTTCAAAAGAGCCAAGATCTTCAAGGTGCACCACCTATTTCCAAAGAAGAACGCAACTCATGAAAGCAGATTAGTGATAATAAAGAAATGGGAAGAGTTGTATCCTAATTCTATCACATATTTGCTATTACCTCAACGTTCACAGCCCCGCGACCGCCGCCAGGGTAAGCTGGGTGATTGGCTTCCCACCAGAGGTGGCGAGAAGCGCATGATGTGACGTTGTGGTCTAAGTTTGAGCATAAATCGTTCGCTTGTGCGGGTACAGTGAGATGGTTAAGCTCGGTCAAGAGTGAATTGAGGTTTACGATGCGGCGAGATGACGACCGTTGCACAATCAGTACCTGGCACCGACATAGGACACAAGCAACAGAAGACACATTCAGAACAAGGCATAACTCGAGCTGGATTACAATTGAAACCATCAACAACATCTCCTTAGCAATCTACGTTTAGATTTGTTCCCAGATGAAAACAGAGTTACTACAACCTTCGGCGGCGGATGCATGACTACAGGGCTGAGGCCCAAATAACGTCGCGCGTTGAACCGAAACCGCCGCGCATCGGCAGGACCTCGAAAGAGCGCGCGGCTTTCTCCGGGTATTACCACTTCCTGAAAGCACAGCAACTCCACCGGTGATTTGTTGGTAGTGGTAGGTAATGTCTTCTCATGAATAGCCGAAGCCCAGGCACGAGGGTCGTGAATCACCTGGGTGGTAGCGTTGGAAAAGAGAAGGGATAAGAGACCGTCGAGCCATGCCGCTGCAGGAGCATTGTTATGCGTTGCATGAGCTGGCTGGCAACCGCCACGCTCGCAAGTGAGAGGCACCACAGCATCGAGGAATGGTCTGCGGTGGTGCTTTGATTTACTTTCTGAGGGCTCCTTAGCCGCATAACTGAGCTGAAGCGCTTTCGTTGCAGCATGGAATACGTTGTTCGGTGACTCAACGAACATCAGCCCAACGCGCCCACTTCGGCGTTTTGATAAACCATCGCTGCCATGACTGGGATTGATGTTATATCTTGCAGAGCCACCGTTATCATCAGTGTGGCCATCATCACTTGTAGGGTCAAACCAGGCTACTGCACCGCGTTTCTCAGCAGCTGCAAACGATGATGCACTGAGGTGGCCTGTAAGCGCCCTCGAACGGTGCGGTAGGTCGTTGTTGAAAGCATTCGCTTTGGGCTGGCGTGAACGATCCAAAGATGTAGGAGCAAAAGTAGAGTCGTCCTCACGGCCGAGTTTATACGGAATATCTAAAGAGTCGGGTGCAAAGTCCAAAAGCACTAATCCTAAAGTTTCAGTATCTAAACATGCTGGGCGGTATGTGCACCACTCACTGTCGTCCACATAACTGCCACATTCGGTTGAAGAAATCGGTGTTGAGAGCTGCTGAGACTGAGCATTTGTTTCTCCAGAGTTTACGGCCGAGTCTAGCGAAGCAAGCTTTGGCCTATCAGTGAGCGAATCCGAATGTTCTGGCAACATTTTAGCTGCAGAGATCCTCGAGTTGCCGTTTGCATCAGTTGCTGAAGTTGAAGGTATAGCGTCGCCTATGACGAAGTGCCTTGTGAGATCAGCCAACCGCCAAAGCGACGTGGAATTGGGATTGCACATTTCAGGTATGTTGGCACTTGCATACCTTTGCGACTTGGGAAAGCTCAAAGTAACGCGCAGCGCGTAATGACCAGGAGAGAGCCCCTGTAGTGGGACACCGCCGGATAGAACATCTCTGAAATGACCGCAAGTTGTAATTCTGTCGTGGCTGCGGCAAGACTGACCCTCACTACGGACTGTGTTCTGCTCTTCTTGCTGCTCGAGCCAGATGCAGATCTCTGCACCATGGAGGAAAAAATGACGGCACTGCGACATGCCAGTACCGCGCCATGGGAAGTTGTGTTCGCAGTGAGGCAATCCAAGCAACAACCGAACCTGCGAACAAAGAAAAAAATACAAGTATTGGATAAACAATTCATCAATGATCTTGAGCAATGATTGATCGATATTTGATTCTCTCGAATGAATACGAGTACTTTCTTACCGTGACGAGGTCGCCGGCAATGATTTGACCATCAGTGTGAGGAAACTCAATGGTTAATGGAGGCTCTACGAGGACAACAGTTGACCGGTAAGCTATAAAATTGCGCCGAGCTTCGTCATTTTTGTCATTTGTCGTGCCTAGTGGCCTTGAAACCACACTAGAGCCGACACCTATGGTGTTTTCGTCAATAGCAACGTCTATCCCACCCAAGGCTGCTAAGCAAGCTTGTGCGTCAAGTGCAGATGCCAACTCCTGCTCCAAGAATAGCGAGAATTTGGCATTGTTCTCCGGCGTTGCCTCTGCCGTGGTCGCGTTCAAGCTTAAAGCGGTTCGCAATGAAGGCTCCGCTGCAAATGCAGCTATCAACTCACGGACCACAACAGCTAGATGAACCGCTGGGTTGACGTCAACCTAACAATCAGAGCAATGATAAAAATTACGTTATTGTTGTAAGTATTACCTGTCATGGGTCAATGTGATGTATCAAACCTTTTAATATTGAAATCGTGATGGTAAAACGACTCTACCTCCCAACTCGTGTAGGTGTGTATAATACAGATGGATTCGCAGCTTTGTCGTTTACCTCATGCCATGTGAGTGCATCATCGTCATTTGTTATGAATATGAAAACTGACTCCGCTGCTGCCTGGGGTGCTGCTCTGAAGAGAGATACCACTGTGGCGATACAACACAAGATTGCTTTGAAACTGACTTTGGCCATATTCTTCGTCTAAAGTCCTAGAAGACCTTCAATTGCTAAATGACTCTGATTTTGTATCTGCAAATAGACTTCATCCATCACCTAGGAGTCTTGATGAGAAGCCGAAATTTCGTGCGCCCCAAGTGAATTGTGGAGTCAAACCACGATAAGAATCATCAATGACTCCGCAGTAGGCGATTGTTAACAGACGCATATTTCGCAAGAGTCATTGCGATTAGAGATAGTCAAATATAAGTGTGTTTATTCTTTACTCTCCAGCTAGGCCTTGCGCTTCGTAGGGTTTTCAGCACTAATCTGCAGTTGAGGTTTGCTAGGCTGCGTTAGAACGCTAGACAAAAATGGCACAACCTACGTAGTGCATTTCCATAGGCATAGTGCCTGCCGCATTCGTCCAATAGGCGGGTGGGTGCGTGGTTTGATAAAAAACACTATCAACTGTGTACTTTTCACAAGGTTTCTCGACGCCCCTGACTCTGACCTTTTGCATGCACTTTTGTAATACCTTGATTAGCAGCTGTGCAAACTTTGAGAGCAATCGGCTGAAGTTTTTTCGATAGGCAAATCTACAGTAGCCTTTGCTTAATTTAGCTCAGACAAAGATTCGTTTGTTAGCGCTCTAGCCAAGAGTATCTTTGCTTACGCTGGGTGATACGGCTCTTTGGCACAGCAGTACTTCTCAGCTGCTCGCCACTTCGCTACCAACTAATACCAGTATACTCTTTGTCTTGTTGAGTGAATTAGGGAAATCATAGATTTTTCTCGGGCTTAAAAAAAAATCGAGCCAGGCTTCCAGTCCATCCCAGATACCAGCAGAGTATCAAGTCGTCGGCTAAAAGTAGTAGATGGCACCCTGCTCTGTCAATAATAAGGTACTGAAATCCAGTTCCCACGCGTGGCTATTTCGTGTCCACAGTACTTTAAAACATTGCTTAGATACTAGCAGTTTATGATATAGAGTTCGTCCGCGACGAAGAGATTGGAAAGTACGACTTTCTCATTGGCGAAGAAGATCAAGGAATTTTCAACTACCATGGCATAATACGTGAGCTTTTCGAGAAGTGCTATGGCTCGGCGCGTCGTTATGATTTCGACCCCTTCGACGAAGACTTCGATGAGTGGACCCTCCTGCCAATTTCTTAGTTCTTACTGACATATCAATTTGTTTTTCTAAATTATTTCGTGTAAGAGTAGAATTCCACCCTCATTTGAAACTGCGAAGACCCATGTGCACAAACCCGCAATAATCACTTTTGGACTTGAATAGCACACACCTGACTATATTTTATTTCGCCATGGGTGTGAAGATTCCGGCTGAACAAGTAGTCGAGCCGGTGCTACACTTGGAATAAACTATCATTAAACACTAAATCAGGCAAGTATGGGTATTTGGGGGAAAAGTATGCATGTTGGAAGCTCGCTCCCCGCCTTGAGACCCAAGGCCGGACGCGTGTACCCCCCTCCCGAAGGGTACAAAAGAAAAAAATTGAGGGAGATGGACCGGGATAAGCAGAGCAGCAAGCACACGTTTGGTGCTTGGAGCGATCCAACCAACAAGATTTGTGGATGGTTGGATGGCCTCACATCGATCGGTTATGCTGGTCCAGCTCCCGGATGATTCCTCCTTAGCGGGGAATGGGAATAGTAACTGTTCTTCTCGTCTTCGTCTTCTCTTCTCGTCTTGGCTCTGCGCCTAACTGCGGTTTCTGGCGCACCACTTGCTCAGCTGTCTTACGCGGCCCACGCCGCTACTCCAGCTGTGCGGCCAAGGTTGTCGTTCCGCACCTTACTGCTTGCTGGCATAGTACACTTTGGCGCACTCAGCAACACAAGTAGTCGAGCCGGTGCTGCACTTGGAATAAACTATCATTAAACACTAAATCAGGCAAGTATGGGTATTTGGGGGAAAAGTATGCATGTTGGAAGCTCGCTCCCCGCCTTGAGACCCAAGGCCGGGCGCGTGTACCCCCCCCACACAAACACAAACCCCCAAATACACACCTTCCGATCAGAGGCCAAGTGAGCGCGATACGCGGAGCCGGTCGTCGAGGTATCGGCGGTTGTAGCACGCGAGCCACGTTGGTGACACCACACCGGCCAGGTGTTGAATGTCTTCTTGGTGTAAACCATTTGCTGCCGCCTCAGTTGCGCCTCCTGCGCGAGCGCTGTGGCCAGCAAAGAGTGCGGCTTGTTCCTCTGATAGGCCTATTGCGACTAATGCCGACCGCAAGAAGGCAACATAGTCATAGTAGGGCATAGGGCGCGTGCGGTCGACGACACCAGTTGTGCGATCAATGTGAGGTAGCACGTGCCCAGTCTTCAAGAACTTTTTTGCGCGACGAAGCGACGAAGCAAAAAATAGATACCGTTAGGGTTGTTGTCCGCAGGGCGAGCAACGTCAAGCAAGGCGCTGCCGTGTTGGAGGTTTTTGCGGCCATATCAATAGAAGCGCACGTGCGTGTCGAGCACATCGCACCAGTCTTGGTCCCAGTACAGCTTAATGGCATCATCATAGCGCGCCAGTAGTTTAAATGCAGCCGACACAGCGGAGCCGAACGCAAACTCCCA
>Ga0307931_1001408_pt1 | contig 15755 bp, 9 predicted proteins | sample OrgLakmetageno47_FD_201816 | JGI IMG/M metagenome (GOLD analysis project Ga0307931, IMG submission 201816) | Saline water microbial communities from Organic Lake, Antarctica - #47 | ecosystem: Environmental > Aquatic > Non-marine Saline and Alkaline > Saline | place: Antarctica: Organic Lake... | reverse complement strand
GTAGTTTCCTTACCATTTATGCTCTGCTCTGCTCTAATGTGGTAGTCCACCTGAGCGACCATAACAGGGTTATGGTCGCTCAGGTGGACTACCACATCGCATCACCGGGAGCATACCATTACGAAACATTTGTGTAGGTGTGTGGCTCTTTCACTCACACTCACACGGCCTTTTTTTATGGCTCGCATACCGCTGTTTCTAGCTCTACTACTAGAGCAAGCTGGGTCCGTTCTCAGCGTGTTCGAGTGTCGTCATCACGATTATCAACACAATATGCGCCTTTCAGATTTCCATTAGGTGTATAGGGCCACACCACAGAATTCTTTTATCAACTAGAAATGTTCGAAGAATGTGATATGTCTGTTGTGACTAAGGAAACGGGCGATTCCTATGCGCGCGTGCGTCACTACGCGTTAGCGCTATCTCGTGAAGCTGTGTAAAGAATTTCCCCAGGCCTTCGAATTATCGAAATCATGCCATTATCAAGTAAATGTGCAGATATGGCTCTATCTGACTTAATTTCTTGTAACTTGCGCTAGCTCAGAATATGACCAAGGATACCCTTGATATGACGACAACAATGTGCGCAAAAAGTGCGGTGTTCAGGATCTGAAGTACCCCTGTATGCAAATTTTAGTCCGTGAATCCGTGAAAGATTTACCATTGATGCATATTTGACAAATCGCACCATTGTCCATCATAAATACGTCATACCTTCGTGTACCGCTGCACAGGTGTCATAGGAGTGCGCCCTCTGTAAGACATCAAGAAGCGAGGAAGAAGGAAGGAAGTAAAAGAATTCAAAAGGAATGAAGGTGCTAGCCCTCCAGGTCCATTTCGAATTAGTTAGTCTCGTGCCGGACTTCAGTACATAAGAAAGCAAGGGCCCACGTGAGCCGAGTGTTCCTTCTGCTTTCTGAAAATTCTCCTTGCTCATACATACATTGATGCAGCATGTAACGTTTCTCTCATATATCACGCCGGATACGGCGGACACTTTTGGAGTTGGAATCGCCTAGCCAACTTAATACTCCCCAAAAAACAAAGAAAGGCGAAAGGCAAGTACACAGCAGTCACAGAGGCACATAAAGAATGCGCTTGAGCTGTATATGCGCTAGCAAATTCGCTCTAGAAGGCCAATTAAGGCTTCAACTGGCGCCTTTCCTCCGAACAAGTCGGCTGGACTGAGAGCTTGCTTGTGTGTCACATAAAAATCGCCAGTGTTATAGGAATGATAAATGTTGATTGGGGAATTGCTCCCCGGTGACTTCCCTCTCTTTCTTGGTTGTATGAGAATATATCCAATGAATTGAAGACGAGAGGACTCGCCTGTGCACTTTACACACAGCAATTGTTGATTGTTGATTGTTGACAGGCCTACGGTCTACGGTCTACAGTTTACAGTACACTCTTCTGTATTGCTTCCTTTAAACCATACTAGAGCAAACCCATCTAGAAAACCGGAAAATTGGTGAGACTTGGATTTTGGCTCTAGCTTGCACACGTTGTAGCCCACGCCGAGCTCCGTCAATACGGCTTTTCAGAGCCAAAATCCATTGAAATGGCGAGGAATTACACGCAACTGCGCTCTGAGAGCGCCGCCGAGGCCGCCTCGTTGTCGGACTTCGACAGGTTGGCGCGGGCCGCGACGACAACGTGGTCATGCACAGCTTCGTCGTACTAGACCGCCGGTGCCTCGCAGATACGCTAGCGTCGCTGTTCGCTTAATAAAGCTACAACAGAAACGCTCAGATCAATAGTTCTGCGGCATCTTGTGGTGGTTGGGCCATACCCAGTTCGGACAGTGTACACTAAAAGTCGATTATCTCGAAAACAGTTCGTCTCTAGGAATGCCGGTTTTCTAGATGGGCTGCCCACATATATCCTTTATATTAAATGGAATTTGGTGGTTCGTGGTTCGTGGTTCGTGGTTCGTGGTCGTCGTTTTTTATGTACCTACCGTACTGTACTGTAGTACAGATTTTCTGTACATGTGCAGTAAAAAAAAACACAAGGCGGACCACGGGCACAAGAAGGGACACGCACCACGGGCACAAGACGGGCACTCATCCACGGGCATCTCAAGGCCGCGCACTGAGGTGCTAAGAACACGCGCCTACTTTTCCGCAGCAAACACATTGCTCCGAAGCCGCGCATCGCGCGGGCACCTGAACTTGTTAAATGGAATTTCGATCGTGGTTCGTTCGTGGTGGTCGTCGTTTTTTTTGTACCTACAGTACTGTAGCACAGATCTGTTGTACATGTGCAGTGGACTAGAGAAGAAAAAGCGGACCACGGGCACAAGAAGAGACACGCACCTCGGGCACTACAAGGGGTACTTATCCACGGGCATCTTAAGGGCGCGCATTAAGGAGCTAAGAGCACGCACCTACTCTCCGCAGCAAACACATAGCTCCGAAACCGCACATCGCGCGGGCACCTGAACTTGCTACATGTATGTTGTATACAGTACTCTCGGCACAAAAATGTACCTCTCCCTTTTTGACGCCTTCGCGCCTTGGCGCCCTTAACCTACGGGTGCTAATACTGCTCATGCACAGAGTGCTAGACTGATACACTCTAGTTTCGATCTTTTAATGAAATAGTAGCATAATTGCATTGTACTCGTACGTCGCTAATCTTAATGTTTCATTATGATGAGGTATCTACTTTCCAGACTTCTCATCTCTAGGTAGTCTTAACTTTTTATTTTAAAAGAACTGAGGCAAAGTGGTCTAAATTGAGCACTACCTATGGTGGCAGTTCTCCTAGTGTTCCTCTTTTTGGCAGTGCCGTTGCTACACGGCCAGGAAAGCGAAGCTAAATCGAATGCGCAGCGAGATGTTACACTCACCATCATGTCACCATCTGAGGGTGCCATCTATTCTGGTGACAGTCTCGTGTTCCCATCGATTGATCTTAAAGTTGGAAACGGCCCGATTTCGGATCGTATCCGAGCAGACCCGAGTCGAATGCACTTGTGCATCTCATGGTTTGACGTTGACTATTCCAAAGAAGCTGCTGAACACTCGAGTGGCAATTTATTGGCCGAGCAAGTGAACGGGACCACATTTGCCAGGTACCCCAAAGACGACGACGACGAAGCTATGCACTGCCGAGCAATTTTCCCAGCTGCTGAGTTTGAAGGCCTTATTCCTTCGTCTCTAGCTAGCCACAGGCACGCACGCAACTCTACCCTCACCTTTCGGGCGTGGCTGCGCGACACAAGCATAGCTGGGCCACCTAAACCAATGAGCCCTGGTGCCTCAACGAGCGTACACTACCGCGTGAAGCTTGAGCCTTGCCTCGTAGGCGTTTTAATCAGTGGCACCATGCGCTCCTTTGCCAGTGCGACCGTGCGAGACCGTTTCGTAGCAGCGATGGCGAGCTTCGCTGCACCCAATCCCTTTGGTGGCTTCACGTGCGAGGTAGAGTTGCTCGCACACGTGCCGCGGCCTGCTCATACCATTAGCGCACAGCAAAAGGCGACTGGTGGAGGTGCATCCGTAGCTATAGAAGACGTGAACACAAACGCAATGGCAGGAGCAGGTGCTCAGCCTGACCTGTTGTCGTCATGGTCGCAATGGTCGTGGGCAGACGACGGTCAGGGGGGTGGTGGCGCGCTTATTCCGCCCTTTGAAGCTCCTCGTCAATCGGTTATTGACTCATTAGCCGCGCTTAATCGCACACTCCTGGATCAAGAACAACGCACTTTAGATAGCCGTGAAAAGCAGTCTAAAGGAGCGGATCAGCAAGCTCACCGGGAGGGCGTGGTGCGGCTGGCAGCGGTGCGGTGGTTTGACGAGCATCAGTTTTATACCGTGCCCAATGGCTGTGCCTCGGGTTTACCTCCTCTTGAAGCTTACCCGCAACTCTACAAGCTTGCAGCAGCGTGGCAATCTCTGGTGATACCGCGCGAAAAGATGCTTCAACGCAAGTATTCGTGGGTGGTGCGCGCGCGTTGGGATCTGGCATGGTTGCGGCCCCCTCCGCCCCTTGAGACCCTTCGAATTGACGCGATTTCAGTGGGGTAAGTGTTGCGTTTTTCTTAGTATGTGCAAGTATGTGTTCGCACTGGGCTTCAAGGAATTTCAAATGCTTTTATGTCTATACGAGCATTCTTCGGTAGTGTTACAATTCGTGATTGCTGTTCTAAGCTTGAGTCTTGCAACACGTATTTGTTGCTGTGGTCTTTATTAAATTAGGTACAGCTTTTGGCCCATTTCCGACCAATTTGCGATAATGCCTCGCCACCTCGCATCTTCGTACTTCACTGCAGTAGACTCGTTTTACAAATGTGCTGACGACACAGCAAGTGGCAAGCATTGGTTTCTTCCTAGGCAGGTAGGCATTTCAAACCGAATAAAAGGGTACAGTCAAATTGAAAGGTTCCATTACTTTGTGTACTTCTTGCTGCACCTGATAACAATGATTTCGTTTTCAGATTGGCACGGAGATTGTACTCATACGTCACTTGCTGAGCGCCAAAGTTCCCTTTGCTTACATTGAAGTCAACGCACCGATTGCGCGCGGCGGTAGTAAAACACCCAACAGTTGGTGCGCCATCCGGCAAACGTTGCAATTGCCGTGCCTGGTGCTATCGGGCCTCGGGTGGGGCAAATGGAGTGTGCAGGACTGTGCTCGTCCCGTGGGCATTCGAAGCTCAAACGACGAAGGCACTGCTGCATCTAGTAGCTCAGGCGATAGTCCTTCATCTGGAGATACGTCGAATCCATGGCATCCCAAACCTTACGAGCTCCTTCGCAGCGCTTGTGAGCATGATTTCCAAGACTTGCATGTTGAACTCGGCTTTTTGACCAGCCCTACCGGAGAGACACATTCAGTCAACGATACCAAGTTGAAGCCTTCCGCTGAGTCGAAAGAAGCGGCTGCTGGTTTGTCTTCTGGCACAGGCAGTGAATCATCAAGTGAGGGCAGTGAACGCACACATTCAGGGGAAAGTCCAGGAGAAGGATTCAGTGGGTATTTCTCAGGTGGTGATGGCGTGCCTGGAGGGCCGGTGCGCAACCGCACTCAACCAGGTGCGGCCCCAGACTGGGCAAAGCAAGCTCTCGAAGTGCGGCTGGTGCGTGGCGTGCCTGGCACAAGGGAAGAGCAACACGTGGTTCGAATCTTCTTACAACCCACGCTGGGCAGTCTCCGTGAGCTTGCCGATGCTTCTGACGCCGCGGCAATGGCGTGGAGGTATCCGTTGCCATCATCGCACAGCAGCGTGCCATCTCGGGCTATGCAAAACCAGTCAGCTCCTACTGCTGAAAGTGATAGGGGAAAATTAGACCGGGAGCCATGGTGGGCCAGCCCTAACCCAGCCCCTGATGCCGTAGACTGGGCTGTGCACCGCGCCCTGAAGAGAATTTTGCGCTCTGCGGAATATGTCATTGAGGTGCCATCGGAGCCTGCATGAGGTTCCCATGGCCCGGGTCACGGAATTCTGTAATTGGCGTTCCTTAGGGACTCACTCTAAACATATCGCTCTCTGCTATTTGGTTTCTGCAAATGCAGTAATTCTTAATTTACAGCCGATCACGCTGTTCATAAGTTCATAATCAATCAAAATCAAATCCGGCCCAGCCCGCCGGGGCCTTTCTCAAACTCAAGGTCACGCAAGGTGCCTGGTCTCATGTGGTATAATATTTTCTGTATATTATGTTAGAGGTAATATTGGCATCAACTACGCCGATGACCGATGGCCGAAAACAAGAAAAGTGAAAAATGCAGCGTCTAGCACGCCAAAAGTTCGAGTATGACAAGCAGGCGGGGCCTCGTATACCATCCATCATCACTGCGGACGAACTTCAAGAGATAATATCTCAATCGCTCTGGGGTGCGTAGTCGTTCTTATCATCTGTCTATTACGGCGAAGTACTTTTGAGAATACTTTGTGAAAGTTTTGTTTACATTTTCTTTTGCCGGTACTCGAGAAAGTTGAGATACGACAACCACGTGGCTGCTTAACTTTCTAGTAAAGATTTGAAGCTTGCTTTTTTTTTGTTGCGGAGTTGCTTTCCCTTTAAAGTTGCTTTGAAGTCTATACCTATTCCATGAAATGCGCGTACTATTTGCCTTGAAGAAAGCCCGTATTTAGCATTGAACTGCTTGTTCTTAACTTCTGCGTTTCTCAGAATGGGGTTTGAAGCAGAAGTTAGTGTCGAAGCACGCCAAAATCTTGCCTGATTCGGTGCTTGAAGCATGCTTTCGCGGGATGGCGATGAGCGGCGCTGCGATGGATGCAGGTCCCCTTAAAAGCGACACCTGGCTCACGGAATCTGCGAAAGCATGGTTCATGGGCCAGCAAGCTGCCAACGAGCCCACTGGGCACGACCCTAGGACAAGCAGCAGTGGCGCAGGCCAAGCCAAGCTGTCGAAGAATCAGTTTACTCAGGGATTAAAGCAAGTGCTGGGTCTGCACGTGCCCTGGGCGAATGCAGATGCTTTGTGGCGTCGCATCTTGAAAGACTTTCCAGCAACAGAGCCACCTCTGGCGATCGACCATTACGCCAACACTAATCCTGGCCCAAGGCCGGCTGGAACACGCTCGCCGCTGTCAGGCCGAGGTTTACCTCCGCGCAGTTCCTACCCTGCCCCTTCTTTGACGGGCCGGCATTCGCCTCCCACACCTACTTTGCCTCCTCGGGGGTCTCCTGTGGGATCACCACTGTCGCAACAACGGCCATCGTCGAAGCAACCAAACAATGCAGAGATTGATGAAATAACAGCCAAAGAATTGTCTCGGGAAGAAGTGGGCGGTGAAAGCTTGCTATTTGGAGCCGATTGGCGAGGTCAGTTGCGCGATTTGAGGAGGAGCAGAGCAGCAAACGGCTTGACAACAGGACAAACTTTTAAAGCCACGAATCCATCGAAAACTGCCCGGCCGAAATCAGCTCCTCTTCGCAGCAAAGGGCGCAGTGCTTCCGCTGGAGTGGGCGGGAATAAAAACCCTCGTGTGAGTGGCGGTACAGGGGGAAACGCTCCTAAAGCCCGGGTCTCGGCCATAGGGGCTGCAGCTGAAGCCGCCGATGCCGCTGACGAAGCAGAGATGGCCCTTTTGAAAGCTGTTGCTGGAAGCAGCCATTTGACCTTGTATCAATTTGTGGAAGCTTTTCGCCCGCCGCAAAATCACATCTCAAAGGCAAAAAGCTTGCGCCCCGGCTCCGCCTCGGCTGCTCATCCCAATGGTGGCAGATCTGCTGGTCGCCAAGAAGGCCACCGCCACCATCATCAGCACGAGGGACCCGCACCTCTCAACTTGCATGCGCGCGGCGGAAGCACTGATTGGATGAACGAAGCGTTTGCGAAAGTGATGCAAGCGTTTGACAACGACAAGCTCTTGTTGCACGAAGCTTTCTTTGTCTTTGATATCAATGGCGACGGCGTAGTGTCCTTGGGTGAATTTGTGCGTGTGCTCCAGAAGTCGAACCCGCCACTGCACCTCGACAAAAATTCCCTCTTTTCGCTCTACACCGCCATTGATCTCAGTGGTCGGCGAGCGGTGCATATGACCGAGGTGAACTGATGAAACAAATCATATGCTCAATGCATGTTCTCACCATCGGTGGTCTGTTATTGCGTTATCGCCGGCGCGCCTTGTTATCAAAGTCACAGAAATATACATATGTTTATGCTTATAACTGTAATTGATTTTCTTTCACACAGTCTCTTTCAACTTATGTTCTTACCGTGTTTGGCTGCATGCAGTTCGTGTCCTTCTTTCTTAAGCTCTACCAGCAGCGGCTCGTGTCGCTTGAGCATGCAGTTGCTTCTCTGACAAGTAACCTCGACGCCATCACGAGCGACCTCGAAGAGCACATGCAGGTTTTTGCTTCTTTCCATGTCTTCCTGTGTTAACTCTTCTATTTTTGTTATAATGCGCTTAATAAGAGTCAGGGTTTTTAACAGTCATCTTAAACGTTCAATAAGGAGTCAGTGAGATCAGAGAGACGTTATTCCGTGTATAACGACTCTCCATTTTCTTTGACTACACTTACATGTCAAATTGAATGTGTGCAGGACAACGGCATTCCTCTTTCAAGCGGTCTGGCTGGATCTATTGACGATGATGGAGCAAGCATTTCTGGCGGTGGTGGCGCTGCTGCTACCATGATGATGCACGAAGGGCAACCAAACGAGGGACTAATGGAACAAGAATTTCAAATGCTGGAAGCCGAGCATTACTCGACAAACAAAGCCAAGGAACAGGCTGAGAAAGTCATGCAATACACCGCTCTTGTCGTGGCCGCTGCGTAAGATCTAGAATAGAATAGTATTTACACATAGCAAGTTTGATAGAGCGACGACGACTTTCTTATCATCGACTTTTCCCTTAGTAGTGAAGAGCTTTTATTCTCTATTTTTTTAAAATCTGCCTTGCACCCCACCATATGTTATTAGGTGCGAGCTTTTGGCCAATGAGCAGCGCGCGAAGGACGACCTTAAATCCACGGGATTAACGCACGGTGGGGGCGGGATCACCCAGTACGCGCCTTCCACCGGCAAAGGGAGCATCGCCAGCGATTACTTCCACCGAGCGGAGGTAGGCAACATGTAGCACGCTACGAATGAACGCCTTTGGGAAGTATATTTCAAATTTATGGTTGTTTACCTAAGTGTTGCTTGGTTGACGAATCCAAGATGGTCTCTTTCAATAGCGCAGGCTTGAAATTCTTTACACTTCACACGACTTGCTCGTACTTGATTTTTTGGATTTTTAGATCATCGAGATTTTCTGTGTTTCATCATTGTACCATCATGATTTTCGCCAGAACAAAGATCGTCAAAACGCGGAAGCCAAAAAATTGCTTCGCCAAAAAGGGCTTGTGGGCTCAGAGGTGAGAGACTCAGGAAGTCATTCTTTGTAGAATTTGATACTCAAAATTATTACGTCAGAATGGCAGTAATTGGATTTTTTTTTCTCAATCACGCGTTTGTACCTTGTTTCTTCTTATGTAATAATTGCAGATGCAGCTCGCCTTAGATGCCGAAAAGTCCAGCGCCGATGCCGCAGCCGTGAGGCATGATCGTGAGCGGCGCACTCGGCGCATCAACGAGATGCTTTGCTACCGCATCTACAAGCGCAACCAAATTTTGCCCTTGAAACAGCAGGCTCTGGGCACCAGCTACAACGCTAGCAGCGACTCAATGAACATCGCGGTGCGAATGGATAATTGTTGTCTTACAGTCTTTGCTCCGTATCTCATACGCTTGAACGTGCTTACGTGCAAAAAGATACCTTCTTTTCTACAATTTTTGAAAATATTTCGCGCCTCTCTCTCTCTGTTTTGGGTCATGTCCAGGTCACCACGGGCAAATACCAGCTCAAAATGGAGATCATGGGTCGTATGGACGAAGAAAAGAAGGCAGCAAGTGCTTCTGGCGTGAAATCTCGTGCCAGTAACAACAATAAGGACACTTCTATCAAAGGGAGCCGAAAGACCTTCGCCGGGATAGCAGCCGCAGGTAGCAATGCCAATGAACCTCCAGATCCTGGTCGTGGAATTCTCAGTGATCCATCACTGGATCGGATTGTGGTTGGTCGCGCTCTTTCGGAAGCGAAACATGTCCGCGCGCATCAAAACCACAGCGGCGGTGGTGGTGTCTCGGTGCCTGGACCGTTCGCTAATTTAATACGCCGAGTAGGCTTGGGGAACGATGCCGTGCGACGCGAAATGGTGCACTTGTTGCCTACTACTGGTGAATGGGAGGAGTCGGATCTGATGGTAAACAAATCGCCAATTGGTACTACGAAGGTTGCACTCGACAGCACCGCCCCATTTCCTGGTGGAGGAGACGCAACGGCTGGCCGGGGGTCTCCCAATTTAAGGTCTGAGGATGCACAAAGTGAAGTGGCAAGTAAACAGATGCGAAGGAGAGCAGGCACTGAGAGTGCGACTGACAGTGCAGCTGCCGACGGCTATGAAAACGACAACGATTCAAAAGTGCTTTTCTTTGAGGACTCGAATGAAATCATCAAGGGTCCTACTCAACCTCAACCGATAAGCAACGAGATCACCGGAGGCTATGACGGTACATTGAACAGCGAGAAAACCGATGCATTGACCGAATTGTTCGCGCGAGTGGACGAAAAAGGCGAAGGAAGCGTGTTGCGCACAGTTTTGAAGCGATTTTTGTGCAACAAGTCCGATGAGGTGTGTGTTGGGAACACAAGCAAGGCTGGCACTGCTTGGAATGCTCCACATTTTTTATTATACTTGTGTGTACATAATTAGTTGTCGAACTCATTATGGTGCGCTTTTCCATGAAGTGCAACACTTCCTCGGTTCTAATCTCCTCATCTCTCACCTCCCCCTTGCTACTTGTGTCTGTCCCAACAACAATCAAAGAACTTGGACATGCGAGAAAACTTTTGCTACGCTATGGGTCTACCCAAGCAACAAAGCATTGAATCTTTCAGCGCGATGTTCCGAATCTTTTTCGATGCGATTGATACCGACGATGAAGGCGACGTAACCCTCGCAGAAATGATTCGATTTGCAGGTCAGTTGAATGATTGTTGAATACAAACCAGTGCACGCTTTTTGGAAGTGCCTATTGCTTGTGAATATTTCTTACTGTGGCAGTATAGTTTCTTCTTTTTTTAGAACAGTATACGATTCCTGGGCGAGTCAAACGAGAAAAATCTTATATTCAAAATTAAATTTCAATCTTTGTCGAAACTTACTTTTTATGCAGGCGACATCGATTTCATTGCCACTCAGTACGCTTCGAGCGGTCACCACGGTCTCCCTCCGGTTGCCTATGGCCTCCTCGTGAACTTTGACGTCAGCCGCAGCAAACATTTGAGCCATTTCGAAATCATCAAAGCCATCAAGCTTTACCCCGAAATTCGTACGCAGTTGCATGCTCGGGCGGAGCACAAAACACAAATGGCAGATGACACGCACGGAGAGTTGATGCTGGGTAGGCGATGATGGGTGAATAGTCACTGAAGCACTTTCGTTGTTTGCGCAACGCACGCGCATTCCCACTTCTGCCCGCAGCATTGGCTTCTGTGCCATTTGGGTTTGTATTAGTTCGAGTTCGAGAAGATTCGAGAGGTGGATGTAAGGCAAAAACCACTTCTTGATATTCAAACGCTATTTATTGGGACGTAGCCAGCAGGAAGCCGCTTTTATTGGCGAATACGAACGCAACTTCCTAATGGGAATACCTACGCATGATCTTCAGTTACATGTTAAATATGTGCATTATATTTGTAAGGCGCAAAATAAGTAAAAGGCAACAGTATCATATATCCCTTTGGACTATCATAGCACCGTGCCCTAGATGAACGCAAGACATGGGTCTTATTAGGACTGGCTCTCGCAACTCGATTCCCGTTTTGCTCCGAAAATTATTCAATTGCATTGGGATGTAAAAAGAGTCGCGGAATAAAGAACAGAAACCCGTTGAGGATAAACCGTTGTTAATCAGGCGATCTGGCGCAAGAGGACGCTAGCAATGCGCACGAGATGCGGCTTGTCCCGTGGGAAAAGAATCACTTGACCACCCCCGCTCTCTTCGGGCGAGTGCAGCACCAGCACTAGTCGCATGCGTTGCCTCAAACCATTGCCTTGGTCGTCAGCGAGGCCGCTCGGAATGAGCATGGTCTCCACGCGTGCCGTGCTCCCACTGGGACCTCGCAGCACGGACAACAATTTGAAGGCGGCGCTGGGCACAAACTCCAGTGCACGCTCGTTGGGGCTGGCTGGCTGCTCGCTGCTCTCGCTGGCCCACACTTGGCCGTGCACCACATGTAGAGTCACTCGCGTGGGCTTGGAGAACGGCGAATGCTTCGACGAGAGTGCTCGGCTTTTCGATGATCTGGTGCGTGTCACGACCGCACATGCAGTGCGCAGAGCTGAAGAAGACGACGAAGCAGCGCCTGTCTTTCCGCCGCCATCGCTGGCTGCCAAAGCTGCCACTCTTGCGCTCCGCATGAGCTCCTGGGCGATAGCTTCGTTGCAGTCGCTCAAACTGTCGGCAGGGCAGCCCCGGCTCCGGGTGAGGGGCGAGGAGCGCTCGTGAGGGGGGGATTTGGACCGTCGGCGAGCGGCAGAGCGACTCAAACGAGTAGGCGACGATGCTCTGAGTAGAGATGGAGACGACGGTGAGGACGCATCCATGACACCATCCCGAAACTGTAACCGGTACGGCGACTGGTGCCGCACAGAAGCACTGCGGCGGTCTGGCGTGGCCGATCGGCCCCATTCTCGCCTCGGATCAGCAGAGCGGCTCATGCGCGGAGGCGATTGAGTGGACCTATGGTTGGGCCTTGACGCAGCATTGGGCGATTGTATCTTGACTCTTGGATTGTTGTTCGGTGGGGAACGGCCACGTCGTGTCGGGCTGCGATTCGATGACTTTGACGGCGAGGCAGAAGAGACAGACACCGATCTACGAGTGTGCATGTAAAAAAAAGCAAACACAAATAAAGCGTACGTAAGACACACCAAAAGATAAGAAGGCGCCATTGTAAGAATAGAAAGTGGAAAGCAACCTTCAGGAGTCTATGCGCATACCTGTGAACAGAGCGCGAAGACACTCGTGGCTCCCGAGGCATCTGACGGGGCGACACTAGTTTCTGCTCGCTCACATTTGGAGCACCAGGTTTTATTACTTCAACGGCTATTGCATCGGCATTGGAACCAGCATTGTCCTGCGATAAAATATCCTCAGCAGCCTGAACGTCGATTCTGTCAGGGTCCTTTTGTGTCTTTGACTTCAATGCGTTGACAGGATGTTCGATTGCCTCTTCTTTGACCTGTTTGTCGGCCTGTAATGGTGCAGCTTCAGTGGTTTGCACCCTTTCTTTCTCTTGAGCTTCTCTTTCTGCTTTTACATGCGTACTTTCGGTGGAACCTTGAATCGCTTCATCTTTGATTTCGTCAATAGTTTGTAAGTGCTGTGCAGCATCAACATCTCGCATCTCTTCTATTTCTTTAGATTCTCGCTTAGCTTGAAGGTAGGAACTTTCGGCAGCATGTATCATCGCCTTCTCCTTCGCCTCTCTCTCTGCCTGCAGTCGTGCAGCTTCAATAGCACGCACACGCTCCTCTTCCTCCTTAGCCTCTCTCTCGGCCTGCAGTCGTGCAGCCTCAATAGCACGCACACGCTCCTCTTCTTCCTCTTTGGCCTCTCTCTCGGCCTGCAGTCGTGCAGCTTCAATAGCACGCACACGCTCCTCCTCCTTAGCCTCTCTCTCGGCCTGCAGTCGTGCAGCTTCAATAGCACGCACACGCTCCTCATCTTTCTCCTTCGCCTCTCTCTCGGCCTGCAGTCGTGCAGCTTCGATAGCACGCACACGCTCCTCTTCTTTCTCCTTAGCCTCTCTCTCGGCCTGCAGTCGTGCAGCCTCAATAGCACGCACACGCTCCTCTTCCTCCTTAGCCTCTCTCTCGGCCTGCAGTCGTGCAGCTTCGATAGCACGCACACGCTCCTCTTCTTTCTCCTTCGCCTCTCTCTCGGCCTGCAGTCGTGCAGCTTCAATAGCACGCACACGCTCCTCTTCTTTCTCCTTGGCCTCTCTCTCTGCCTGCAGTCGTGCAGCTTCAATAGCACGCACACGCTCCTCTTCCTCCTTGGCCTCTCTCTCGGCCTGCAGACGAGCAGCCTCGATAGCACGCACACGCTCCTCTTCTTTCTCTTTGGCCTCTCTCTCGGCCTGCAGACGAGCATTTTCAATAGCACGGATCCGCTTCTCTTCTTCCTCCATAGCCTCCTGTTCAGCTCGCATCTTGGCGCGCGCTTGTTCCGCTATTTCCTCTTTCATAGAGGTAACCAATCTAATCGCCAACCGCTGTCGGTAAAAGGTCTGTACCTTGGTGGCTGCACGAATTAAAGGCAACTGCTTCCAAGAGCTCTCCTTTGCCTTCATCTGCACCGACCGAGAACCCGACAGAGTGCCAATAATAACTGAAGAACGACGCCGTGACCGTGACTCTTTAACCATTGGTTGACTTTCAGTTTCTGGTATCTCAGCATTCTTCCGTTGAACGTTTGATGCTGACACCTCTTCAACATTCACACCTTCAGGAGGTCCTGTAGCAACCTCCACAAACGTCTCCGGTGCCATCTCAGCCACCTCGGGAGCGGGGACTGCAATGGTGACCTCTGTGCCTTCCAATATCTCCACATCTATGACTTCAGAGGTAACACTAGTTGAGACTCCAACATCGCATGCTACATCATTTTCAGCCTCATGCAGGCTAAAAGCTGTAATTAACAATTCAGTTCCAGAAGTTGCCGCTTCCAGTGCTGTTTCGATTTCAGTACCAACGTGTACCGCGCAGTCCTTTTCAACCTCTCCAGACTCTATTTCCGAAGAAGACACTATTGGTGCCTCTTCGCTGTCTGCTTCAATTTCGACCTTTAGATTTACTACACTCGCAGCTGCAGGTTCATTTTCATCCGATGCCACCTTTTCGACCTCCACTTGAAGATGCGCTGCGACGTCCATTCCAATTTCTCCGGACTCATTCTTGGAAGGAGATGCTATTGGCGCCTCCTCAACATCCAAAGACCCAGACACCGGTGCCGCAACCTCCGTTGCCAACTGCTCACTGTCGACTCCTTCTTCAACCTTCAGATTCAAAGCACTTAAAGCTGCATGTTCAACTGTGTCCGGTACGACTTCTTCAGTTTCCACTTGAGGTTCAGCGGCTTCGCCCAAGATCTTGACCTCAGGACTATCCTGTTCATGTAAACTTTGCTCAGTTTCCATTCGGTCGACAGCCTCGGCCTCAGGTTGAACTTGTATCATATCCTCTTCAATCGCATTATCGTTGTGAGAAGTTGTGGCGGCTGTTATGACTGTACTATTTGCAGTCTCAAGATTTATTTGTTCATCTTCCATTGTCCTTGTGGCTGGTTGATCGACGATGGCCCTTTCTTCCTCGGCACTTTTAGACTCTACTACGGCAGATGCAGCAGTAGTGGCTTCAACTGGTGTAGCCATCACATCTGAAGTATCCAAAGATGCCTTCTTGGCAAGCTCGGCATCTTCTTTGAGCGCCTTTTCCTTGGCCACTTTGGCTTCGTTTTCCTGTTTGAGCGCTGACAGCTTCGCTCCAAGAGCTGGGTTTTTCGATGCCAACATCTCCATGGTAGCGGCCTGCTTATCTTCAAGTGTCTTGCTTCTCGACCTCGAGGCGGCCGTTGGCGCACTGGCCTCGGGTTCTTCAGTTGTCTCAGACTGAGTTGAAGATATCTCCTGAGGTATTCCTGACATGGTTTCGTCTGTTGACCCGCCGATATCATTTCGACTTTGACCATTATTTTCATTGTCCTCCTCGTGGCCACCATGCGGCTTTTCTGCAACTTCGTCGTCATCAGAAAGTTCTTCGAGCCATTTATCGTCGTTACCATCATCGTCATTGTGGCTCCCGTCGTCGTTTTCGTCGCTAACCACTTGACCGTCGACATCGTATTCAAGCCATTCGTCGTCCGAATCAGCTTCATCCGGTATTCCAGCCGCCACAGTATCCTTGACTTCCAAATGAGTCGATGTGACAGCACTAGCTATCTCGTGGTCTTCGTTGCCTTGAATATCCTCCTCAGACTCACTCCATTCATTCTCTGCAGCTGTAGGCTCTTCGTGTGCATCGCTTGGTGAAGCAAGTACAGTCGCTGGAATAGTGGTGCTAAACCTCCTGGGCGGCGGTGCAGTAGGCTTCGGCGGTAGAGACATTGAGCGGCTTTTCGTGATGGGTTCAGAAGCATCATCTTGAGCATCCTCCTCA
>Ga0307931_1001407_pt1 | contig 15761 bp, 18 predicted proteins | sample OrgLakmetageno47_FD_201816 | JGI IMG/M metagenome (GOLD analysis project Ga0307931, IMG submission 201816) | Saline water microbial communities from Organic Lake, Antarctica - #47 | ecosystem: Environmental > Aquatic > Non-marine Saline and Alkaline > Saline | place: Antarctica: Organic Lake... | reverse complement strand
TCTTGAGCTCCTGCGACAGGCTTGGATTCCCAAAACTACCGGGAATTCCCGGGAATCCATGGGAATTCCCGGGAATCTTGGGAATTCCCAAGGCCACTTTACAAAACCGGGAATTCCCCTCCACTAATACCACAGGGCATTGTCATTGTCATGGTCAGTTGCCGAGCTACTGTAGTTGCGGAGTTGCGGAATGTATCGCACAGCATGTTGCAGATGATAAGAAAGCAGGAAAACGGCCAACCCTCTTGTTTCTTACGGAATTTCCTAGATTTCCGCGCGAGCCCCCCGACTAGGGCTCCCAAAAAGCGCCTCAAAATACGTAGCCCAAATGTACGGAATTTTGTAAGGCCGTATATGGACCGCATCGCTGTTGCCAGCGCTGAAAAGTAGCTCAGAATGCCTCTCTGCTACCCTACTTACAGTAACTGCAATAAAAATAGTGGCAAAAAATCAAAAATGTACACCCCTTTCTGGTGGTCGTAGTGGTGAAATCCACCCAAACGTGGAGAAATTTTAGAACTGATTCTAGCTTCGGCCGGGCTAGAGCTAAAGCCTGAGGTATGAAGCCAACCGTGGATACGAACGATTTCCTTCCTATGACTAGAGTAAATATTCGAGGTGTATTTCGCTGCATCGACATCTTTCTCTAGCCTAGCTAGGCCAAAAGATCTGCTGCCAAAGGATGCCGCATCGAGTTGATCTGAAGCCACCGTTGCCACAACAGAATGTGGCTCCTTGAATGAACGCAATGACATCGGCATTCTAGTTGCCTTTAACTATAGCACAAGCGAGGTTATGAATTTTCAATCGCAGTGCGGTTTCAATGGAAAAGATCAGTTACTTCTACACGTCGCTGGCGCTTCGCATAACTCGTATCGTCACGATTGTGCATTGTTATAGCACAAACAATGAAGCTAATCACGGCTATTGCGCAACCAGCATATCTATGAATTACTTCTGAGAACGACGGAATTCAGAGAGTATTTTTCATACGGTTGTTGAGCGCTTCGTGCATTCATCTATCATCGTTGGTGTGAGAGCCGGGCGATAAAATACGAAATATTTGCCATACCCAAAGGTGCGCGAATTAAGCATCTACGAATGCTAAAGGAGCACCCTTACGCGTGCGAAAAAGTGAAGCTGCACTAAATTGGCGTATGATTATACTTTACTCATCGCTTATGTGCGTGCTAGGCAAAGTGCAAGCGACATGATTATACTTTACTCTTCGCTTCACGTCGTTCACGGAAGGAGCCAGCGAAAGCCATCGCCGTTTGGTTGCATGGTATGAACCGATGGATATGCTGAGCTCAGTGCGCTTCAAACCGAACTATGGCGATTTTGCAGGCAGTGATAAGCACCAAGGCGCCCTATTTCCCTCTACGACGTCCTTGTGGTGTTTCGTTAACGGTAGTATGTTACATGGAGGATTTAAGTTTCGAGTCGGAGGAACACCACCCCCAACTCCCCATGTGCTACTTTTCTTTGCAAAATAAGGCCAGATTTGGATTGAGCTTAAACAAGTGAATAAATTCGCACTATGAATCGTAATGCCAAATTGCGGATATCAGACGATTTCGTTTCGCTGTTTGGGAGCCTGCATCCCCCTCAGTTTCGTAGGCGACCGGCAGACAGGCAGGGCGCAAAGGCCCTTATTTTCTAGACACAAAGCCACTTTCCATTCATCTATCCTACAATTGGCTTCTGTATGAATGCATGAATGATATCATCATGCGATTACAAGTCCACAGTCCAAAGGCCGAAATAGCGCGTGGCTTTGACGCCAATGCGCCAGCGGTGCTGCTCGACCCCGAAAAAATTATAAAACCCAAGTGACAAAGGAGAGCCTGTTCTGTGATAATAGGTGCATGTGCATGGAGGGAATTCGGAAGATAGAACGAAGCATAATGCTTCCGGCCTCCATAGAATGCGGAAGTCTCTTTGAAGTATTTTTGAGAACTAGAATTAGGTCGCTTCTGCCAATCGAATTCGTCGTTGGGCTGGGCACGTTGAAGCGCGGAAGTCGACATGGGGCATGGAGCCGAATGCTTAAGAAGGCCCTCGATTCATTAGCCAATGGTTGAACGAGTTGAATGGTCAACTGAGTCGCTGAGTTCTGGAGGATTCGCCAATACAAAACTCTTGTGATATATGCTGATATTACTTATCAATGGGGAATCATTATCAAGTCTAAACGGACCTCCGTCTGTTCTGTATTTAAGAGAGCATATCTAAAAGCTGCTCCACTGCCCCTGGAAGAAATACACGATATACGCGTGACTCGCGGGCTCGCGGTGATATGTCTAGTCTACTTAATACTCCCCAAAATACAAAGAAACACCACTGTGCCATATTACAACAGAAAAATGTAACCCTTAGAACAAGTCTGGCTGGGTAGAGTGTCTTTTTGCGTAATGCAGTTGCAATCATTTACTCTCGAGGTGTCCTTCAGCCATCAGACATCAGGAGGTTTGGGAATGGAGTGAGCCAGCTGTCTCCACTTCGACCTGTCCTTGGCAATGGCGATCCACTCACCGAAATCCTTCGAAATGCCTTTACTTTTGAGCGCGTTCTCCAACGTCCTGCTCCAAGTCATCTGTGGAGAACCATTCGGTCGAGAATGTGATACCCAACCAGTCAGTAACTGCCGCGATGTGTGATGTTATAATGGTGCCCAATAAGATAAGGCGCCGCCATTCGCCATTCCATGGCTGATGGCTGTTTGGGCGTTGGTCGTTTGGTCTTAATCTTAGACGGTTTTATACGCAGAAGGTGCCTCAAGAAAAGCTCCTCCTGTTTCGTGTGTTTAACTCGGCTGAGAATAACGGTTTTTACGTAAACTCAAAATTTATCTTTCTTTACGACTTCTTACGTGACCACCTCTGCATCAAGTGCTAAATGTACCCTTTTCCGCGGTTTTTACGAAACATTTTTCACGTAGTTCAGCGCAAATTCACGCAAAATCGGGTTGACCTATTGCATATTCGCCATTCCCAGCCGAGGTGTTTCGTGCTTTATCTTTTATGGACATCCATTATTCAGGCGCCAGGCGCTATGGCCGTTGGCCGTTGGCTTTTGTTTGCGCGATTGCGCTTACGTGCGAAAAATATGAAGGGCACTCTAAGAGCCGAGAAATCTGTAACATGCCTCCCTCCCCCCTCCTCGTCTCGCCGTGCTCGTACGTGCTTGCGCATGGTACTTAAGATACCAAGAAAGTTCTATCCTGCCATACACCACCATATCAGCTCGCTACATTCAGCCCTAACTGATGGCATAGCCCGCAGGCACTGGGCAGGTACAGGCACCAAAGCCAGAGACTTCGAAGCTCTTGTCTTTCCAGAGGCAGGCCCCACTTTCGCCGGTTTTGAGGTCGGGAAAAACGGCTTCGAGCATTTTGCGCTTCACGACCTGAATTTGCGCATTTCGAGAATTAGCACCACAAGAAGTGAGAGAGAATGGTGCGCTTGCTGTACTTGAAAACAGCGGAGAGGCAAAGAAAAAAAAAACAACTGACACAACCCCATGCATTGCGCACGCCATGCATTGCGTCGTCTTCTTGGGGAGCATGCTGATGTGGGTGGGAGAAGTGTTGTTATAGGGAGAGACAGACAGAGAGAGAAAGGTATGGGCCCTATGCTATTACCTGAGCGGCTGAGGCAGGTTCCGACGGCACCTCCGCAAATGTGACTAGGCTGCCCACGGGCGCCCCTGTAGGCGGGGCAAGGAACTTCACGTCGTCGTGGGCGGCGTTGCTAGCGCACACCACCATGCCTGTGGACGTGAAGCCACCCATCTAGGTGGAGACAGCAAGGAAGCAAGCGATAAGTAAAAATATAAGATAAGCATGGGGTAGAGGAGAACGGATTCGACAAGAAATGGGTGGGACAAGGGAGTTTGCACCCAGAAAATATTCGTATGAACCCGAAGAGTGACACATGAGTTCACGTACATGCATGCGAAGAGGAATTAGAAAAAACGAAACGCAGCGTACTCCAGAGTCTCTTTCACTGTCATCGTTGATTCGATGTTATGCTAGCTAATGCGAGATAATTTCGAGGCACACGACCTTTTTTCCTTTGAGGTTGCAGAGCACAATCACGTCTCGATTCGCGACCTCTTCCACCTTGTAAAAAGCACGCAAGCCGCTCGCAATCATCCGCGGCTCGCTTTCCCCCACGTCTAATAAGCCAGCCGAGCAAGATGCACATAAACGCACCAACACACCCGCATGCACACACACATCGTATATCATCAAATTATCGAATGGGGCACCGCTAAACTCATCAAGCCCACGAAACGATTTGCCTGCGGAATTTCATTTCAATCATAGACAAAGCAAAAAGAACGCACCAATTTTCTCGCAGTAAAGTTTATCAGACTCGGGATGCGGCCACGCTTCCAAAATCTTGCCAACTCGAAACTCTAATTGGCCCACGTGAGTGTCACCCGACACCTTAGCAGCTTCCTTAGCCACCTATCACAAGAGAATCGTCATGAAGACGGCAACGAGAAAACAAGCATTACATTACATACTTTGACGAGAGTAAATGAACAGGGACATGCTAAGCTTGGCGACACATGCAAACTTTACTGCTGCTTCATATCCTACACTACAAGCAGGCCTAGGCAAAACAGTTCTCGCTCTCACCTTTGGTGCAGCTGCATTAGCTTTAGCACCTTTTCCAGGCTTTCCACCCTCCTTGCTGCCAGCTTGTTTCTTGCTACCCTTACCACCAGCTTGCTCCTCCTTACTGCCAGGAGTGCCGCTATTCTTGGTGGATTGCTCGAGCTCAGCGATCCAACAGTCGAGGAAAGCCCGGTCATCGCCCGTGGTTGAGGGCAGTGATGTATCGGCTGTGGTTCCAGAAGCTTCGAGTTCCGTAATCCAATTGTCCAAGTAAGCTAACGCTGCCATGGCTTAAAGCTGCTTTCAAATTATCAACCTAGCTAGAGGCAAGTTATCGTACTTTGCGCTCTTGGTTATTCAATGGCCAAGGTTGCTCTAGGCTACAAGCTGCACGCTACAAGCTTTGCAAGGTCGCAGGTCGCTCGCTAGAGGCTCTTCGATTTTTGTCGCTTTTTTTGTCGAGCACGATGATGACGACGGCAAACGACGGAAAGTGGCTGACACAAATAGTCGGGCATGTGCGCCTGATTAGCTTCTTAGGTTTAGTTTGCGCTACTTTGCTTTTCTTCTCTACCTGTTAGTCTTCTAATTCCGGCTCTTCGGGGCCTGTCTCAAATAGTCTAACAACAGGCGATGTTTTAAATTAAATACCGGACACTTCCACACTTCTACGTACTAAGAGTGATCCCGTGTTCTAAGGCGCCAGTTGCACGGATGTGCGCACTCCTGCTTTGCGAGTAGCCCAGACATATATATCGGAAATGTTTCAGGAGGGCTGAACGGCATATACATATACCTCCGGAACTAATTCCCAATTCGGTAAATGAAGCACATGTTATATGCGCTAGGATACAACGGGAGGTGCAACAAGGACAGTGCCATTAAAATCGCAGCAGCACTTGATCAGTTTCTTTGAGGCTGTGCTAGCCTTCCAAATGTCTTGCAAGGCCGAAAAGGGTCAATTCATTGACAGACAGCGGCTTCAGTCTAAACTTAGTCAAAAATGTCCTGGTCAGCGCACATGTGCATTAATCGGCGGCGCAGTAAACCCGCTACCGTGGAATGGCCTCGACTTTGAGCGCATTTGATGGCGTTCTGGCATGCTTCAGGCGTCAGCGATTGCAGCCTCTCGTGATGATGGTGAAGTTCCGATGTTGCGCTTGAGACTGGAGTCGTAGGAGAGATACCTGCAGGCTTCGTAAGCTGAGTAGTTCTTATGCTTCCTTCTGGTAGAGCAGTCGAAATTACTGGAGCGCTCGGTGACAGCGATGCCTTGGGCTTGCGTGCTGACAGTGCCGCGGAGATGGAAAAGCGCCGCTTCACGTTAGACGGTGCAGCAGTTGCCACTTGCTCATGGGCCTTCTGTGGCGTCTGCTGCTTCTCTTTCGAGTCTGATGATGACGGCGATGCGCTCTCTGATGAAGAAAAACTGTTGCGGCGCTGTATCACTAACAGGGAACTTTCACTCATGCTAGCCGCATGTGCAGCTCGGGCAGCAATGGTGCGAGGGTGGCTTGAATCAAAGTACACCTTTTCCCGGGGCCGCACCCAACGCCGGCACCTACCAAGGGTCGTGTACACGCGCATGTAAATATGAGCCGTATCTCTTACATGGTTGCCAAACGTGAACAATCAAACCCTTTAAGGTATAAGGAAGTTTAGTGCAATAGATATATACCAATAAACAAAATGAAAGCACGCACATAAAGTACGCATATATAGCATTTCTGCCCAGGGATGAGGTCAAATAGAAAGAGAGAGAATGAGTGCAGGAAATCCGCACCGATGAGAAGCAGCAGAGGCGCGTGGAGAATTCTCGTTGCACCGGAAGAAGTCTGATTTGGTCGAGTCCGGTAGGTGGCAGTTGTCTGAGCGATCTGAATACAGCCATTCTATTGGTCCTGACCTGATGCGCCAAGAAAACAGTAAAAGGTGCTACAGAGGCAGCCAGCTTACGAAAGAATATTTTTCAGAATTGACCAAAGAAATGTACAGTGGAAAAAGATATCAAAAGCTGCTTTCATTATTTACCTGCTATTATCGTGTAAGTCACTGCTTTCTTGTCGATTCAAAGTAAAAAAATCGTCGCTATTGTCTATTTGCCAAGGTGACAGCCAGCGCCATCCACAAGAACCCGAATGTGTTCTTTGGCTGTTCTGCCCGATGGTGCTGCTCTCAGAGCTGGTACCATTGGAGTCGTCACTGCGCTCGGGAAGTAACTCGCCTCGCGGCAGAGACTGGTGGTCACCAGGGCTGTCATACGGCGGTGGGCCAGCGTGACGTTCGAACACCTGAAGCAAGCGAAATGCGATGAGAAGCTGTATTCGAAAAAGTGAATGGACGACAAGATACCCACTACTACTTCTAGTGCTTCAAATACAAACGACGAGAGAGAGAGCTAGAAAAGAAATTGCTAACCTAGGATTGTTAGTCTACAGTGCATTTCCTTTTGACATAATACAGAAGAACCTCAAGTACAGTTGCTCGCGACCTACCTCCGCGAGTATCGGGCGCGCAGGGCACTCGAAAGCAGGCCCACCGTGCGCTTTGTTCTTGGCTTCACGCCCCCACTGCACTGAGCTAGCTTTGTTGCTAGTTCCGATGTCCTTGAGCCGGCTACCTGTTTTCGTTTTAAGTCGCACTTCTTTTTCCCACACGACCTGTTGTTGTTCGTCGATCATATAGATAGAAGTAAAGGAACGCATGCAAGGACTATTGGGTGATATCCTAGTTTTCCTTTCAATTGTCTCTTTCTTGTTTGTCGTTCCTACACGTTCATTTGGACTACTAAGACTTCTAAACATATTGATGAAAAGATGAATTTATTGTTGGTTTCGTGACCCCATATCTTACATCGAGTACGATATCATCGGTGCCTGCGAAGAGGGCTTCTCGGGTCAAAGGCACTTCATCCTCTTCGTCCATTGTTCTTAAAACCGGTCCATTGCAGCGGTGACACTAGCCCTCACCCGATCTTAAGTGCCGATGGTACAATTTATGATTCAAGAAAATAGTGAGCAAAACGATTCAGGCAGTAGACAGCCGCAACTGGCTTCCCTAGAGCATTTCGAACCCGCTACCCAAAGGCAAAGGGCAAACGAAGAACAAAAAAAAGAGGAGCTGAAGATAACACGACAAAACGACGAAGAAATCGAAGACATCGAGAGGAATAAGCACCAATTAGAGGATCTCATTTAGGGGCAATCGCCGAATCGCTCGGCTTGTGCCAAATGAATCCAGGCGAGGGGCCACAAAAGAAAAGGCCTCGCCAGCCAATAACCGGTTAGCCGCATGAGCGCCTTTATGCCTACTTCCGTCGTCGTGATGAGCACGTATAAACACAGGACAAATTTACGACTTCATGCGACTTCATGGCATTCAGTAACTCTTTGGCACTATTTCTCCTTTGGGGGTGAAAAGATCCGTTGTTCCGAAGACCCGTGGAATTTTGGATTTACAGCTGGCAGGCAGAGGATTCGACCTCAAATTTTACTGTACCACAAGGTCAGCCAACAAGCCTCGCTCCTCCAGGCATCCGTTAGCAAGGCGCCTTTCTTGCTTACCTTAAATATCGCCATACATATTTGAGTGCATCTATTATTATTTTTATATGCGTGGGTGTGATGTTTGTTTCGTTCGACCTTCGTTGAATACAGATATTATGACCGTGCCATTCTTTACTCCCCCTGCCCTTGTGTTTTGTGCTTACCTCTGCCCGCGCAACTTTCAGATGCTTTCCAAAATTGTTCTGGCTCTCGGCCTGCTCGCCGGCTCTTCAGCCGTTGAGTTGACCCCCGACAACTTCGATGAAATGACGGCCGGCAAGACCGCCTTCATCAAATTCTTGGCGCCTTGGTGAGGCCACTGCAAGAAGATGGCACCGGCCTGGTACGTTTTGTCGAGAAAGAGAACCGAGAAAAGCACTGTGCAAAAATTGGAAATGCCTTTAAAATGAATGCATGTTTGACGTGTGAGGCTCCCCGTAACTTTACCGCGTTGCTCACTGTAAGCCACTTTGCGTTCTTTCCTTCCGCCGACGGCGGTCTGTTGCTACATGTGTTTTTAAATTTCGCTCCAGGAACAAACTCATGGACGAGTTTGCCGGTGACCCCGTGAAGTTGATCGCGGACGTGGACTGCACTGCTGCGGGCAAGCCCCTGTGCGAGCAGTTCGGCGTGAAGGGCTACCCTTCCCTCAAGTGAGTTTACGCCTTCTCCTGTGTGGCACACCATGAATGATCGCATGCTGCTGCCAGGAATGTATTGTTGCAGTAGCTACTCTTGTCGCATTTCCCCTCGCTGACTCGTTGCTACTCGTTTGTTTCTTCCCGGCAGGTACGGTGACGTGGCGGACTTGGAAGAGTACAAGGGTGGCCGCGACTTCGACGCCCTCAAGAAATTCGCTGACGAGAAACTCAAGGTAAAGAAACAAATATTGCTGCAACTTTGCCTCTTCATGATTCGCGTCGCCCTTTTTTTCTAGAACTTTTCTCTATTATCATGCCCCTCAGCGCCCTGTCTCGCCGCTATTTCGTGTTCCGTGTGGACGTGTGCTTTTCTAGGCCTCGTGCTCGCCTGCGAACATCGACTTGTGCGACGCGGACAAGAAGGCGGCTATCGAGAAGTTCCAAGCCATGCCTGCGGCCGACTTGCAGAAGGCCATCGACGAAAAGTCGGCAGAAATGGAGAAGGCGGAAGCCGACTTCAAGGCCGGCGTGGAAGGCCTCCAGAAGCAGTACGAGGGCTTTCAGGAAGCCAAGGAAGCCAAGCTCGAAGAGATCAAGGAGGCCGGCTTGAGCTTGATGAAGAGCGTGTCCAAGCACGCTGCCAAGGTTGCCAAGGACGAGCTTTAAGCTTTTCCTTGTCCTCTCTTTTTGACGCGCAGCTGCGATAGTATTCGGAATGGGTGTTTTTGGTTTTCCACAGTGCGACCGCCAATGAATGGAACGAAGTGAGATGCAAGCAGAAATAATGACGCTTCGAGTCTTTGAATGGACTCGAGGCTGACAACCAAAGAAATCGGCGGGTGGCTTTTCCAGGAGCTCAACCCCAAGTGTTTTCTTTACTTCAGCTTGAATCTCTTTTTGTACCAATGGCCTTGCATGCGTGTTATGTCATAATTTCCTTCCTTTATTCGTTCTCCAGTCACCAGAATTATTCCATACAAATATAAAAATTTAGAATCAATCGGTTCAATAAAAGAATCGACCCCAGAGATCAACAGCACGCACCTTAACCTTTGCTTAAATTTATAGTTCTAATTAGTTACCTCGGTAGGTTTAGATCTAGGGTTAGGGGCTCTCGGTGCAGTAACCAAGAAAACCGCGGGTTTTCCGGGTTTTTACCCACTTCGACTCAGCAGAAGATCCGGTAATTGCTAATTGCGCTGAAGGAAAACCCAGCAGCCTCGTGGGTTTTCTTGGTTACTGACTCGGTGTCTCGAATGCAAAAATCCGGAACCTGGATTCGGTTTCGAATCCTGATTACCCGATTACCCGAATCCCGTATTCAGAAGTACACAAGTACAGAAGTGAGAAGCAGAAGCCAGGTATTGATATGGAGATTGCTTCTTGCTAGGCGCAAGGACAAGAGGAAAAAGCTAGGAGCTAGGCAGTGGCAGCAGCCAGAAGTTTTGAACAAAGAGGTGAACACGGGCACGCAACGCTTATTAAATGCGAGCATCCATTGAAGTACCCGCTGGGATCGTCACTAGGTTGGGCGCGCGGCTGCGGTTCGCCCCTCTCACTGCAGCGTTTGGCTTGTTGGCTGACGACAATGGCGTCCCTCCAACACCACCTCCTCCTCGCATTCCTTTGCTGCTCGATTCTGGCCACACCGTGGGCTCATAGCCGCCATGGTTGTTGCCTTTTCCGCCACTGCCACCCTGTGCAGTAGTGGTGGTGGTGGCGTTGGCAGGTGACCTCAGGTCGCCTACGGTATAGGTTTCGGCCCGATACTGGCCTTGCCCATGTGAGCGCTTCACGGTGCGCGCTTGAGGCATCGGCGTGGGCACTCGCCCGGGCTCGTTCGCGCTCGCAGGAGCCGCCTTGAACTGAAGCTTTCTGCCTTTCGACGATATCTGTTTGCTGCCAGCGGCAGGAGTACTTGCACTCGTGTTGCCGTTATTTCCAGTGCCGTTGCCACTCTTGCGGCGGCGGTGGCTGCTGCGGCTTTTCATGGCAGCGGTGTTGGCGCCGATAGACTCGGTGGACTCACGCACGGGCCGACCAGTCAGATCGTTGATCAACTGAGCTGGGTCTTCGTCGTCATCGCCGCCACCGCCATTGCCTTCGTACTGGCTGTCCAAGCTTTCTCGAGATGCTCGGGTTTTGCGGTCGGTGGTGGTGGTGGCGGTGGTCTGGCTGGCTCGAGCTTTGTCGTTGGGCGTGTTCGGTGGCGGCTGCAGCTGATGGCCGTGGTATGAAATCTGTTTCAAGGGAATCAACAGCATTGAAAAAAAAAGAGAAGAAAAATAATGCAATGAAGGAGTATCGAATTGTTCAAACAAAGTGTCAGTAAAAGAATGCAGAAGCGAAGTGCGGCACGTTTTGGGCACTTAATATGAGTACCTTGTGCTTCCATAACGTAGCTTCGGTTGCCGTGTCGCGTGCTTGTGCAGCTTCTGTCAACTCGTAATGGCTGTTGTTTAAGTCGTCGTAGTACTCGTCCTTGTCCTCAAAGTCTTCTTCTTCGTAACGCCGCCCAATCTCTGGCTCTGGCGATTTGGTTGCGAAAGCTGCGTGGTGGTGACGTTGATGGTGATGAGGGTGGTTGCTATGTTGCTTAAGAGCACCGCCGTCAGCACTACCGAGCACGAACGAGTTTCGAGGCGACCGCAGACCGTCGCTGTCCATGCTGCCGCCACCCCCTCTTCCACCTCCACCGCCTTCGCCGGGTTCGTTCAGCATGCCCTGACGGTGCACCAAGGAAGTCAACACAAAACGAAAATTTATTAGTGTGAATGACAAGGGAACGAAAGTTTCTACAAGTTGGTGCAATTTACTTTCTTCCATCACAGCTCAGAGCTTAAGTCTGTGTTCTCCTGCGTCACTATCTCTCACGCACACTCTCATCCACTTTATATACAATTCAATTACATGTCCGATCAACATGCCTTTTTGCAGCCCCTGCTGCCACTATTTTTTTACCTGCCAGTGCGCTTTTGACGGTTTGAACTGAAAGAAATGGTTTCCGCTGGCGGTGCGCGCGGCCGAAGGCGAGTGCAAAAAGGACCCGATGCTAGGCAGACGGCTCGGCGGAGCTCGGTGAGGTGTCATAGCCCCACCGTTGTTCGTCGTCGTTCCGAGCCGAGGCGTCTTGGGTTTGGAGGGGGCAGGCACCCGCACCGCGCCACTGGAGAAGAACGCAGGCAGAGGCTTGGCCACACCACTTTTGCTCGGCTTGCTGCTGTTGCTGCTGTTGTAACGGTGGTTGTTGTTGCTTCCCCGCTTGCCAGTGCCGCCGCCGCTTCCACTTCTCACAAAAGATGATGCATGTGGAGACCGTGTTCTGTTTCTGTTCCCACCGCCCCCGACACCACCGCTGCTACTGCGCTCTTGCGTGGAAGCCGAAGGCGGCGGCAAGCGAAGTCTTTCAGACAACGCACCCACCAATTCTTCTCGCTGCAGAGTGTCACTGCGTTCGAACCTGAATTCGCTGTTGCCGTCGTTGCCATCACACAGTAGCAGAAATAAGTTGGGTGGGCGTTCACACTTCGCAATGCATTTCACTCGCCGGTAGGTACCAGGCCCAAACGCGAGAGGCCACAGGAATTTGTGCCCTGCTCCGCTCACGGCTTCCGAGCAGCAGAAACAACAACAACAACAGCTGGAGCTGGCTCGGGAACAACAAGTGGCGCATGCAGTGGCCTCAGTGAGACTTTCCACGTCTGGCAGGCGGGGCCACACGAGGGACAAGTCGCGTGAGGTGGAGGCAGCCACGTCGGTCGGCGCCCAGCTGTCCGTGCTCTCCGCTGCGGTTACCACGGCTCGCGATGGGTTGCCACCCGAGGCGCGTGCTCTCAACCCAGAGCTTCGCGTGCCTTCTTCGTCTTCCTTACCACTGTTGCTGCTGCGCTGTGAAGTGCAAATTCCCGCCAGACTCAGCGCTGTGGCCGCAAACGCAAAAGCCAGGAGCGCTGGCAACGGGTACAAGGCTACCAGAAGCACTGCTGAGAGTGGGCTAGGCACATCAAAGGCATGCACAACTACAGAGAAACAGGCGGATGCAGAAGTAGTTTGCGATCTGTTGCATAGACCGCTGCGTTGGTTGCTGTTCTCGTATTGTGCCTGCTCGTCGCTGAGAGATGGAGGCTTCAGTTTTGGCGCTGCCTTCTTTGAGAAACCTATAGCAAAGCAACAGCTGCTGAGGCACAGCAGGCATAGGCTTGCTACTGCTAGTGCAGTCCACGTGCTCCATTCCACCACGTTTCCATTCGGCAGATCGCAACCAACCAAGAGCCCACCTAGAAGCCTGTCGTCATCCCTGCTAGCGCTGCTGCTGTCGCGACTGCTACTGCCGCTGATCTGATCATCAGACGCTTCCAGAGCTCCAATATTCGTGTGGCACGGACTACCCGGTGCCCCTGCAACTACTGCGAGCATAACCAAAGGCCAAGCCACAATCGAAAGCTGATGCGCGCTCAAGGGCAAGCCGAGCAGCCAACTGCCCCATGCTAGCAAGTGCGCCCATTGAGCGAACTCATTTATTACGCTACTTCTGCCGCTGAGAGCTTCAGCTATGGAGGCATCTCTTAAGGGTACGAAAAGGCACACCGCACAAGCAGCAGCAACATGTGCATCGCCGTAGAAAAGATGGTGAACGCGGGCCAACACCTTGGGTTGAAGCGGGCTGCTGGTGTCATTGCTATCCTCAGAGGGCCCTCTCAATACACTCGGCAATGCTGCCTCCAGCATCGTCGCAAAGAGTACGTGTAGGGCTGCGCTGAACCAAACAATTACTAAAATTATACTTGTTACGCAACTTAGAGTTTCATTTGTGTTGTTGCTGCTGGCCCAGAGGACTAATTGGGCCACTGTGAGTGTGACGAAGGTGCCCCCTAAGAGAGAATCGGCTACCGAGGTTAAAATCTGGACCCCAGTCAGCCCGCAGCCGGGCATGCGCGTAGCATTGCGCCACGGACGAAGAAACATGCGATCCTGTGTTGGTTGACCTTTGAAAACTATTCACAGGTAGCTATCAACTCATAATGACCGAGTATATGTTCAAGCGCTGGTGGGAAGCTACCCTTGGCAAACGATTTTCATTTCGTTTTCACAACATTTTGTGACTCGGGCTTTTCAAAATTCTTCCAAAAATCTCAAAATCTCAGAAGTTGTTCATCGTCGTTGGTCGTAGCTTGATCCGAATCTCCGATCAAGGGTAGGGGGAATTCCCAACTCCAGGAGATGGCCTTGGGAATTCCCGAGATTCCCGGGAATTCCCATAGATTCCCATAGATTCCCGGGAATTCCCAGATATTTTGGGAATCCAGGATCGCAGGAGGCAGCCAAACCCCGGCCTCCCTTGAGAACTTTTTTGGTTCATTATCAACCCGATTAACTCTTGACAACACGTTGATACCTAATAAGAAACAAGAAGCTCTGGCATTGACGCAGACTCGCGCCATATCCACATCTATAGCGCTCAAGACTCCTCTGTGTTCTTGTCTTTATTATTGCGCCAAGTGAAATGAGGAAATTTAGTGAGCCAATTCAAGCAAAAATCATTCCCATGCGCGTTCGTAAACCTCCTCGCCCTTGCTCTCGGAACTAGAATCCGAGTCAACTGCACTTTCGATGACAATCTTCTTGACTCGGTACAGAACCCGCATGTTTAGTCCAGCACGGAGGAGAACAAGCCCCTTGTCTTTCTTCAGCGAGTTTCTAGTATTGATCATGACGTTATTTTTCATCGGCTTTGCAGCGCGCTCAACACTGATTGAGCCAGTGGAGCGCATGGACAGCAGGCGCTTCGCGACATGCGTGTAGAAATCCGACGCTGGCGCCCACGCCTTGAAGAAAACAAGTCGTCCGTTTTGGTAGCCAGTTTCGTCGAGATATTTGCCAAAATCTTCGAATGTCATCTGTTTCTGCAGCGCGATCTTTTCCTCCATCGTTTTTGCCTCTGGGCGTGGCTTCGTGAACAAACTTTGCCACACGCCACTTTGAGTCTTGAATTGTAGTTAGTCCTCCATAACTTCACGCCGTAGAGCCATGATGCGATCGATCTCGGCGGTGTTTTCAGGCGTGCCAGTAGGCTCCGGAAGCGGTAAGAAGAATGTAATCATATTCCTCTCCACCACGGCCTCATGCTCAATGTATAGAGAATGGGTAAAAATTTTAGGAGGATACTACATGTCATGGTGCTAATTATTCCTCTCATTGTTGTAGCAGAAAGGTATTGTTGTCTTTTGGGGGCCCCGTAGGGCCCCGGGTATTAGAGCTGAATGCAAGTCAAGGGCAGGTAAGTAACTCCCTTCTTTCCCGGATAGACTTCAAGGATGAATGTGTTGACAATTGTGTTGTGGTGGCTGCCGTGGCTCACCTAGGCCACTGACTCAGCCACATCTTCTATGTGCGCGTCACATTTGCCGCGCCAGACAACCAAATGGCTAGCATATGGTTGTCATACTTCTGTCCTTCTCTTTGATTGGTGCATTCTCTTTCTCGTTCTATTCCAGCTCTGTGATGTTCCTCAAACACTGAACATCCAACACTCCCACCCATCCAGCGATTTCCTTCATGGAAGGCGCTTGATGAAGAAGGATGTTGCTGCGCTTGCGGGTGTCTTGGACTTCGCGCTGTTGTGCCGTGCTGCCGCTCGTTTTCGTTGTCGGCTTCTTTTTCTTGAACATTTCGCCATCAGTGCTTCGCGCTTCCTGAGGTCGTAAATGTGACAGGCTTATCCCGCTTCCGCTTTGACTGGTCCAACTCTGTCCTGGTGGCCCGGGTCTTGGCGTTAGTCTCGTCGTCGTCTGCTGCTGCTGCTGCCGCTGCCGCTGCTGCGTAGTTGGCGTCGTGATCACCGTGGTGTTTGTTTGCTCCCACCGCTGATGTGCGCACAAGCGATGCTGCTCTCGATGGTGTACAAGTCGTGGGATTCTTGTCACGTCAGCAAAAGCTTCTCCGCTTCAG
>Ga0307931_1001406_pt1 | contig 15762 bp, 9 predicted proteins | sample OrgLakmetageno47_FD_201816 | JGI IMG/M metagenome (GOLD analysis project Ga0307931, IMG submission 201816) | Saline water microbial communities from Organic Lake, Antarctica - #47 | ecosystem: Environmental > Aquatic > Non-marine Saline and Alkaline > Saline | place: Antarctica: Organic Lake... | reverse complement strand
CCAACCAGCCACAACCACCACAACAGCAACGTGAGCGTCTCACCGCAGCAGTTGGATGCCCTCTCCAAGAACAGCGCCAGCATTCTCAAAGCGTCCCAGCAGCTGCGGCAAGACCTAGCCTTGGCGACTGCTCGGGCACACCGGGGCGCTGCCAAGGCGATGTTTGCCGCTCTAGTGAACGTGCTTCACAACGATGAAGTGCACCGAGCACCCGCCCGCGCTTGGGCCCAGTGGCGTGCCGTTGCCTCAACGAGTAACATCCAAGGTGGTGTTGCGGCATCGCCTACCCGCAAGCCAGGTACCAATCAAATGGCTTTGGTTAGGTCCTCCCCCGCTGACGGCGCTCTGCTCCGGCGCAAGCACCGAATTCGTCGCGATAGCTCTGTAGCCCTCATGGCTGAAGACAGCGATGCTTACACATTTAGCACACATTTTGATGAAGCAGCAGCGGAGGGTCTAGAGCAGTCACCGGGGGCGCCAATGGCATCACCTGAAGGCTCGTCGGTAGACCCTCTCACGCCCGTCACGGCTGCCAAAGGTCGTGCAGACTCCGCCCTCAAGGCATCGGCAAGAGCGGCCTACGCTGCTGAACAGTCTCTCTCTAGCGCTGAAGTTGAAATGTTTAGCCCCATTCGCCCTTTGGTCATCCCATCAGGTCAACACCAGAAGGCGAAGTCCACCTCAACTTCTGCTGCTGCACCCATGCCACCGTCGCCTAGCAGGAAGGCCAAGCCTTTGACGGCCCTCGCAGCACGCATGTTGCGCCGTAACCAGCCGTCAGGAGGAGCAGCAGTGCCTACAGCGACTCCAGTAGTGGCCGCCAAGGAAAGCCTTGCTGGTGGGAACGTTCGAAAAAGTGCTGATAGCGACTTTTGGGCGCTGAGTGACGATGAGGACGAAAACTGCGCCCCATAAACAAGATGGTGCTTATTGTAATTTATTATTCTTACTTGTTTTTCGGAATTCGTGATTTAATTAATAACTGGGCTCTTTTATAAAACGTATATATATCTCGGGAAATTGGTGCAGCGACAACTGCGCGCAGTGCGACTCCCATTCCCCTTTGCCAATTGCAAATCGCCGAATACTTAATACCAATACTTAATACCAATATCTAATATCTAATATATATATATAAGTGCCCGTCCTTGTCCGCGGCCCTTAAACATATACGCCTGCGCCTATTTTTCCTAATGCGGTTAGCGGTAACGAGTAACTATGAATGCGTATACGCATGTTGCTGAGTGCGTCTAAAGGTACTATGCGAGCAAGTGACACTGCAGGGGGAGAAGAGCAGCAGTGGCGCGGGGCGTCGTCTACAGGGTGATCTGTAATACTACAAGGATTCCGCTCACGCGCGGACCAATCAGCGATCTTGGTGGATGCCCAAGAACGGAACAGTCTACAGATGGCTGATGAATTGATGACGCAGCCGTCGCCGAAGCACATCCGGCTCGCATAACATCGAAAGAGACTATAACTGAAGCAGTCATCTTCGCTGCGGCCTTTCGATTCTGCTCGCTCGCCAAGAAAGAGAAAGAAAATCCCACTTCTCTGATCGTATTGATCATGGCTCCGAATCACCGAGCGACCCGGAATCGGAACGCCGAACCCCCTATTGACCAAGCGGCTCAAGATCCACAACTCCAAAACGCGCCAAGCCCGGCGGCCTTGCCGCCTTTGCTGCCCACGCTCCCAGCCTCTCCCGCGCCCGCGCCGCCTCCTCCGCATTTGCAAACGGGTCATCCATTGCGCAGCTGATTTCTGATTCACACTGAGTTCACTGAAATACCTCCCGCCGCCCTGGCTTCTTGTTGCTTGGTAAATGAAGTCCCTCCTATTCTTTTCTTATTCCCCCCTTTTTCAATTTTTTTCCTTGGTTAGTGTGTTCCTCTCAATGATTGAATCTTCATAATTTTGTACGCCTTTCGCATGAGGGAAGACCCTGTTGTGTCCTCCGATTGGCAGCTTTCAAGCTCCACGAACTTCCACTTGCGTCCTTGGTCGACGCTCAAATTTCTTGACAGTCCAGCTTAGTTTAGTTTAAGGGTGGAGTGACGGCTTGAGCCCCGCAGCGTGCTTTTTGGCTGCGCAAGGTGCTCGGGCATGGCTTGAGTGAAGACGCCACCGACAGCCACCTTGTCGATACCTTCGTCCAGCACCAGTGTGTAGGTCACGTCACTCTTCGTGATTGGGCTTGGTGCGATGCTTGTCACTTTGCCTCGTCCACCCGCAGTGTGAAGACAGTCGCCCACTTTGAGTGCGAGCGCGGGTACAAGTTTTTGCTCGTGGCAGACTGGGAAGGTATGGTGCCGTGTCACACGCAAGTGCTTCGAAGACGACCCGTCGGAATGGTCAGCATGGACGAGTTTCTTGGTGTAAGGATTGATGACGTGGGTTTGGGGTGTCGAGAAGACCTTCGAATCCATTGCCACATGAATTTCGAGGTACGGCTCTGAGGCTGGGCTGTGACGCACGTCCAGCACCTTGGTGAATACCTTCTTGTTCTTGGCGTCAGCTGCGAGTACAAGCGTGCCTGCTTTGAGCTTGGAGATGGGGATAGATTTCGCAGATTGGGACCCATGCATGAGAGCGCTCACGGTGCTGTCCCGGCTGAAGCAAACCCCTTCATATGGAGCAACCACGGGAGGAGGTGTTGGTTGGAAAGCCGTCGGCGAAGGAGTGGAGTAAGATCGTTCGATGTTTCCCGTGGCCACAAGAGCGAAATTTTGATAGTCATATCCTGCCAAGCCACTGTCGGTGGCCACGACAACTGTAATCACGTCTCCAACCGACAGCGCGCTCGATGCAATAGTTGTTTTCTCAACGTTATTTTGAGTGTCTTCTGCGCCAACGTATGTGCCCGTTGAGGCTGCCCCAAAATTCGAGTATAGTCTGGTACCCGCGTGCGTCACACGAAGATCCAAATCGTGCACGAGGCATGTAGACGTGTAATAATCGCAGTCTACAAAAGGAAAACCACGAAGATGAGTTAGAGGCACGAATAAACTTTCGTGTGAGAGACATGTCGAACTTACATTCAGAGCCCGGAGGGTCCGTCCACGCCAATGTGAAATCAATCTCAGTGGCCGTCGTGACGACAGTAAATTCGATGGAAAAAGTCCCATACGCATCCAAGGCAGATTCGTAGAGATAAGTTTCGAACAAACTGTCTAGCGAAAACACATTCGAAAGAAGGACATGACCAAAGCCTTGATGATAGTCCACGCCAGGTGTTCCAAGTGCATAGGATGCGGTATCCGCTGCAGGCGACGATCCGCTGTAGAAATTATCGAGATTTACCAAATGTCCAGTAGAATTGTACCCTGAAACGAGAGGCATCGTTGAACCAATGAGCATGGCTTTCAGAAGGGCGCTTGAAGGTTGACTGGTGTTGTAGTCAGAATCGGCGTATCCTACACTTGAGTAAATCTGATGCTTGCCGTCAACGAGAGCTTGTCGCAATAGTGCCGCAACACCTGCAATTGCTGGAGCTGCCATACTGGTCCCAGATTTCTGAGAAACTTCGCACGTTGCATTGCCCGGTGCGCCAGAGCTCGAAGCAGAGTAAATTGGATTGCCAGGTCCACACAAGTCTGGCTTAATTCGATTATCAGTCGTCGGTCCACGGCTTGAGAAGGTTGCGACAGTTTCAGGGCTGGTGTTTGTTTCGGCTGCTCCAACTGTGAGGACATTTTTAGTTGTACCAGGATCCAAAATTGACTTATCTCCTGTCGTGTCGTCAGTGTAATAAGATAGTTGTCCATCGTTGCCAGCGGCAAAGATCACAAGTTCATCATTATAGTCGTAAATTAAAGTGTCCATCATAACTGAATAGTAATCGTAAAGTGAGCCAAGCCAGGTGCCATCCGTCTGAGTATAAGAACCTATGCAATTGATGAAACGATTAGATACGTAGTGACATAAAAAGGAAAGGAATCAAAGAGTTCATACCGACTGAGCCCCACGAATTGCAGGAGATGCGAGCCCCTGCATCGTGCGCAGGTGCATACATCATCGAATCATAATCGCTGGGTGTCAAGAGGCCGCCATTGCCGTCGCCGAAATCAAATGCCTGCGCAAACACCCCGAAATATACAAACAATCGTAACGAGAAAAGAAACTTCAGAAAGAAAGCCAAAAAAATATGTACGTATGAAATCTACGCAACCTATCAAAACTGAAAGGAAAAACGGTACATACCATGACTTTAGCAGCTGGTGCCATTCCCGTGAACGTTTCGTTGTCAAGGAAGCCGCACATCTCATCGCAGTAATGTGCTGTAGTACCACAAGTAGGGCAGAAGTACATGTCGCAAAAGTACATTGGATAAGAATAGCACAACGAAAAATAATTCTGAACCGTAACCGTATTGGCATTGCTCGCAAGTTTTCCTGCGACCGTTCCAGCCACGTGCGTTCCATGCCCGTCTTGGTAGTCATAGCCATAAGTATCCGACGAAGTTGCCACTTGGATGTACTGCACAATTTTACGGCGAGACAAGTCAGTGACCGGGCTATTGTACGTCGATCGTGCAAGCTGTACGTTAAAATTGAATGGCCCCGTGAGCACTGATGCCGACGCATCTGTGTCGCGGAAAAAGCAGCTCGCATCATCGAAGCCAGTGTCGGTTACTTGTACATACTGGTTCGTGCCATTGATTCCAGCATCCCAAAATGGAAATGGTTTACTCGAATCCGCCGATTGAAGAGCTGTCGCTGCAGCATAGTTCATAGCCTCAGCACCGCCTCCAAGACTACTTTCAAGTTCACGCACTTTCTCGGCTTCTAGACTCAGCAAATCATCAAGTTTGCTTTTCTCGTGCCCCTCAAGCTGCAATTTCTTCGTGACCTCCAACCCTGCCACTTCGGAGGAACTTGCTACGTGCATCAACGCCTTTATGACACAGGCACCTACGGACTCCCCACCAGCTGCATGTGCCTCAAACTTCAAATGTAAGGACCCAAAACCATCATACTCGGCTGCGGGGCTGATAGCAAGAATCGATGCACAATCAAGCTCGGCAGCGTTCGCAGCTACCCAAGGATTCGAAGCTTCCATGCTTTTCGCCCACTTCGAGGGAACGAAGGGCTCACGCGCGGCTGTGCCAATAGATAGCCCATAGGCTTTCTCGTTCCATCCTTGAGCAGCCGCCGTGCGCTCACTTTGGGAAGCGCCCGAATTAAAGAAAACCGTAATTCCTTGAGAAAGAGCGAGTTCGTGCACCGCAAGCCGTTCCTCAGACACACCCTCACTGGTTCTGCGGGACTGAAGCCGCTGCACCAGCCCAGGAGCTAATTTAGAGATCTTAGGAAGAGGAGCAACATGATAGAACAGATCCAAGGCTTCCAACGCAGCAGCATCTGAATTCCGAAGGTAACCCTTCCAACAAGCCACATCAAGCGGCCTCGACGAATACATGACTTGGGTTCGGTGCAACGGGCCGCTTGCAGTCGAGATCTCGCGCCGCGCGGATTTCGATGAAGACTGAGGGCCGCACAAAACATATGGAAAGCGCTTTCCACTAGGAGCTGCCGTTCGGAAATCGGTCTCATCCTGAAGCATGGCTTCAAAGAACGCGGCTTGCGCCGCAGGTTTGTGAGAAGCCAATTTTAAGTCCACGCGCAAGATGGGACCTGCCGCTGCCAGCGGCAGTGGGGCAGCAGACTTTAAAGAATGAGCTTGCTTATCGATAAGGCCTCGGAAATGTGCGTGAAGCATCTTCTCATTGGTTGCATGGGCATTGTCGACGGCAATAACCCCTCGAAAGAATAGCAGCAGCGTGGTGGCGATTACTTGAGTATATGCGGAACCTGTCATCGGCGTCGCGACTTCGGACTTCCCCAACCGTGCGCAGAGTAAACACTCAGAAATGAAAACTCTTTACACCTGAGGCCCAAGTGTTGACCTTACTCCTCGCACGAACACGGTGGGGCAAGATGAGCCTGAGCCGACCAAAGACTCTAGAATGACCACGGAATGGATCTCAACTCGTTACCAAAAAGACCGTGAAAAGAAACGAGTTCCGTTGCACAGTTACAGTAATTACAGGGGAGGATTGCGGTTTTACATCTGAAGAACTCAAATCACCACATCACCATCCAAGTCCCCTACTTCAGTTCATGAAGATAATGCATACATGAACATAACCCTATTCCTAAAATCATCTTCCTTACTATGTATTTCTGTCTATTGGCCTTTTTTCCCCCCATGGGGGCCTGTGTCATATACATTAATTCATGATAATTCAGATTCCGGTGTTAAGACTTATTCAACCGACTCCGAAAATTCCATGGACGTTGTGTCCATAGCATGTGCCGTATCAGCCTTCATCATGCATTTCATCATCAAATTAGTTCAGCCACTCTTTTTCAAAGGCTCAATGCCATGGACCTCGATAGCTACTATCTCAATCGGGTGCTTCGTTGGGCAGGCCACGTTGCTCGGATGCCAATGACTCGGGCGCCGCGGCAGTTGCTTACTGGCTGGGCAGCACACTCAAGGCCGAATGGATGCCCTAAGGTGACAGGGGGTCGGACACTCATGAAGGCTCCAAAGTGCAAAGAGCTACCGGCCAATTTCAAGGAATGGCGTGCCATAGCAGAGGATATGCAGGAGTGGAGATCGCGGATGCACTCAAAACCTATGCTTCCTTCCGAGAATTGATCCTGCAGGGTTCATGAGAGTAAAGACGAACATTTCATTACGCAAAAGGACACTCAGCCCAGTGAGACTTGTTCTGGAGGATTCATCAAAACGAAGCTTTATGCTATTCGTTGTTGCTTCTTTGCGATTGGGGAGTATATAATCCTATCTAATCTAATTTATGCAACTGCCAGGTAGAACTCTTTAGTGGCGTAGGCTAACCTGACGTTCACCTCGAACTCGAACTCGAACTAATACAAACCCAAATGACACAGAAGCCAATGCTGCGGGCGGAAGTGTACGCGCGTGCGTTGCGCGCAAGTCAAAGTCGTAAAGAGAATAGTGTGTAGAGGGCAGGAAGCATAATACTTCCACCCCCTTCTAAAGTGGAAACTGTTCATGAAATAATTTTGAAACCGGATTTAAGTCGTTTCTGTGTCTTAGCAGAGACAAACCCCATAACACATGCGATAGAGGAGCCAGTTCTTCATAAAGAAGTTGTTGACGCACATGCAATGCTCGCCAGGAGATTTAGTCGAGACGAGCATAGAGATATGGTTCAGGTTACGGACTCAAGTGGCCTTGAAACACCAGCCAAACGGTGAACTAATTAAACCATCACTTCCATCTACCATGGCCATTCGGGCATACGTTTCTGATTATCTCGCCTTCGAGTATAAGCTCCTCCCCTAGCCCTATACCTTCGGTCCTCCGGGACCTGAAACCAGTCCCTCAGGGCCTCTTGGCTTTTATAGCTGTTGATCGACAAGTCAGTCCACGAAAATTAAAGGCCTGTCACCTGTCACACCTGGAACGTCTCATACCCTTAGATATGGACCAAATGAACATCTTTTTAAGATAACAGCTAGCACAATCATGCATCACGCCTTCATCGCCCTTGAGCTTTTTATACAGACTCGAGTTGCCGAAATTTGGAAGCTAACATCCAACAGGCAGAAATTCCCGAGTGGCGAGTGTGGCCATGAAAGTGATGATAGCGGTCCAGAGTTGTGCGCTCCTCCGTCCAACGTGCTCTGAGAGTGCTTCTCAAAAGAAGACCTTTGAAGTCCATACTATTGCTGATAATAATGAATAAAGATTGGGTAACGGGTATGTTCTCATAACGTACACTTAATTCTCATGGTCGCTTTGATGGCCAGTGGAATCGAATTTGACCTCTTACTAAATTTCAAAACTCAAACTCAAAAGGATAATGTCCGGCAAATTCAGAGGAAAAAGTTGCGTTTCTCGAACTCGTTCGCCAATTTATTCCTATCCCTCTGGTTTCCAAGCGTTTTTCTCATGTAACGGAGGCGCACTCCGCTGAGCCATTTTTGCCACGCCGCTTGATCATTGACTTTTTGGTACCCAAGCTTCTCGTAGAGCCGCGTAGCAGCCACTTCCTCCATGTCTACATGTAAAGTAACTTCATCATAACCCCAGGCTACCGCGCGGTTTTCGCTGGCCATCACTAACCGCTGTGCGAAACCTTTCCGCCGCAACAAAGGTGAGACCACTAAGTTGGAGATGTACGGCTGAAGGCGCTGCGAGTTCCTCTTTTTCTCATTCAGAGGTGTCGGTATGGCAGGTGCAGTTGCACCATCTGGTTGCATCGAAAGCTCAATCATGCCACATAAGCCATTGTACTGGCTAGTTTTTTCGTTATCCACCAACACAAGCACATTGTGGTCCAAACCACGTGATTCTGCGCAAAGGTTTAGCCTGGCTTGGTAGCCCTTTTCGACCTGTGGATTCATGTTCAGGACAATTGTTGGGTAGGATATCCAAGATAGATACAATAAACTACTACGCACACCTGTGTTCGCAGTAAGCTGTTAGTTACAATGTTGATGAAATTGTCATCATCTTCTGGTTCACCAAATACATCTAAAGCTAGCTCAGTGATTGGGATAATGTCTTTTGGCTCAGCTGCACGCAATTTGAGAGCGTCCACGGGCTCTAAGCGTACATATGCGACTGGGTTTCGGAACAGTAGAGGTCCTACAAAATAGATGCTGAACAATGGAGCCATGATTTGTTTTCGAATTCGTATAGGTTGTCGTTGTGGACTATTTCTTTATTATCTTTGTTTAGACCTAGCAGCTGAGAATAATCAACGCAAGTTGATGAGATTTTTCAAGCTTTGAGACATAACTGTGCTGAGCAAAGCTAACAGCTGCAAAGAAATGGGCACAAACAAAGCTGGTGATTAAAAAGTTTGAAGACGCTTAGCTACATTAGCTCTTTTTAACTACAGAAGCTTCTGCAATAGCAGCTCCAGCGCTCCAGCTAGCTCCACTACTGTGTGTATTCAGCTTGATGAGGCTAAAAATTGCGAGGGAGGAGGGAGAGAGGAGAAGAAAGAAGAAAGTGTACGAAGTCGCAGGTCGCAACTACGGATTCTACAAGTAGCTATACAGTACAGAGATTTCTTCTCTCGCTTCTTTCTCTCCCTCTTCTTCGTGTTCTCCTGTTCTTCTATTCTTCTTCACTTTTTGTTGTACGTGTTCATCTTTTCACTTCATCTTGACTTGAAAATGAAGGTATTGATGTTTTGACCTGCCCTCGGGCTTCCATTCATCTTGCCACACTTTTGTTTATTTGCCGCTCTTGATATAAGATTCGCAAGCGAGTTGAAATTACGGAGTAGGCGTGGGTAGAGATTCTGGATTTATCGATGTTATTTTCATTAAACCAGAAAGTTGACACGATTTTGCCTCTTACGTTTGTGGTGCAACGCAGGCGGTCCTTTTGGCACTCTTTTTATTCGCGACGGGCGCAGGTGCGTTCGCGCCTGCGTTGACTCACTCTCCTGTACCGCGGTCTACGATTTTAGCGGCCGAGGATGCATCAGCCGAGGAGTCCACGTTTGTCGGCGCAGAAGCAGTGTCGGCACTCACGTCGGACGTAAAAACGCACTTCACGCTGGAAGAAGTCCACAAAATTCTGCCGCATCGCTACCCTTTTGCTTTGGTAGACAAAGTGATCGAATACGAGGCGGGCAAGCGCGCTGTGGGCGTGAAGCAAATTACCTTCAACGAGCCTCAGTTTGGAGGACACTTCCCTGAACGGCCTATCATGCCGGGCGTCATGCAGGTAGAAGCCCTCGCGCAGCTGGCAGGGATTGTCTGCCTTCAGATGGAAGGTGCGGCCCCTGGCTCGGTGTTTTTCTTCGCAGCAGTGGACGGCGTGAAATGGAAACGCCCTGTAGTGCCAGGCGACACCATGGTGATGGAAGTGGAAGTTCTCAAGTGGACCGCGAAGTTTGGCATCGCGAAAGCTAGCGGCAAGGCATACGTAGATGGAAAGCTTTGCGTGGACATCAAGGAAATGACTTTTGCCTTAGCTAAGTAAACCAAGGGGTTATTCCCTCGGCGCATAAGTCTTCTTAGCGAGCTCTAACTCGTTTGTATAGTGGATATCATTTCGGTGGTAGTAACGAATTTTGACATTTGCAAGTGGAAGTGGGAGTCGGAGTAAGTTGGAAGTTGGGAGTAAGTCTTGAGAGGACTAACTGGACTAATTTGCCGCATGGCGGATTTGTTTAGTTTTCCTTGGTTCCCATGTAATGGCCGATTCGACCACGTCTCTCTCACATAGAACGGATTGCTGTATTATGTAGTAAAAGCGCCATGAAGCCTCGCAATTGCTATTTATATTTATGGCAGTGAACCCGACTGTAACAGCGGCAGGAAATCCAAACAAATACCAGAGCAACTAAAGAAACGAAAACACTTCTCAATGGTGGCCGTTGTTGCTGCTTCTTCTTCTCCGAGTGCGACTAATTCGCCGTGTCGTAGTTCCCGTTCTTGTCGGAAAGGTCCTCGGGGAGTTCCAAAGGTGATCACATCGAAAGGATTCTAACTCGCAGCCCTCGATCTTTACCTCCCCGCTTCATCTTCCTCCACGGCAGACGAAAATGCTGGCGTCACCTCCGATGCCGCCGCCGCTGCCATCGCGGGCACGGTTGCTTCTTCCATGTGTGCAGCCTCGGCACTGCCAGCGGTGGCCGTCGCCGCTGCTTCGGTGGCCTCTGCTCCCGCTTCCGACAGAGGTGGCGACGCATCATCTGGAGACGACGTGCTAGCTGGTGGTGCTGTAGTGGCTGTGGATGCACCTGCCGCTCCTGATGAAGCAGCAGCAGGCGGCGAAGAGGCCACCGCAGGAGTCGCGAACCCGAGCGCGTCAATCGTGAGAGTGCGCGCCTCGTGGTCACACTCCATGCGGTAGGCTTCTGAGCCAGGAGTCGCTGGCAACGGCGCCAGCTGCTGCTGAGCGTGGCACAAATACCGCGCGGGCTGCACATTACCGCCGCCGCTTCCTTGAGTGCTTTCCCACTGGTACATCTTCACGAGGCCTGTGTAGTGGCGATCGGCCACCAAGGCTTGCAGCGCCTTCACCACGGATGCCACCACCTTGTCAGCAGTGCTCAAGAGGTACGCCTGCGCGCCCACCAGGTCCCGGCACCCGTCTTCGTACCTGTTGGCGTCAATGCGGCCGCCCAGCAGGGACGCCAAAAGCTCCAGCCAGCCCTCAAAGCCTCCCTGGGATTCCGCACCCGCAGAAGAGGACGACGCGGCAGCTGACGACGAGGACGAGTCCCTGGCTTCACCGTCACCGCTGGCACCACCGTCGGCAGCCGAAGTCTTGCTTTCCGCGCCCAGGCCCAAACTGCTCCCCGCGTCGAGGTCCTTGCTCGTGCCGTTGATCTCGGCAAGGGCGGCTTTCTCAGGATCGGCCTGCTCTTCCCGCACGCTTGCCTTGAGGGGATGCTCTTCCACCCGCGTTGCGTCCGCTTTTTCGCACAAGTCTTTGGCCAGTGCAAGCCGTTCGCAGAGCAGCGCAAAGAGGCGCATGGCCAGGAAGCCCGGTTGCGTCGCCACCAGCATGCGCCTGCTGGCCGGCAAGGCCTCACCCAATCCTTCAAGTGGCTCGGCGTAGCCTTCCCATGCCGCTGCGGCGTCCTCCGAGCTCCCTGCGTCAGCACCGCCACTGGCAGCAGCAGCGGAGTTGGCTGCCGGCCAGCGCGCCGAGCCGACCTTCTTCTCCGGCTCCAGAGGTGGGGGAGGAGATTCAGGAGGCGGCAAGGTCTGAGCCCACACTTGCGACGCGGGCCTGGTGACGATGCTGCCGTCCGAAGCGAGCTGGAGCTCGTAGGTGTCGCCGTCACTCGTGGCGATCGCCGCAGCAGTAGTTTTCGCCCATCCGTCCGGGCAGATCACACTGGTCCCTACGGGCAAGGGCGCCTCTTCGGCCTCGGGCGACACTACCACATCGGAAGAAGAAGAAGAAGAAGAAGAAGCCTCTGAGGAGGAGGGCAGCGTGCTTTTGTGGCTGAGGCAGGCCCAAGGAATGCCAAAGAAGTCCACCAGCAGTTCTCGCCAAGCCGCCAGCACTTTCTGCGAGTTCGTTTGCGACACCGCTCCCTTCGCCAGCGCAAGCCGTACTAGGAGGTAAGCCTCCCATGCCAGCGCCTTGTCCCCGAGGGAGAGCACCAGGTGACCGCTGGCATTGCCATTGCCATGAGCAGCGGTGCTATCGGCAGCTGCAGCGGCAGCATCGGCCTTGGGTGTTCCAAAGCCAGGCGGAAGGCGCGCAAGTTTCGCGGAAAGTTCCGCAGCGAGCTCCTTGTCGGAAGTAACGCCATTCAGACCCAACAACGCGGCACCTGCTGCACCGTGCGCATTAGTAGTGGTGTTGGGAGGTGAGGCCTTGCCACTGCCTCCCTCGGAAGCCGCCGCAGCAGCTGCACCATCTTCCGGAGCAGTCGCCGAGTCGCTCGATTGAGCAGACTCCAGCTTGACAAGGGAAGCGTCCACCACTTCGGACGCCAAGGCGTGCGCGGTAACCAATTTCTTGTCCCTGACCCGGAACGCCTCCCGCTGGTGGTCAAGGGCTTTCCCGAAGTTGGCTGCCAGCACGGGTCGCCACTCCTTGATTTTGGCCTGCCGCGCTTTCCGCCACTCCGCGTCCTTCTGCTCCAGCCGCTTGTGAATCACGGGAATGGCCCCGATGGGGTGTTTGCGCAACAGCGCGAGCAAGTCGTCTGCATGGTCGCCGTAAATGCGCGCAATGGCCGCCAGGTGCACGGTGGACAGGCTGCGCTCGTCGAGGCGAAAGCGGTAGCGGTTCAGCGGTTGCCCGCTCGGGCCGTTGGGCCCACCCCCCGCTGCCAAGGCCTTCATCTCGTTGATTTCCTCCAAAAGCGGCTGCAGCTTTTGCAGGGTCGCTTTGTTGGCTTCGATCACCATGTCCATCTCGAAGCGCTGGTCTTCGTTTTTGAACAGCTCTTCTTCGTACTGGTTCTTGCGCATGTGCTTGAACACGAAGCTTTCTTCGCTTCCCATGGGCACTGAGACCCACTCGTCATTGAGGTTCGCTTTCTCCAGCTCGCTGCGCTTTGAGCACACCAGTTTGGGATAGCTCGCGGGCAGGGCGCGGTAACTGGGGGTGCAGCGGCGGCACGACGAGAGGTCAAGCTCGGTGACGGGGAGCTGGGCCCAGGCCTGGTTCGCGAACTGGCTAGTGGAGTGAAAGCTGAGAATCACCTTGAATTCGTCCAGAAGCTCCGAGGACTGGGTCCCCTCCAGCTGGTCGCTCACTAGGCTCAGCAAGTCGGCTGCGCTCAGCACCCCTGCGGAATACAGGCTCAAGCACTGCGTGAATTCCCCCCAGGCCGAGGGAGACACGTCGGCGAGCACCTGCGCGGCGCGCTCGAAAAAGTAACGCTCGATGGAGGTGGCGTGCAGGCTATCCAGCACCGCAGAGCGCGGCTTCTTCATGGGGCGCCGGTTCAAATCCCCGCCTTGCGCCCCGCCGTGCCGCGCCCCACCCCCGACGCTCTGCCGCTTCCTCGGGTCGTAGTCTTGCCCGTAGCCTCCGAGTCCGTCGTCGTCGTAGCCACCGTGGCGACCGTAGGCTCCACCGCCGCCGCCACCGGGGCCGCCGTAGGCTGGTGCGCCGCCTTGGTTCATGCCGCCGCCTCGGCCACCGCCACCGCGACCACCGCCCCGCCCCCCTCGGCCGCCTCGACCACCGGCAGCGGGGCGCGCCTGCGGCATTTGCCCCATCTGCTGCTGGCGGCGCTTGCGGTCAATCGACTCTTGCGCCGCGCGGTCCAGCCGCTCCTTCGCTTGCCCCTGCACGGCGTCGGGCAGGAAATAGGTGAATTCCTTGAGCAAGTCGGGGTGGTCGGCGAAGAGCTTGGAAACTTTGTCCAACACTTCTTGAATCCCTTTCTGCTGCTCCTTGGGCTTGGCCTGGTCCTTTTGGTACGCGTGCAAAATGTCAAGGAACGCCTTGTAGGTGTCGGGCTCCGTCGAAAACCGCTGCTTGATGTTGGTGACGTACGAAATGGCGTGGTCAAACTCTTGGTGCTGCGGTGCGGCGCCCCCCGCAGCCGCTGCTTGCCCTCCTTGCGCTCCGCCGCCGCCGTTTTGGTTGCTGCTGACCGGGCCGCTGGGAGGGCCACGGGCCAAAGCGGCCTGCTGCGCGGCTAGCTCACGCGCACGAGCCGCTTCTTCGGCGGCGCGAAACGCGGCTTCGCTCCGCTCGATGTCTTCGTCGCAGATCTTGTGGCCTTCGGGCAGGAAAGTGTTGAAGCCCAGGATGAGCCGCCGGTAGCCGCGGAACAGTTCCGAAACTTTCTTGATCACGCCAGGGGTGTCAATCGTTTGAGCCTTGAAATTTTTCATGATGTCTAAGAATTCGTTGTAAATTTCCGGCTTGCGCTGGAATTCTTGTTTGACCTGTGCGCATCGGGCCGGGGCACGAGAGGACGGGGTTTGACAGAAGGATGTGAGAAAAGAGAAGCAAAGGAAATGGAGGGAAGCAGAGGGTACGGACAGCAAGGTAGAGCGATTTGTAGAAGCGATCGATAGTAAGACAGCGCCTCCGAAAAAAATATAAGGATTTAGGGTAGACTTCAGAGCAAAATTGCAGCAGTCGCTGAAATCACGGCACTACCGAGGGCTCGAAGGGTGTCAGTGCGCACACTAATGGAGTGGCGAAGAGCTTTACGAGGGCACTTTTCTTACCTCATCGAGATACAACAGCGCGTCTTCCACCTTCAGCTCCCGATGCCCAGCCTGCGGATCTGGGCGTGGTGGACCTCCTCCGGGAGCGCTCATGGTTTAAAATTCCTGCATGGTTGAGAGGGGGTCGTAAATTTCAAGCGATTGAGGAAACAGGCGCACGGGGGATTTTTCAAAAGAAAACAGACACTTTCTAGCGGCGGGTAGGTGCATTCACTCGCACACGACATTCGATATTCGAAATGAATTTTCGAATAATCCCATGCCGTCGGCGAGGCATTCGATCGCAACTCATTACGGTTTGGGGCTCCCGCGCTTGAATCTCTCGTCGCTATATGCAGTCTTGAGGACAACGGTATCATCGATCGAGCGAGTTGTCCGACAAAACCGCACCTTGAGAGCAGGCAATTCGAAACACCTCGAAAGATGTTTTGGAAGGACCCAAAGCGAGGATCCTCAAGTCCGGCGCGCGCGTCAGAGGATGTCGTTCTCCGGTGAACAAAACGAGCCACGAGATGGTGTGCTCGAATTGGAAAGAATTTGAGTGATGATACAAGCGTTTATCCGTTGACAAAAACCAAGAATCGTGGATCATGAACGAATCGCTTCAAGCGTGATGTTGGGCAGGTTTATGTTGAGTTTCCTTTTGTTGTGTTGACTTCTTGTTAACTTCTTCATGACGAGCTGAAATGCTGAAATGCTGAGATTAGGGTAGTGATAAAAAAAGGAGGAACTTTTTTTCAGGGTCCCCAAGAAAAAAAAAGGAGCATAAAAGGAGCCGAACGGACAAATCCGGAGTCCAACGGACATATTCGTAGTCCAACGGACAACTTAAGATACGCCCAACGGACATATCCAAGGCCATTTACGGGATTATGTACATAAAAATACGCACAATACGTACAAATCCGTTGGGCTCCTTTTGTTCCTCCTTTTTTTAGGTCTCCGAACTCAATAGATCAACGTAGTTGATTTCAATGACGTGACAACGTGTCAGAACATGGTTGATGTCAGTGACGTGACAACGTGTCAGAACATGGTTGATGTCAGTGACGTGACAACGTGTCAGAACATACGTAAGGTG
>Ga0307931_1001405_pt1 | contig 15773 bp, 15 predicted proteins | sample OrgLakmetageno47_FD_201816 | JGI IMG/M metagenome (GOLD analysis project Ga0307931, IMG submission 201816) | Saline water microbial communities from Organic Lake, Antarctica - #47 | ecosystem: Environmental > Aquatic > Non-marine Saline and Alkaline > Saline | place: Antarctica: Organic Lake... | reverse complement strand
CTGTATTGGGAACGTACAGGGGGATATGCGTCCATGTCTTCTGTTATGCATGAGCCATTTGCTGGTTACAATTCCATACACGCCCTTACTCTATCAGGGGTCATCCTGACTCTATGACCACATCACCACATCTCTTCGTTGTCGCATGCAGTACTACAGTACTTAAGTTATGTACATCAAAATATTTCCTCCTCAGGGGTTATGCAATAAGTATTTGAGCGCTACCACTTTTTTTTGTAGCTTATAGCCACTGAGAAGGAGCGCCTTCGAGCCTCCCTACGCCTGGCTATTCATTCATTTTAGGACGCCCAGCGAACCTAGCTCCTCATTTTAGATTTCTTTACACTTTTAGTTGTAGCTGTCTCTAGTGGTTTGGTCCAAGAAGATGGCAGACGGACACGCGTCTGAGTGGCGGCAAGTTGTGGACGCTAGGATTGGTTTCCACCAGACTTCGTCTACTGGTCACTTAGGCAGCACTTATACAAAAACGAGCTTACTTGACAAGGAAAAGAACCGGCTTCTGTCTGAACAGGCCGAGGTGGACCGCAAGATGAAAGGCATGGCGGCATCGAAGTCAGCTACGTCACCCGCGCTCAGCGGCCGCGCATTGTTTATGGCCGCCATGTACAGCACCGAAACAAACCGCAACATGGTGCAACATTCACCGCTCAAATACAGCACGAAGTCCCTGTGCCGTCCAGTGCACCCATTGCCGCGTGGGAAAACCCATGGCCCGAACTCAGACTGGATTGACGTCGCACTCTCAAAAGGGTGCCTCATGCCTGTTGTAGCTTCGAGCCGACCTGGCATAACGCGCATGCTCTGACCGAGAATTACAGAGGTATCTTGTGCTTTTGTTTTTATGGTTCTGTTTTTGATGTGAGAAGTGGGGCTGCAAGAGGATGCTCATACAGATGCATCACACGCTCGCTCCACGTCGCCTTCTCAAAAGATTTTGTTTGTGCTGCTTAATGTAGTAACGTAAGTGTTTTCTGAATAGTACGGGAGTTCAACCCAGTCAACAGCAAAGCCACCCCAGGCTTCATCTAGCGAATTTCTTTTAGGTTTAGCTTCTTATAATTTGGTTTGAAGGCGGATCTCAACTCCGTGTCTTCAATGTAAAATGTCCCGCCCAGTGTTCACAGTGATCACTGTGTTCCGTGTTAATATACGATACAAGGCGCCATGAGCAGCAAGCAGCAACTAGGGTTCCTGTAAGCACGCAGCCAACGACAAAAAAAAACACCGCACCGAAGTAGGAAAACAATGCCGCGTTCGAAGACAGATATCTAGACAAACCCCGACCCTTACGGCTTGATGAAGTACCAAGACGGGCAACAAGGGGGAATTGGCCGACCAATGACGTCATTCCGCGGCCGTTGCACGTCAGTGAGTTCGATGGCCAAGCGATGTTGGTGCGCAAAGGCGTGCACAGCTCGAACGACCCCAGGGCGACTCGCAGCGTAATCGTGACCGCCCAGCACGCCACCCGAGATGATCTGGATCAACACGACAGTTAAAAAAGACCAAGAGACACGTGTAGTGCAAACGCCTGACAGTGAGAAAGTGCGTCGAGAATGGACACTAATGCCTACACGAAGACAAAAAAAGAAGATGTCTACGATTATAAATCTCAACCTCTGTACGCCTTCTACGTACTTTTGACCATAAAGCATTCAAGGCAGCAGCAGTGGCGGCCTCGGAACGATCGGCTAAGTCCAAGTAGACAAAAGCCACTCTGCTGGGCAACTGAGGATTAGTTTGAGAGAGCATTCTTTCTGTGGTTCTTGCTGGTGCTCTGCCTAACGCGGGCGACGCGGCCACGAGACGCAGAGGACCATTACTGCCTACTGGGCGAGTCTCTAACCATGGACCGAGCGCCTGAAGGAATGAAGCGTGCGTGCACACACAACGAACAGTTGAAACACTTGAATGAGAAGAAGAAGGAAATGTAATATAAAAATAATGGTTTCAATGAATTTTTCTTTCGCCCTCCTCACATTTAAATTTCAGTGCTATCCATACCCAACCTATGGAATACATATATTCCTTACTTATTAACAAAAAGGCAAATACCTTGGAGCGCACTGCCGTATTGCTGTTCAATTTTACTTCACCACCACTACTGCCTGCTGCTTCGCTGATAACATCGTCCACTAAAAAGTAGCTTCGGCACGACGACCATTTCTGGAGCACTTGTGCCGCAAAATCGCCAATTTCTGGACCAACCTCGATGCCAACTTGAGCAGCTGCTGCTGAGGGCTGGCTGTTTCCATCTCTTCCTCGTTGTCCTCCTCGGAGGTGGATTTCGCTATGGCTGACGGCAGCGGTGCTGCTACTGCTGCTGCCCCCACCGTCACTGCTCCCACTATTGCTGGTGGTGCTACTTTTTTCATCGCCAAAAGTTGCCTCGAGATAAGCCCCAAATAGATCGCGATCGGTCACGGGGCCAAGCCTTACAGTGGCAGGTGAAAGGTTAGGCACATGCGCTTCGAGGTTAAGGAAAGACGGGCCTCCATGTGCCGCCAGCGACGCTTGCCGCCACTCGAACCATTCTTTGCCTTCACGCTCACCGCCCTGCCGAGCGCCTTTCTCTCCTCTTTGCCGCCCACCGTGACCTCGACCACTGCTGCTACTACTGCTACTACCACTGCTGCTGCTGCTGCTGCTACTACTGCTACTACTACTACTACTGCTGCTGATGCCGCCGCTGCGGTGGGAACCGTCTCTCCATTGCGCGAGTGCTGCCGCTACTGTACTTGTCAGCACGCGCTCAAGCTCTCTTGCTGTCGTGTCGCTAGTGGCCGCACTGTTGCCATGGCTACCACTACTACGGCTGCCCCGTCCCTCTAGCGCTTTTGGCACGAGCATGGGCCACACGCCGATGCCAGCTGCGGCGAGGGCGCGTGCTCGGTACGGCAACGACGGTGTTGACAACGATGGCGACGACGTTGAGAATCTAGTAGGAGCCGCAGCCAAGGTCTTGTCAGTTGAGTCACTTTCCTCTTCTGCAGGCGAATGGACATGCCAATAAGCCACTGCTAGCGCTGGAGGCAGCTCCTGAGCGGCGTTGTTGTATGCGAAAGGATGGTTGGAATGGCCGAGGAGACCAAGCAGCATGTCTTCGCTGTTTTCACTCACGAGCACTGCTGCCCGCTGCAGGAGCTCATACGCGGCCTGATCTCGCAGCGCTGGCCCGCCTGGCCATGCCACAACTTCAACTCTTATGCCTTCGCTCTTCTTCTCGTGGCTACCATCATCACTGCTGCTGCTGCTCAAAGTCTTTTTCAAAGCTCGGCGAAGTGTGCTGGCTTGCGCGTCACAGTCAAAGTTCGATAAGACTCTTCTCCACTGTTTTTCAGGCGCTTGGCTTTTCCTCTCATTCTGAGATGAACATGCCACAACGACCAAAGGCCACCTGAAGTCGTTTCCATAGGTTACAACAGTACCTTCAGCAGCAGCAGCAGCAGCAGTAGCAGCAACTCGATTGTGGTGTTCGCGTAAAGCTTTGCACACGCGCCAAGTCTGATGCAACCCCAGCTCTACTTGACGCTTGACTACGAGGTCATCAGCGACTGCCACTGACCCACTCCCTCGTATGCTCCCTGCTGCTAATGATGAGAGCCCTAATTGCTCGTCAGGTAGTGCGCCGCTCAAGAAAAACGTGAACACTTCTTCCCCGTAAAATAAAGTGCCGTCGCTGCTGCTACTGCTATTGCTACCCACACCCCAAGTAGCCCTGCCGTTTGAACCCTCTACCCATCGCGCTGAATCTATACCCAAATCGCTCAAGACTGCAAGCTCTCGCGCATTTGGCCTCAGACCTCCAACACCACCGCCGCTTCCACTTCTACTGCTACGAATGCTACTAGTACTACGGTCATTGCTACGGCTGCTGCTACTTGTACTAGTTCCGCTGAAAACCAGTCGTGTTTGCTTTGGAAGGTGGCTCGCGTAGCTCAGCAGGAGTGGCGCCGTGGTAAGCCAAAAGAAGTCCTTGGCCGTAAAAGATCCACTGCTACTGATGCTGCTGCTGCTTCCAATGTCAGTTAACAACGCTTGCATCGGTAGAAGTGGTAACACAGCCAGGCTAGCGTAACGCTCCACGGCCAACGGAAGAGGATGATGGTTTCTGCTCCTGCTGCTGTCTGGAGCGACATTCATTTTCGTGGTATCCGTGATATCGCTGGGTTGGTGATTGACTAACGGAAGTGGCGGCAAAGCTTGTAAGATGGACACGTCATCAAAGACATTGCCGCCGGGAAGGCTTCCGAATTCGTTCTTGTAGTTGCTGCTACTGGTACTGTTGGTGTGAGTGCCATCAAGGGTGTTTTTGATAAGGAGCTGTGAAGCTGGAGGGGCAAAGAGCGCGCACCCGCTTACAGCTACCGTCAAGCGCAGCGGTGATTTAGCCCTTGGAGTAGTAGTGATAGTGGTGCTGGCCCTCTGATCATTCGGTTTTGAGGCGCTGAGTCCATGAGTGCCACCACTAGATGCAGTAGCAGAAGCAGCAGCAGAGTTAAGGCGATTCAGGGCAGCAGCCTCCATATCACCAGGCCAGAGATCGTCCACTTTGAAGATTTGCAGATTGTGCTTGCTGCCTTGTTGTAAAGATCCGGACCAGGAAACTCCACTGGTACTATCTGTAGTAGCACTATGATGCGTTTCAGCATTCTCAGTGCCAAATTCAGTGAAAAGTGCTTGGTTTGGATCCGGCGGCGGCGGGACGCGACGTAACGTTGCTAAGTGACCAGCCAAGTGAAGCAAAGGTGGCTCCGATGCTCCCATTGTTGATGTTGACGGTGCACTCACAAATGGCGGCAACGAAGGTTCAACGCACAACAAGAATCGCGGCCAGGGTGGTGCAGGAACAACTGCTGCAGCAGCTGAAGTGCTGCTTGTGTTCTCACTTACCGTCGTTGTGAGTCCTTTTAGTGTATTTACTGGAGCAGCACCAGGGAGCATCGTAGACAAGGTGTGGCGAAGATTAGTAAGCGGTACAGATGGATCACACTCCCCATTATTGCTGTTCCCACTTCTGCTGTCGCTGCTGCTCTCTCCACTGATCAAGCTGTCGCTAGAGGACGAGGCCGAGGCAGAATCCGGCGGAACCATCACAGTGATGCCAAGATGGTAGTTGTAGCTCGGCTGGTAGCTTCGCAAGAGCTCTAAGCAAGGAGTTAATGCTGCTCGCCCTGTTGAAAGCGCTGAGGCTACTTCACCAGGAGGTGACACCCAAGCTGCCATCGCTGCTGCAGCCAGACTGCGGTACTTCGTTGCGTTCATAATTGAATTGAGAGGAGGCTGCACAGCACTGAGAGGCTTGAAGCGTAAAGGTTCATCGCTGGAAGCAGCACCGCTGTTTTTCAATGCTGCTGTCGTTGCGCTGCTCGAACGGGCGAGCGCTTGCAGGCGTTGCAAGAAAGTTTGGTGCTTGGCAAGGAGCAAGTCCATGAACTGCAAGAGCATCAGCGGCGGCGTGTTGCCGTCAAAGGAGCGAGCACCGCCAAATTGCCCCGCAAAATGCACAACCAGACTTTTGCCGTCAATTTCGTCACCTCTGCGTTTTGGAAGCTCGTAGTTTTGCACAGGAATAAAGTGTGACACCTTTGTCGTGTTGAAAAGGGTCGCAAAAGAATGAAAATGAGTACCAAAAAGAAGTATATTGATGCCAAGGGTCAATATTTAGGGCCTAAACTTAAAGTTAGGTGTACGAGAAAGAGTTATGGGTTATCTTCTTCGTATTGACTGCAAAAAAGTAAATAGCCGACTTTATTTCCTACAGTAAGCACCTGGGGAAATGCGTTGAGAAGCTCGCGCGAGTACACTTTTACGTGGGATGAACGCTCCCAACTCGACAGTAGGCCTAGGCAATGGTTGATGGAGGCTTGGTCGGATTGGCCCAAGCCAAAGTCGTTGTGCGCCCACACTTGCTCCAAGAACATAAACGACCAGGCGGACGCACGCAGCGCAAAAAACCCCGTGTTGTACTTGTCATCCCTGCACATATATATATTTTTTAAAAAAGATAAGTAATTTACAAGGACCAGCAAAAGAAACTACGATACTTGAGCAATAAATTGCATTCTAATCATTTCAAAGAGGCGACTTATGCATCTCGTGCTTTAGGTATTTGCAATAAGCATTCAAAGAGGTCCAATTTCCTGTAACTCAGTCATGTCCAACAAACAAATTCTTCACCTGCCAAAGTCGTGCGTTACGTGAAGGTCGTATCGAGGATCTAAGAGCTCTTCCAGGCTTCCGTCTGGCCGCGCAAACAAAGCGTCAAGGTCCATCCAAACCTTGTGACCACAGTACAACAGGGCGCATACACGATAGCGTCACAAATAAGCTAAATAGTATTGCCAAAACCTTAAATGCACGACAGGTGTCTCCTTTCTTGAAGAGAAAATTTTCAGGTTCATGAAAAGGAAAGAGACAAAATCAACAATAATTGCCTCAGAGAGGTACTAATAGATGTTGTCTACAACTCCTATTATTTGGAGCCCGCTCTTGCCGTACCAGCCATTTGTATGTGGAAAGGCTTCTTCTCAACCAAGCTACTTTGAGCCAGCGCGCCGAGCGTCCAAGCGCCTCGGGCAATGGACCGCCAACCACTAGCGTGCAACCGTGCAGAGCACAGTATCGAGCTTTGTTGTCGACTGACACGGGATATCTGAATAGCCGGCCACCCAATGCATAGAGAACAGAGATATATAACGAAAAAGGCAACGACAGAAAGGTACATGCACGTCGGAAGGATGTTAGCACTTACACGAACGCGGACTTCAGTTCTCCATATTCCACTCCAGCACTCACGGAGACCTTCTGATGCGAGGCAACTGTGACAACGGCTAGCCCATTATTCAATTGAAAACGATCTGGCGTTGATGAAGAGACTACTGAGGCCACGGATGCCAGCCCGGATGCTGCCGTAGCGGACACTGTCGTAATGTATTCGCTCACTGCGGTTGGTCTAGTTCTGCTGAGCTGCAATAACATGTAGACTGAAAAGACTAGCATAGCTAATAGCAGCCTCCAAGTACAAATTAAATGCATGCAGCTGCACTTCACATTAGTAGCTTCATTTTCTGGCTGCAATTGTGGTGTGGACACAGGAGATACCATAGACTGGGCCTGGCCATCGTTCTTAACTCGACGCTGTGTTAGCTTCGCGAACATCACAATCAACGCTCTAAAACAACAACAACAATAACTCTTGCCGATGAGCCGATGAGCTTCACGTACTTAGGATTCAACAGTTTTCTAGGGCATACAAGGACGACGAGCCCAGCTAGCTGGTAGCTAGGCAGCTAATAGAGATAGTGAGTAGCTGTGGAGGCTACTCTCGCTTAGCTACAGACAACAGCTAATAGTTTGACTACTTGACTTCTTCGTCGCTAGCTTGAGTTTGTGTAATATTGTCTTGACATCTAGACTCTAGCTAGCTATGCTTAGTTAGCTAGACATACAGTAGCTAGAGCTAGACTACTACTTACGCTGTTACGCTGCTATAGTACTGTACTACAGTATGAGTATGGCCGCATGACGTGAATCTACGCGGACGCTGGAAGCTGGGCTGGATAAACAGGATAGCTGGACAGCTGGACAACTACAAAACGTATTGTGGCTACAGCGAGCGGCTACAGGCTACAGGAACCTTAGATCATGCTTAGATCCTTGCTTAGTAGATGTTGGAAGTACTTGCACTATAAGTTGGATGTATGGAAGCTGGAGTAGTTGAGCTACGCCAAGTACTTACCGTAGTACATGTCATAGCCTTATTTACACATTTTACACAGCGCTACAGGACTGTATCTATCCGTAGTATTTTCTCTATCCACAATAGACCTTTGACTAGCCACGCCAGAGTCTGCACAGAAGGTTTTCAATCAAGCCACACGCCAATAGTTCTACCTGTAGCTAGCTTCGCTAAAAGCACCATTATCTAGTTATCATCCTGACTACAGACTGTAGCGACGAAATTTGTACGGAATCAGAGTCTTGTGTGGCTCTCAAACGTAAACGCGGGCAGGAGCCTACCCGTGGTGACTTGTCTTCGGTAGGTACGGATCCTGAAGTCACTCGGGCAGTGCTACCATCGGGTGCTGAGGCAGCTGCTCAATCGTCAACAGATGAAGCTGGATATACTAAATTGAGTTTGTGGCATTTGCAGCTATTTCAGTGGCATGTCAAACTGCCTTGGTGGGAAGTTCAGTTGCGTCACGAGCTGTTCTTTCCAAATACGTAAGTGAGGTTAGATAAAATGATAACCGTTTGCTAGTACTCAAAAACAAGTTCTGTGGCATTAAACTTCATGGCAAAGCTCTTTGCAAGACTGCATAGTTTGCATGATTAGCTTACTCTTTTGCGTTTGTTCCCAGGAGGGCCGTTACCCAATCCATGGAACGTTGAAGCAAGGGGATGCTACAACGGCGCAATATCTAATCGCAGCTGGCGCTGACTTGAATGCTACAGATAGGGTACTTTATAAGTCTTCAAACAATTTATCTTGATCTACGCACGAAAAAAAGAAGTAATCTCGAGTTGCTTTCTGCTTAGTGCTCTATCTCCAAGTACTTACATTACTGTTTCTGCTTCCATTTCCACCCTCTGAATCGAATGACAAATATGGATGCGATTGCTAGAATGGTGCAACACTCCACGACGTGACTACCGATTCTACTTGCTTACTCGTCTTAAAGCACCACAATTTTATTCTTGAAGCCCTTGAAGCTGTACCAACTTCTCTCGTTTCAACTGCCGTTGCGCACTGCGCTACCCTCTCCGCTCCAGAAGAACCAGTGCCAGCAACATCGCTCGTCCTGCACCCCTCCTTTCTTGATCCGTCATTTCGTTGGGTTCCAAAGACCGCTAAAAATAAATTATCTTTGTGGGCGCGAAATGCTGCCATTATTCAACTTGCAACCTCCATTTAGCCTTTCATCGAGTTATCTGACGACTGTGCGGGTGACGTCTTGGAATTCCTCGAAATAGACCTGACGCGCGAAGAGTCGTTACACATTGCAACGCACTGCTCCTCTCCAGAAGCGCACATTTGGGTGCGCATGATTCTTTCGTCAGTCATCGCGGTGAGCCTTAAAGAGCGATCTATTTACTGCTGAAAAGTCCTCTACCAAAGTTCCATTCAGAGTCAAACTTTGCAACTGTACGGACACACGTGTTCAATTTGTTGGCTTCGATGGTTTTCCTCACTTCTTCAATATTATTTCTTGCTGCGTAGGAAAGTATTTTTTCAAAGCTGGGTCCCGCTATAGAAGAGGGCGACTTCGCAATGGTCAAAAATTGCCTCGCAACCGGTGTTGACGTTGACCTCTGGTTTATGATGTGTGGCATCACGGCAGAGGTTGCCTATGTTGTCTTTCGAAAATTTTATGCGTGTGAATTATGTTTGCCTTGCTAAATCGCTTCATTAAGTAGTTCATTACGGTACTGGAACAACATGAAAATATGCGCGTGTTTCTACTGCGCTCCTTTTTTTCTTATCCTTCACCTCCTCCGCACCTATGATCTGCGTTAGCTTTTCCTCTTTTGAACCGACTGTTGCAATACTGCTCCTTTTTTCCCTCATCTTCCTCTTTGTTCTTAATTCTTCACGTATCTTTTCTTCGTTATAGCGTGGAACCACCCCGCTTGTCTTTGCCTCGCTCTACGGCCATGCAAAAATCATGGAATACCTCCTTTTAGCGGGCGCCGACATTGAAGCAACAGATGCCGTGAGTTTTGTTTCCATAGGACGCTCGATGATTTGCGCGAACGATAAATTATTGGATACATTTTGTTTTTATCACCTTTAAAAAGCACTCCCTAAAGCTAACAAAATTATCCAGTTGTCGCTCAAACACATCTCTGCCCCCGTATTCCCTTCTCTCATTTGAACTCTATTTTATTTGCTTTCTTAAATCAACCTTCACTTCTTTGTTTCTTCTTTGTTTCCCCACATTTAAGAATGACTTCCAAGCGCTCCATTGGGCTTCAATGGAAGGTCACACGGCCGTGGTCAAGCTCCTCCTCATAGCGGGTGCCAACATTGAAGCCAAAGACGTATGTTAAATGTTATGTTCATAGCGTATACTCTGCGTCTGCATCATCTATTCCATTTCTTCGAATTTTTCGTCTCATTTCAAATATCTTTCTGTATTTTTCTAATGCATGATAGGAGATGTCGAGTACAGCCCTCATGTACGCTTCGCTTGAAGGCCAATTTGAGAACGTAAAACTTCTCCTTCAAGCAGGTGCCGACATTAATGCCAAGAACAAGGTCAGATTGTTATCTTCCTTAATCTAACTTCGCAATGTTTTCCTTCGCTTTTCCTTACTAATGTACACTCATTCTATTCCCGCTGATCTCCATGGTAGCATGGCCGCTCAGCGCTCCTCCACGCTCTGGAAAAGGGCTACGATATTAACATTGTGAAACTTCTGCTCGAGAAAGGCGCAGACATCGAGTCGAGGGACAGAGTAAGTTCTCACATATGATCATTATTTCATATATCCATTAACCAGTGCTTCTTTTCTCGTACGCTCATATGTATGCATATATCCATCGTTCGTGTAATCGTGCGTACACACATGCAGACGTACATGGAATATCATCCTAATCCTTAGTCTTTTCTTTTCCACTGCTCTTTTCTAGGACGGCTGCACTGCGCTAATATATGCTTCGAGTGGCAGGGCTGATGACGACATCGTCAACGTAAAGCTCCTTCTAGAAGCAGGCGCTGATAAAGAGGCCATTGATAAGGTTCGTTCAATTTTTCGTATTCTATTGAAGTACATCTTTCACGTACATGCTGATACCTGTTTGTATTCAGAGGGAGTGAACATGAAGGTGTAATACAATATGAGTACTGTCTTGATATGTAATTAGGTATGCACTTAAGTATACTTCATCAATTAGATGAGAGGAGAGCAACATTTTCGATGACGAGCTAGTCAGTGCACCTCTTTTCCTAAAAAGTTACAGAGTTCTCTCCTTTCTTGCGTGAACTTTACTCTCACTCACTTGGAGGAGTATTGGATGCCTTTTCCTACCAGTTTTCTCCACTTTACTGCAGTCTAATTTTGTCTCTCACTCAATTTTATACTTTCGCTTACACGCCTCATGGTCGCCTTCTCATCCTTCTCTATTCATCTCGGCAGGAAGGGAGCACAGCGCTCCACATCGCCTCAAGACAAGAAAAGCTGCCCATTTTGGAATATCTCCTTGTAGCGGGGGCCAACAAAGATGCTCAAGACCACGTGAGTTCCGCGAAAGACCAGCGATTCATGCGTAGAAATTGAATCGACAAAGGATTCTTCAAGTTTTCCATGTATATATTCTCACAGACTCTTTACGTAGTCTTTTCCTCCTCTACTTTTAAAATTCATCTTTTGTTTCTATGTATTTCCCTCATGCCATTCTCATTCGGCAGCTTGGCCGAACAGCACTTCACCTCGTAGTGGAAAATTACTCCATTAATGTCACGACTAAACTCGCATTAGCTGGCGCCAACTGCGAAATCAAAAGCAATGTGAGTTTGCAAGCGTTCTTGTAGAACTCGAATTGAAAGGAATGCTTTTCAAGCAACGAATGATATTGGTGCAGCGCACTTGACTTTTGGTTGATACATTTACTCTACCAAGATTTCGCTCAAGTTTGAAATGCTGCTCAAATTTCAATTTCGGCAGCACCTTAGTTTACGAATTTCTAATTCTTTTTGCTACCATGCCATGACAACATCTCTCCTTTGGAATGGGCCAAAGAACGCGGCGACACAGCATTGATGAATCTCTTTCAAAGTAAGCCCAATGGTTTGTACCTAGTCCAGCTAAGTGGTTTGTGCTGAGTATATTTGGTAACTTTCCTGTCCATTTCTTCGGCTTTGTGCTCCAACAGGGCAGTATAGGAGTTCGGCTTCTTGGCATGACATTTACACAGCCCTGGATTTGCCCTGTCTTTGAGTGAGTGTGATTGCTGCGATGGAGATGAAGATGCTGAGGGATGGGGCGACACAGCATCCGCACTGACCTTTGGCAGCCTTTTAGTAGTCTATTTCTGGGCTCGTGCGTGCGTGATTGGTGATTTGAAAGAAGGAAATTTACTTCATGCTCCGCCATGTGGGAGAGTTCTGATGAGCCGACTTCGAGGGCATGCCAAACGTGGGGTTTGGAGTTCGCGGTCCTAACTAAGCAAAGTAGCAACACGAGCGACCTTAAGATTACACTATTAGAACTATAAGGGCGTTTTCATTTCTTTCGGGTTCGAAGCTCGGCTCTGGCTCTTCTTAGAAATACCTAGACATCCCAAATCCCCGAACGGACATCCGGGAAATCTTCTATTTAAGGCCACTTCCAGCAGCCAGCACCGATTTACACGCACCCCTTGTATGTAGATCACTCATGATGCATCATGCGTTGCTTTACACGAAGGCCCACAGCAGCACGCATGTCTACTAGTTAGCTAAAAAGGCGACTGTCGATATAGCGCAAGTAACTCCAAGTTGTTGGTATATATTTTACAAGTCCAGCTCATGTCACATCGTTCAAGTGTTATTTGGACATTAACATTAACAGCTAAGGGAACTAAGGAATGGAAAGATCCATGCTAAGAATCCTCATTGCTTTCGTTACGGACTCGATTAGATCTCATGGCATGCTGCTCATTTAAGGGCTGACCCACTCGGCAATGTACCTGTGACCCAACAAAATACACACAAGAGGAGAACCGTTTGATAACCCCAAAATTTTCAACAACAGATAGAAAAAGTCTAAAAAGATCGTATATGGCACACTGTGTGCGCAATTCATGATGGCCTCATCCTGCGTTTCAGTAGATAGCAACTTACTGCTGAATGAGGCTGCGCTGCGCAGTGAGCTCCGGCGGGTCGTTTACAGGGTCGGGTTCGTGCAAATCGCCGCAGTGGCCGCAGCCCGAGCACCACGCGGTGGTTTCGGGGTAAGTGGAGCTCAGCGTGGCGTTCAAGGTGCACCCACGCCACGGGTCGTCCCCGCCGTTGGTGGCAATCACCTGGCAGTATTTTAAAAAAAGACGGTAGAAGACAATAGAAGCGCAAAACAAGACGAAGAAGTAAGCATTCTTCCGAGGCAAGATCGCCACACAAACAGATAGAGAGACAGCTGACAATCTCTATCAAAAGAAGCAATAACGGTTGTATTACAAGTATCTCAACTCTGGAGCAGCCACCAAACCTGAGTCGCGTCGGGGTTTAATCCGCCATAATCGGCATTAAAGGCCGCCACGTCCGCACTAGGGTAGCCGCTCCCAAACGCTGCCTTGCACTGTGTTTCGAAGTAGTCGAAATCGAGCACGCTGGACCGAAGGCTGCCAGGGTACGCCACCTGTAAACATTTAAAGAAATGGAGCAAAATGTTAGGGAAAGAACAAATAAAAAAGGACGCATGAATCGATTTTTTTTGAAAAATTGAGATGTAAACCTAATTTGACAGTTACATGTAAGCAAGCAAATGAATAAATAAAGCAGCAGAAGCAGCTTCAGATGTGGCTCGTTGCTTATGAAAAAGGAAAGAAATACATAATTAGCACGCCTATGCTGCTTCAAGTTCAACTCTACCTGCCAGTACTCGAGCTGGTGGCAGCACTGCCACACCCACGACTTGGAGTCATACCTAGCGTAGATTGGGACATTCAATGAAATCAGGCACATCAAACAAATAAGGCACATAAAATTACACCCGCGCAGGTAGCGACGCATTTGGCAAGTTGCGTTTTCGCCACAAAGACTTTTTTTCTTCTCGACAAGCATTCCCCTCTGTTCTCTTCTCCCTAAACTATCAACGTCTATGCACTACCACAACGACTTCACTCTCACCACTCATCAACGCGGCTCGGGTCGCTCAAGCAGCTGGTGGAATAGTAGCAGCTGCTCCCGAAGCTCGTGCCATAGTGGTCGTTGGTCCACGCAGCAAAGCGCGTCAAAAGGTCATCGTCACCATTCGTGATGCCTTGTTTCTTGTTGTCGTTGGTGCTGTCGACCAAATACGAGCACATGGTGGTCTTGTAGCCGTACTGCGGGCCCATGGCCGCCGAGTCGGCGAGCATCCACGCCATGTCACCCTTGAGAGATGATGGTACGGGCAAGGGAGATGTGCGAAGAGAAGTTAAAGTGAAAGAGAAAGTGGTAGGGGAGGGAATTGAGGCAATTGAGTGGCGGTGCACTATACGTGCTGTTTAACGTATCATAGAGTAAGATATGCGTTGATAACGATGACAACAAAACGACAACCACAATTACCTTGGTGAAGTCACTCGGCGTGTGGAAGAGGTCCAGGAGAGCTTGCTTGGTGTCGCCGCCAGCGTCCCAGGCAGACTCAAATTGTTGGGTCACGTTCCGCAGCTGAGCCGCGCAAACATCCCCGACAGCTTCGGCTTCAATCTCATCAAAGGCCGTGAAGTTCTCTACTGCCTTCACTACACCCGAGGACGACCATGAGGCGACTGCCAGATCCGGGTGCTATGGAGTGCCAAAGAATAGCAACGGGGAAAGAGACGAGGGGCGCGGAGAAAAGAGACAAGCGAGAGGGAGTGTGCGTGAGAATAAAAAATGATCTAAGCCAAGTGAAGATAAGCGCAAGTATTCAAGCAAGGATGAGTGCAAAGCTATTGATGAGAGTAGATTAATAATAGACCATTGACTACTCTAGCATCCATTCGTATTACATCATTTTTTCAAACTCATATCATCTCCCAAGAAAAAAAAGAGTTTGCTCACTTTGACGCGGAACCACGCGCTGAGCGCTCCTGGGTACGAGCCGCCGACCATGAGCCAGGTCCTTTTCGCCCCGCTCGGCGACAGGGCTGCTTCTTGGGCCGTCATGAACGCGGCAAGGTCTGAGAGCGCGTTGTCCACCGTGAGGGAAAGCATGTCGCCGCCATTGTTCACGCTCGTAGCAATGTCCCCGGGAAGAGAATCGCCGTACCTAGAGTAACAAAATCAAAGAATTTTGCATGAACAAAGCGAGTGACTAAGGCATCTCACTAGGCATGCAGGCAGCAAAAAGTTGTACTGTATGATACTAGGATATTGTACAGAGTACTGGTAGCAAGATGTACTGTAGTGTTATCACCAGCGGTGCTCGAGGGCGTAGATGAGGGCGCCATGCTCCTTTGCTAGCGTTGCCGTGTACCCGCCAGGTGTTGCGCTCAGGGTGCCCTCTGTAGTCAATGTAGCAGACAAGTAATTAACTATGATTGAGCGAGCAGTCAAATTTTAATTGATGAGATGAAAGACCGGAGGAGTCAAATTGTCAATCTGACGTCCACACCGCTTCACTTACCGCCACCGATGTACATAAAGATGGGGCAGCTGCTCGTGTCAGCACAGTAGCTATAGTCCACGTAGTACCGCTGCGAGAATGTTTCCGTGGAGTCACCGCCGTGATCGATAAGTTGCTGAAAAATGAGGGCAGAGCTGTTGGTTTGAACCTCGTTGGCTTTAGCAGCAGCAAACTGCTGCTTCCACCAGTTGCCACCGCGAGCGCGTTGCGGGATCATGTTGAGCAGAGCATCTTCGCGAGCAGAGACCGCTGCCAAGCAGGCGAGGGAAACCAAGATGGAGGATTTCCTCGTGGTGGATGTCATGGTTTAGTTGATGGCTTTGCTTGTTCTGCACGTGGTTTTGGAAGTTGTGTGATTGGTGCAAATTTCGTGCAAATTTCGTGCATTTTTTTTGAGCTTTGAGCTTTTGTGCACTGAAGAATTTTCACCGTGAAGTTAAGTACGAACCTCAGGA
>Ga0307931_1001404_pt1 | contig 15783 bp, 14 predicted proteins | sample OrgLakmetageno47_FD_201816 | JGI IMG/M metagenome (GOLD analysis project Ga0307931, IMG submission 201816) | Saline water microbial communities from Organic Lake, Antarctica - #47 | ecosystem: Environmental > Aquatic > Non-marine Saline and Alkaline > Saline | place: Antarctica: Organic Lake... | reverse complement strand
TGCCACAGCTGACTATTGATGTGTCGCGTCTATTTTGTTTTTGGTATCATTTTAGTATGCCAAACGTGTGCGTGCTCAAGCGAAGAAAATGGCCGCAAGCTGACGACCCAAAAGGCGCAGTATGGCACACTGCGACTGCCATAAGACAGTCGGATTTAGGCCGTTTAAATGCGTTTAATCTTTTGGGCGAAAGTAGCGTGCGTTTTAGTGCAATCGGAATTCCCAAGGGCCCTGCTAAGTAACGAATAAGACCAAGGCAAATGAAGTGCCCCGTTCTCTCTATCCAGTTTTCAGTACTAATCCGTGTATTAATATTTGACACGCGTACGGTAAGGTGCTTAATGCGTAATGCTTTGTCCGTTGAATAATTGATATCGATAATTCAAATTATCAATTATTAAGATATTCCCATTTTCCAAGTTATTTTTAAAACCGATATCGGTATTCTTTTCATTACCAGTACCAGGAGCTTTTATATAGACCTCAGAGAAAAGCATCCCCGATCCCAAATAAACGGAATTCAACTAATTCATGTATTGAAACTTCGGTGCAATTAACGTGAAACGGTTTAAGCTTACGCCCAGAAGATCCGATTTACTTGGGTTGTCTGTGGCCTCTCAAGACGAGCGGCTCGGGGTTGAGTCAAGCTGGCGCTGGGAAAGCCTCGCCACGAGGCCCGCCAACTGAAGGTAAGTATTTAAACCATCGGCCACACGCATGTGGGCGAAGCCAATTTCCTTGATATACTCTAATTTCAACGGCTCAGGGAGCGGGGCTGATTTCGTCACCTGTTGTTGAGTCATACAGACACACATGTAGTGGCGGCGCGGGTACTCATCATGAGGCAATGCACACATCAGTTAACCCCCCCCCCCCCAAAAAAAAAAGCCTCAAAAGGAATTTATGTCCCCCAGCCAAGATTTACCTTGAACAAGGTGCCGAGAATGTCCATGCAAGAGTAGCCCTGGTCCCACAGTTTTTTCACCACCAAGTGGGCTCCCACCACGTCGCCTTCCGAGCACTTCATGATCACGCTCTGCAACAACGCTGGGTGGGGCTGGTCGCAGACCTAAAACAAACAAGAAAAAGCAAAGAGTATCACAGTAGCTATTCGTCGGAATGGAGTGCGAGTTCGACGTCGTTCAAATGTGCGAATGTGTTTATGTATGTACAATGGAAATTGATTCGAAGTATTTATGACGAAATCCACAAGGGCTGCAGTGATCATGCTAGAGTGCCATGCACACCTTAAAGACGTTATCCTTGTTCACGTGCGTGAAACCCGCAAATGTGGCCTGTTGGGGTTTGAAAAGGAAAGAAGGGATACAACAAACGAAGCAGTATGAGGGCATATTTACCAAGATTATCCCACAAACGCTCGTGCCGCAGGCGCCATATGTGTAACACACTCACACATGCTGCGCTTATACCTGCAAGTTGTTGAGGGCATTGCGCATGTCGCCTTCGGCAGTGAAGATAATCGCTTCCAGACCATCGTCGCTACAGGGCACTCCTTCGCTTTCTGCCACCTGTCAGTTAGAAAGAAGGGAGATGAGAGAGGCAGCCGAGCACATAAATGTATATGGGTGACTGTCAAGTCGTAGTATCAAAGAAGTGAGCTGCAGAAGAATTAAGTTTATGCATCCTTATCACCATTAATCATCCATTCGACACAGCATCAAACGAAGAACCTGAGTGAGCCGAAGGAGTACTTGTGCGTCGGTGAGGCGGCTGTAGCGCAAGATGGCGCAGCGGGACTGAATGGGCTCGATGATTTTGCTCGAAATGTTGCACGCGAGCGCAAATCTGTGGCAAAATGGCAAGGACAGGTGACAAGAAACGCCTACATATTTCGGAGCTGAAAAAGAGAGAAGTGGGTAAATAGTATATAAGTAGCGCATAGAAAAAAGGAAAGAGAAGACACACGCTACATGAGAGTGCAGTGTCGCCGGTTGAAATCTCTACTACTGCCAACGGTCAGAATTCTTAGGTTTTCCTCTGTTTTTCTTCATTCTCTCGAATGTTTACCGAGTGGTCGACGAGTATATTTCCATGGTGCGTCGGAGGGCTTGTTGGGCCGATGACGTCATTGAGTCGGCTTCGTCCAAAATGACCAACTTGTGCCTCCCCGGCGGGAGGGTCACCTTCTTCTGGGCAAACATTTTGATCTTGGAACGAACTACATCGATCCCGCGGGCGTCACTGGCGTTAAGCTCGAGCACCGCATCGTTGGCGGCAGCACCCAACATCTAGGTCATTTCCATCCAGTACATCCAACAGAGGAAAGGTTAGAGAAAGAGATGAGTAAATAAGAAGAGGTATCGCCGAGCAAATGGTTGGCATTCGAGATACAAGTAAAAAAACAAAGAAAATTATGTTCGAAGAAAGACATGAAGTGCGCCAGTTGTCTCAATTATTTCAGCAATTAGAGTCCGCCCAAAAAACGAACCTGCCGAGCGAGGCACAGCACTGAAGTGGTCTTTCCTGTTCCCGGAGGCCCCGACAAGATAATGTTCGGCAAATTGCCCATTTCAGCAATGGCGTTCAGCCGCTGCACTGCTTCTTCGTTGCCCACCTTGTCAAAGAGTCAATGCGTTGCGTTGCAGTGGTTGGAGAATAACGTGAATGGCATGTGAAGACGTCACAATACCAGAGAAGAGAGAAGCTAGCCACCAAAGTAAGGGCAAACACCACAATAGGCGATGCAGCTATTTTTTGGCATTAAAAAGATATCTCTACCACATTTGGTCTTCAAAAATGGCCGCGATGCTCTATTCTCTATTTCCAGTTACAGGCACTTCCAAGGAATTTCAAAAATAAGGGATCGCCTACCACATCATTCAAGACACGCGGGCGGTACTTCTCAATCCACGGTTGCTCGAACTCGGTAGGAGCTGCTCCAGCTTTCGCAGACAGAGATTCTTTGGCCGACGCGACACCCTTCCCGGAGCTGCATTGGGCATAAAGCGTGGGAGCGCATGGTAGGTGAGTTTGGCGCGAGATTGAGAGAAACGATAAACCGATCGATGCATGCAATTTTACAAGAGCAACAGGAGAGTGCTAGGATGTACGCATTAAAATGAATGTAAATTATGAATAATTTTGAGTTGGGTATGGTTTACGCATATACAAACTAGCTCTATGATTTAGGACCCTATGTAGGAAACGACGAGTGTGAGGTTCTTACGTAGATTGGCGCTTTGCAGGTGGCTCCGACGTTACTGCTTCACTCTGCAAGGGGTACATAAAGCAAGGGTTGACATTAAAAGTAGAAGTAAACGGCGAATGCATGATGCATGCATCCGATGAGTACCTGCTCGTCGACGTCCATATTAGTCTCTCCTTCCTACGAGCTAGCTCTGAGCGCGCAAAAAATACAAAAATAAAAACGTGACTCTGAAGCTGTCGCCTAAACGGCACTCTTCCCTGTATAGTTCCTAATACCAGTCCTCTGTCCTCCCCCCGGGGGAGGCCCGAAAAACGATGTGTTCAACACATGGCATTGCTACAGGGTGGAAATTTGGACAGCTTGGCTCTGCGTTCTGCGCCAAGCTAAATAATACAGTGATATGATACTGTGAAGCCCGCAGCAAAATAATACAGCTCCGCCAAGTGCGTACATGGGGCGAAAGGTCGTGCATCACTCTCCCGGTCTCGCGCTTCATTCAAGTTGCGGGAGTTCTTCAAGTTCTTCGTGTCTTGGCCGTGGTTCGCTAATCCTGCTTTAACTTCCGTCGATCTTGAATACCGCCTCTTTATCGAAAGGTAAAGGCCCAATGTTTTGAATTCCCGCCCCGCGTCGGGCTTGGCGCCCCGGCTAATCCGCGGACGAGGAAGGAGTTCCTGTCCCATCAAGGCCTCTTATGGCTCAGGGGCAGAACAAAAGGCGCCTCGCGCGCTGAATTGCAAATTTGGACCTCTGCCAATGGAACCTTCGGTTCCGCATGTCACGGGCTTCTTTGCTCGCGCACCTTCCTCTTGGTTGTTCTGTGGAGTGCGCAATACCCACCAATAACCCACTTTTTTGTAAAATTTTATAAAGAAATTGGCCAATGCCCCTCCCCCTCCTTGAAATTACTCCGCACTTACTTTCTTTGCACAAACGGACAACGACAACACGCGCGCTTTTTCACTTCTTCCCGCAGCATTGACTTCTTTGAAATGCCCCATTTCTGGATGGATTCTTTCGAGTTCGAGTTGGATTGCGCCAGTGATCGCGATCGTCTCCCTGCATCGACCAGCGACCAGACGACCAGACGACCAGACCTCTCTTGCTTATGCCCATATGCGTTGATGGTTGATAGTAGCTTCAGCTGATGTAGAGCATTATAAGTGACTTTAGACAACAAGACCTCATTCAGGAGAGTTACCACTTGCCACGTGCATGGCACTTCTCTTTGTTCAATGTCTGTCTGAATTCTATTGTATTTATAAACGAGAAATTTGAATCAACCCCGCGATTTCCCGAGGCAGATATATGATATGAATAGCAAACAAAAACGGCTTTTGATCGTGCTTAGGAGGGCTATCTCCTACGTGCAATAGAAGGTTTCTCCTTCTTCGTCTCTCTCTCTCTCTCTCTCTCTTTCTCTCATCGTATAAATAATTTTCTTTCGCTGGGCTCTCCCAACTTTTTTTTTTTTTTTTTGCTTTTGTTTCCGTCACATCTGACTTTCGTTGGTATCTATTGCGCTGAGGCCAAGCTCGTAGAGGCGACTTACTGCTGCGCACCAAAGACGTCGCTGCTTCCAACAGGCATCGCAGCCTCCCTGGCATGGGCCTCTGCATCAGCGGCTGCAGCGCTGGCGTTGGCTGCTGTCCCTAGACCTGCCGCCTTTTCCGCTGCAGCTGCCCCCCTTCGCTGCGCTTCGTCTGACCCTGGCGCTGGGAACGGCCGCACGAATGGTGGGGGTTCCATGGTGGCAAATGGAATTTCTTCCAGAACCGCCATGTAGTGCGTGGTGTCGGCACAGCCCGCCGCGGAGGACAGGGGAAACATCCGCACGTAGTTTTGGAACGGGGTGCCGTTCTTGCGGTAATTGGTCACTGTCATGCTGGCCGGGTGCCCCGTGCGCACGCTCGCCATCAAATTGGCGATTTGGTGCTGGTCCGTGGAAGGGCCCTGGAGGCAGCCCAAGCTGCACCCCTGTACCTCGTCGGCGCCGTAGCCGCAGAGCTGCACCCACGCTGAGTTCACGTGCACCAGGCCAAAGGGGGCGGTGGCGGTGGTGATGGCCCTGGCTTCCGAGGAGGCCCCGCACGCCATGGGCAACGTATTGGCGACTATGGGCACCTCGTATGGCGCCCCCGCGGGCCCCGCCCCCAGCACCCCCATGGAGCCTGGAGCGCCACCGGCACTTCCCAGCGGCGCTTCGAGGGCGGGGGGCGTAGACGCGCACTGCAGCTGCTGCATGAGGGACATGATGTCGAACATGAACTCGCAGGTCAGCACTTTGTTTTGGTTGCTGAAGCTGCACCGCAGCATCCCCGGCACCCGGCACTCGCACGCGGCGCCACACGCGGTGGCGTTGGTGGTGCAAAACACGAAGCGCGCCATGGCCACGTTGTCGCTGCCCATGCAGGCCGTGTCCACTTCGTAGACGGCTTGGACCCGCGCCCCCCTCGCGCGCGCCGCCTTCCAAGGCGTCGAGGGAGAGCCCACCGACTCCACGCACACCGCCAAGGATTGGGCGTCGGCCACCAGCGCCGCGACCCCTCGCAAGACTCGGCTCGACCCGCAGATTTCCGACTGATAGGAGGAGGGTTGACAAAAGGGGAGAATTGGAGCAAGGTGAGGTTGTGTATTGGTATGATGACATTAATGGGCTTCGTAGGCAGGTCACAAAAGCAAAAAAACAACAACAAGAAAGTTGAACAGGATGACAGATGGCGTCAGACAAAAGGTGGCACGAACCTGCTTGAAGCTTCGGAAAGGGGTAATGGGCATGGTGCAGACGAAGTTGTCGTCCAGGAGAGCGCGCCAGGCCGCGACATCTTTGGCGCCACTCGCGTGGAGCTTCAGCATGGACACAATCACCCCTTGCCTTATGCTGTGCTGCTCTCGCTCCAGAGTGGCCTGGTATCATGATGGAGGTCACGAAAATGGAAAGGTGTGTGGACGGGTAAAAGGCAGAGAATTAGCACACAAAAAAAATCAACCAAATATGGACTAATAGAAAAGACAGGAAGAAACAGGAAAAGTGGACTGAAAAGAAAGCAGGCAAGAAATAAACTGACACGAAATACAGGGATCTGAGTCCATACCTGCATCGCGCGGTCTCGGGCCAGAGCTTCTCGCTGCGAAGACAGGTCCATCACCAGCTGCGACAGTTTCGCCACGTACGCCTTCTTTCGGAGCCGGGTGTTGCGCGCGTGCTCCCGGTTCCGGTCCCGGTTGGCCTTGTCCTTGTCCGCCTTGCTCACGTTGGCCCCTTTGCGCTTTTTCACTGCACCGCCGCTCTCGCGCCCGCTGCCGGCGTCTTTCTCAAAGGTGCCCCCTTCTTCGTCGCCCTCCCATTCGTCGTTGTCTCCCAACAAGCTTTCGTTGTTGTCTCCCAACAACTCTCCAGAGTGGCCGCCGCCGCCGCCACTGCCAGAGAGGCTTCCACTGGGAAAACTGAACATGCCGCCACCTCCGCCTCCACCAGCGCCACTGCTGCTGGTGCCGCTCATGTGAGCCTGGTAAGCCGCCATCGCTTCAGCCGCTGCGGGCGTGGGTAACGCCTGCTGCTGTAAGTGCCCGGGCATCATCGGCGCACCGGGGTTGATTGGCTGCTGCGCATGGGGCATACCAAGCATTCCGTGCGCGGTGGCTGACGAAGAGGCACTGCTGCTGCTTTCTCTGGGGGCGTAGCCGCTCACCGTAGGGTTTGGATTCGGCATCGCCGGCACGTCTGCCATGGGAATTCCGAACCGGTCGTAGAAACCGCCGCCCCAAGGCTGCTGCTGTTGCGGTGGCGCACCTACAGAAGGCGGAGGAGGAGCGCCCCCTCCTCCCTGTGGATCGGTGTAGCCCCACGGCGGTCGTTGATGTGTTTGCGGCTGCTGGTGCGGCAGCGGCCAGGGCTCAGCCGGTTCAGGCACGGCGCCTCGGCTTGGTGGCGGTTGCGGCTGCTGCTGCAGGCGCTGGGAGGCCGCCGCAGAGGCAGGGTTTTGGGGGCGCGGCTGCCAGGGTTGCGCAACGTGGGGCAAAGCCACGGCTTCGTTCCGGCGCCCCACTCCGACAAAACCTGGCATGGCCGCGCCGTGGCGATGCGCTGCAGTGGTGCTGTTGCCACTGTTGCCACTGCTGCTGGTGACCGCCGGAGGGCCTGTGCCTGAGGTCCCGGCGGCTGCCGCAGCGCCAGGCGGGGTATGGCGCGAGTGATCAGGCGCCTGAGGCAAGTCTTCTCCGTTGCCGGCCTGGTCGCTTAAAATGCGCTGCAGAGTGTCGCTTTCCCATTCTCGGCGCTCCTGTTTCTGCTTCTCGGTCCTCTGAGGGTATTCGTCGTGGTCGTCGCTTGGGCTGCCGTTGCCCGATCCGTTATCGAACTCAGAGAGCAAAGCGATCTCTTCTTCGTCCCGGCCCCAGTTGTCACCCAACTGTACGATCGATTTAAAAGGGAAGCGAACGGTACAAAGATGAGAGAATGAGCAGGCGCAAATGAGGGACTGCTCTGAGGTGATCGCTGCGAAGAGACAGTGGCGCAAAAGTAGAGTCCGTGGCACATTCTGTTGTGTCCCCCAAAGCTTATACATGAAATTTGAAAGGGCACGCGCAGGCACGATTAAGGTTAAGATCTCAGACCAGATATAAGAACATACCTCTTGATTAAACATTAAGTGCTGTCTCGTCTGTCGTTTCTTTTTTTTAAGCGAATGTAAATGGGCACTCGCCTAATTTGGAGCAAGGTGGTAGAGAACACGGGGATGGAAGGCGCAGAGTGAGGAAACACAAAGATTGCAGTTTGCAAATCAAGATCTTTATGTGAATGACAAGATAAATATCTCCCGAGTGCAACATATGCTCCATCGTGAGTGCAGCGGGCGCGCTTTATGCATAGGTAATGCAAGCTGCTCGTGATATGCGCATATGACCGCCCCCCTGCGCGCCCTCCTCCCCCCCAGGCATGCGCGTCGCAGAAATATGCGCGCATGGTTCCCGCATGATAAAAATATGCTTTCAGCCGCGATAATTGCATGCGCACCGCGTGTATATCTTTGGCTGGCGTTGGCCCTAGATTTCTGGCAAAAGCTTGTAGGAATCAATCAGGCGCTCCCCATCAAGAGATTGGCGAGTGCGTACTTGACTGCAAGCTGCTTTGTGGAAAGGCAACTTGGATGCTGCAGAAGAATTGCGACGACTTTGATTCGCTAATTTCTTCAACTGCCGGGATTCTGATATTCTGATCCCGTTGTTACGGGGGGATATTGGGCTGTAATTCAACTTATCCCAGCAGACATAATTACTTATCTGGTTATCTGTAGATACACACATACACACATGCAGCACAGCGGATGGCAGCCAATAGCAAAGCCAAGGGCAGTGCGCTGTCTCATGCGGGCTGCCAGATTAGTGTCTCCGTAAATGCCACACATGAGGAAATGATTCTGTATATTATGGACGTTACACCAGCGCATCCACGTAGGTGCGTCAAGCACTAAGCACGATTCTAGCCCAAGAAAAGAGCAAGTGCCACTTCGGACCGCTGTCATCACTTTCATGGCCAATTGGGCATGTGTATCCGATTAACACTTCCTTTGGTGTTGGCTCTTTTCCTAGTGTACACTGTCCGATTAACACATCCTTCGGTGTTGGCTCTTTTCCTAGTTTACGCTGCTTTGCTTTGTTCTTTTTGAGTCAGGCCCCGAAGGGCCGGAATTAGAAGGCTAACAGGTAGAGAAGAAAAGCATAGCAGCGCAAATTGAACCTAGGAAGCTAATCAGACGCACATGCCCGAGCTTTGTTCTTCTGCCTGTTGGCCTTCTGTTTCCGGCCCCTCGGGGCCTGTGTCAAAAGAGCGAGGAAAATCAGAAGCCCCGCCCGCGTTCATTTCTTGGCAAATGGGCCATCGGGCTAAAGTTGGAATATGATTAAGGCAGGTCGCATGCTGATTTACCCCTGTTTTCTATTCAGATATACCAGTCTTTAGCATTGGTTATCGATTAAAAAAATTGTCCTTTGTCGTTTGTAATACTGTTCGCAGCTCGAGTGCGAGTGCTGTGGTGTCTTGTGTCTTCTCTATCAACTTTTGAGGTTTTGGCGTATTTTGAGGGCGGTGCTGCATTGCCTCATGTTTCATTATAGGCCGAATTCAAACTCTTTCCTGAACACAAAGGGCATAAGAAAGTTAAGAAGGCAATTCTCTTCCTTTCAGCTATTGCAATGGACTAGTGCAATTAATCGCACGTGCCACTTTTTACTTATGGGTCGCCACGCCGCGGCATTGAGTTCAATAGGCCACTCGCTTGATGTGACAACAATTGAACGCCACGGTTAGCCAGTCCCTCATGGAAAGCGGGATCGCTGAGCACTTCCACTTCGTGTGCGCGGGCTCCAGATGCACTGAAAGCGTCCCAACATGGCGAGCCTTGATCATATTCGGGGGCATCGGGCCAGCCTGGATGGCACATGAACTCAATGACAAGCTGTGAAGCCTCGGGCATCGCGCTCTCGTCAATCTTAGGTAATGATACAGCACGGCCAGCAACTGTTTTGGGTGCCTTCGCAGGAAAACTACCGATTTTTGATCTTGAGCGAGAATGGGAACCTTCATAATTGTTCATTGAAGGAACTTCATCTGCGTCACTGCTATCACTACTGCCGTTAAGGACCAAAGCATTCGTTGGTACCACAGCTCCCTTGGCAGCAGTCGTGGCGGCACATATGATACCAATTTGAGTGTCGATGGCAGCTAGCAAGTCACTCGCCGAGTAGCTCTGTTCGAGACCGCACAAGCTGCACCCAACGAAGGCACACGAGCTCGAGAAGCCGTGAGCACTGTATAGAGCACGCGCAGGTGGTGAAAGCACCTGAGCAGTGGAACATGAAGAGCACAGCACTGTTTGAGTCTTCGTTTCCTCTGTTCCAAGAGCTGCCGAAGACAGTGGCGACTGGGGCATCGGGAATGGCAGCAGAGGTGGACAGGGTGGTGGCATCGCAACGTCGGCATTGCCTGTTGTCGCATGGGCGTGGCTAGGCTGCTCAAAAATACATGGGTGAGCAGGCAGGTAACCGCGCTCTTCGGGAATGCGCACCGCACGCACGCCTGCTTCAGCTAGCAAGGGCGCGAGGGCTGCAGGCATCCCCGGCATAATGTGGCAGTGCTGGTGGCCGTCGAAGTTCTTGGGTAGGCGCCCTACCAGCGTGCAGAAAAGCTCCAACTAGAGAAACGGAAAGCATCGACGTCCAGAAAACGAATTTGAGAATTAAACATTGGCAAGGTAGAGCTCAGTATCTTCATCGACATGGAAGGGTGCGAAGGACACGAAAGGGGCCACTCGGTATATGCAAGTATGTGGCCGTAGCATTTTATACCTGAGCGCGCGCCTCATGCTGCACGTGGGATTCTACGATCGTGCCCAAGCGACAAGCCTCAGTGAATTCCACCTTCCCCAGAAACAGTGGACCAGGTAGAAGCTCCCAGCCGGATTTTCTAGACGCACTGCTAATGCCATTCACATGGATGGTTTTGTCGCCACCAGTGATGCTGCTATCCCTACAGCCACTCGTCGCACGCAGAAGAGACGGCACTAGCTCGGGCGTTGCAACAGGGCAGCCTTCAGTAAGGTTCAAATGTAGGCCAACTAGATCGAGGCAACCGTAATCTCTGAGAAGTATCACGCCATGCGCAGCTGCGGGGCCGTTGACCATCAGCCCTACTGCAGTCACTCCGCCAGCCTTCACCGCGGCCAAAATGCCTAGATTCAGAAGGTAAAGTAAAAGAAAGCTAGAACGCTTGCAAATATATAACTATTGATCAATTCAACAATTTGTTTGTATGATGCCATACCTTGGTTGCGGGCTTTAGAAACGCCAAGGTCATCTGCAGAGATGATGAGGCTGATGGGAAGTGGATAGGTCATTATGCAGCGCTGATTGATCTCAGCAGTAGCGTCGTCAAAATGCCCTCCCTAATTAATTTTATCATTCGATGTGGTACCTATGCTCTCTTGGAGGTCTAACTTGAGGCAGTAAAACTGGGAGTTTCAATGCAATTATCTAGCAGTAGCAAAGAGCACCAAGGCTTTGCAGATTGTACAATAGTACATTCTAAGTACTAGTAGATTCCCATTGTAGCTTGTATCCTTGCAAACTAGCTTAGCGTCGCAGGACTTGAGCGCTTGGTCCAATTGGGCTCCGTTGACTCATTTGTCCTCGGTGGTCCACTATCCACAGTTCACACGCCAGTAGTTAGCGTCTAAATAGTCCGCACTCACTGTGTGTGACATGGTGCGGGAAAATTCTGAGGTCGACTTCAAGAAGGATTGGGTAATTTTAGTCGAACGTTTGAATGACGCGCTGTCATCGCGCGATTCGTCCAGAATCTTTTTACTTTCATTAAAAGTTGTTATCAGCGAGAAACCATGGCTCCCTCCAAGCTTGTCGGTGAGTTCATGCGTGCCCACAATTTCTGCTATTGTTTAATCTGCTCCGTAAGTGACTGATCTGGTCCCAAATGTTAGGTCCTTGCATCCTCTGAATTGTCCTCCACCATAGAGGCACGAACCTTGACGCTTTGATATATATTCTTCATGTTTCGTAACATTTGTTCTTCGTTCGCGAATAAAAAAGGTGCTGCCAAGAGCGTGGGCCGCCTGGGACGTTCTTTATCCAGGTCTCTGTCTCGATCTTTGTCAAGGTCAAGCTCGAGATCGAAGGGCAAGGGCCAACCTGTCGACTCATTTGAAGCTGAGATCGCTGCCGTACAGGCCGAGCTCGAGAAGGAGGTAAAATTTGTACTGACGCCTCCCGTTATTACCGCGACGCGCCTGAGGAATGTGTAGAACTTCTACTCCGAGTGCATCCACATCACCAGAATTTCCTCTTTCTAAAGTGATGAGTGTGAAGAATTTTGTCGCTTTTGAGAATGAGTTTGTTCGTGCCTTAATGTCATGCCATTTGTTTTTTTGTTCTCGATAAACGAAACAGCCTAATCAAATGGCTGAGACTCCTGAAGCAGTTCAAGTTCCTGTGGCTGGCCCAGAAAACCAGAGCCCAGTTGAGAAAATGGCGACCATTGTGAACGAGCACTCGTCATCGCCGATGGTTGAGGCAAAGCCTGAAGACAGCTCAGCTGCATTTACCAAAATCGTCTCAGCTCACGACAGCGAGCCGCAGGTACGCATGCTTGCTAAAACAGACCATGAGATGCAAACATTAATCTTTTATATCTCACCCATTTGTGTTCTCGTGTGCCTGTTTTAGAGCCCATCGAAGAAATCGCCAGTGGACTGCCTTCCCGAACAGTACGACAAGTGCTTTCCGTTTCTCGCCATGCACTAATTTTGACTTGTGGATAGACCATAAACGTAGCCAGCACTTTCCTCAAAAATCTCTTTCTGGATGCACTTCTAACGAATAAAAGAATTTAAGAGAGGGGGTACCTTAAAGTGAACTTTTTTTGGGGGGTAAGGGCAAAAAATCGACTTCGTGGCAAAAAATCTAATGGGCATCTCAAGATCTCAACTGCTTTCCCTGAAAGAACTCCTCATTTGACCGAAGCCCGCGCTTTCCTTTTTTCTAGACGTTTCGGTGTACTCGAACTCGAACTAATACAAACCCAGATGACACAGAAGCCAGTGCTGCGGGCAGAAGTGTACGCGCGTGCGTTGCGCGCAAGTCAGACTCGGGCATGTGCGCCTGATTAGCTCCTTAGGTCTAGTTTGCGCTGCTTTGCTTTTCTTCTCTACCTGTTAGTCTTCTAATTCCGGCCCTTCGGGGCCTATCTCAAAATCGTAAAGAAGATAGTTTGTAGAGGGCAAGAAGCATAATACTTCCACCCCCTTCTAAGGTGGAAACTGTTCATGAAATAATTTTTAAACCGGACTTAAGTCGTTTCTGCGTCTGTTTCTGCATTGAAGAGAGCGCGCCGTTGTTCGTGAGATATGAGCCGACAAAGCTCGTAGAACCACACTGTTGTCGCTAGCTTAGCTTAGCTCGCGTTTAAAAGTCGAAATTTTCGAAAAGGATAGATGCTTCGAGGAAAAGCCGCTTGATCGAAAGAGCTCGTCGCGCTGGTCACGCCCGTAGCTCGTAACGTCTTTTGGCGAAGCTACAAGCCGATGAAGGTTGCGCCACACCGCGCTAGGCGCTAGATCTAGCTAGCGATCACAGTGTGATTCCAGTAGCTTCGTCAGCTCATATCTCAGGAAGATCGTAACGTTTTGAGAAAAGAAAAGCATGGGCTTACTTGGTTTGTCGAGCTCTTTCGTCTTTCGAACTACGCACTCAGAAGTAAGCTAGCATTTTTTGCCACGAAGTTGATTTTTGACCCCAATCACAAAAAAAGGCAAAAATTGCGCAGTTTTACGTACCCCTCTCTTAAAAAAATGGTTGAGCAGTAGCAGGACTAAAATTTGCCGATGCCTTGAGTTCCGTTGGCAAACAGGAAACAGTGTACAGGTGCAGTGTTTAAGTCGCTACGTCGCTGCCGTTGGCTGTTGGCTCTCGGCTCTAGATTCTCTCAAGCTTTTTCTATAAGTAAACTACAAGGGAGCTGGGTTCTGCGACAATGGAAATCGGCCAGTGCAAAAAAGGTGTGCCCTAACGCAAAGAAAACCAGGAAGCCTTGTAACTGGCTTCACGGAGCTGGCTCGTAGGAGGTTGGTCGTGAATCGTGAAGATGAAGAGCTCGTTTATACATTTTGTATTTTACAGCCAAACAGTGAAGACCCAAAGATCAACAACGATTCGTCGATTTACCAAACCCGCAATAACACCCAATATCCTCTCTTGTTTCAATGAATCTATGGTGGCGGCGGCCCAGGCGGTGGAGGCGGCGGTGTGTCCTCGTCGAATGGCTCTAGGTTCTGGTCTTTGCTGCCCACTTTTTGTACCGCATTCCACAGGGCGCCTGCACTCCCAACCACTAACCCCACGGGCAATCCTACGGGCCCGAGGATAGCAGCGCCAGCCACTGCACCCAACACAGCAGCCTCACTGCCAGACAGCTGTATCTTCCTTCTCGGGGCCTCTGACTTCATTGATGGTGCTTCCGTAGACTTCGAAGGTTCTGTGGACACGGGTACAGCCTTCTCTGGAGACGGTACAAAATCTTCGGCAGCTGCCTGTGGTGTTGTGTCAGCAGCAGGACTTGACCCGGATGAAATAGTTTCACTTGCTGCTTTCGTAACCTCCTTTTCCGCCGCAGCCTTTACAGTATCAATTTCCTTTGCCTTTGCTGCCTTCTCAACTTCATTTTCTTTTTCAGCCATAGCCTCCTTTTCCGCCGCTGCTTTTTCATCGGCCGCTTCTTGTGCCGCTGCTGCCTCCTCAACGATCCTTTGAGCCGCGGCGACTGCTTCAGTTGCAGTGACTTCTACCGATGCAACTTGAGCTCCTACTGCTACAGCTGCATCACTTGTTTCTGACTTCACAGCTGACCCTTGTGGTGCTGTTGTTGCTGCTGGTGCTTGTTTTTGTGGTGCTTCGTCTGCTGATGGAGCAGCGGCTGCAGCCGCAGTCGCCACCGCTGCCTGAGCCACCACTACCGTTGAAGCTGCTTCCTTCTGCGCAGTACTACCTTGGCTGCTGGCAGTGCTGCGCTGCAAAGACACTTCTCGGCGTGCTTTCTGGGCCGCTTCCTCCTTGGCGCGGATGCTGGCCGCGATGGCTTCCTGCTGCTTCGCTGCGCGCTCCACGACTTGCTTTTCTGCTTCCTTGCGCTCCTTTACTGCGCGCTTGGCCTCTTGTTTGGCGTCCTCGGCTCGCTGCCGGCGCTTTTTCTTCTCGGCGAGCTCTGCTTCCAGCCGCTCAATGCTCGCAGCCGATGGCGCTTGCTCCGCAAAGCTTTTGATGACGAGGCCGAACAGCGTGGCCACTGCAGCAAACACGAGAGCGCTCTCGCTGCTGGTGCTTCGGAGGCTCACACTTTTCAGTGCATCGTCCACGAGTGGGTAAACATCCTTCACCAGTTTTACTACGATGTCCACTAGCCTCGATAGGGTTATCAGCGCGCTGTCTGCAAACGAGATCGCTTCGCTCACAGCGACTTTAACGACAGGCTCCGCCGCGACCATCGCTGCCTGTATCGCCAAAAGTGTGGCTGTGCTCAGCTCTTTCGCCTGCACAGAGGCCTCAGCTGCCAGTTGGCTTGATTTCAGCCACAAGGCGTCGGCTTCTGCCATTCGTTGGGCAATTACTTCCGGTTGCGTGTTTTGGCTCCAAAGCGCCTGAGCTTGCTCAGCGGACTGCGACACCAGCGCACCTAGTATGGCTCCTGCATCAGTGGGAGCCACATCGGCAGGCTCTAGCGCCATCGCAGCTGGAACACCACTGCCGCCACCGAAAAGACCACTGAAAAGGCCTAGAGTTAGAAAGGTAACTGCTCCGATTACATCAGCAGAGAACCTTGAGTCATTTGATTTGGTGCTGAGTGCTTTGTTCCAGACTTGGGCAGCTGAGCGCTCTATGGCGTCATTGTCTTCTGTAAGGCTCTTTTTTGCGTGAAGTATTGTCCCTGCCTGAGGCAGTGGCTGTTTAGATGGTCTTGATACGCAAGAGGGACGAGTTGTTTGTCTGCTTCTAACGTTGGTAGCCTTTGTAGGCCATACCCGTAATGGTTGGCGCCTGATAGTAGTCTG
>Ga0307931_1001403_pt1 | contig 15792 bp, 16 predicted proteins | sample OrgLakmetageno47_FD_201816 | JGI IMG/M metagenome (GOLD analysis project Ga0307931, IMG submission 201816) | Saline water microbial communities from Organic Lake, Antarctica - #47 | ecosystem: Environmental > Aquatic > Non-marine Saline and Alkaline > Saline | place: Antarctica: Organic Lake... | reverse complement strand
AGTTTAATAACGTATTACCGGTCCGGCATGCTGGCGAGCCGTTTCTTCCCAATCAAGCCGTCTTTCACGAACTCGGAAATGATTTTCCGGTCTTTGTACTCCGTGTTCCACCGGCGCCGACCCTGCGCGCGAGATAAAGAGAAAGAAGAGAGAAGGGCAATTCATTGCCGAAATCTTTACATACAAATACTATTAACCCGCTCGCTTGGATGATCATTGTTAGATGTGTTCTGTCTTTTCACACAGGGCTCCGGCGGAGCACATTCAACGTCTCACATAACGCCCCAAGAACGAAAAAAAAAACGAAAATAAACACCCTCCCATAGGTATCGCAAGTCATCGCTTCGCACACAATTTCTTCCTTTGCTCTCTGCTTACGCCGTTCCTCTTGAAGCCAGTTCCTCACCTCGTCTACTCCACTCCAGCCCGCGGCTTCCATGGAAGCGCACAGCTCGTCGAACATGCTCTGGGTGAACACGTCACTTACCGCTACGTCCTGTAATTTGTTGAGAGTGCGATGGTGGACGGTTGTTTTGTGTCAGAGGAATAGGGTACAAAACTGGCATAACATACTTTTATTGGTTGCCAAGTACCTTTTCAAAAAGCCTAGATTACAACAAATTCCATATCCTAGACCATATGCAAAAGTGCGAAGGCAGAAAGACCGAAAGAGAAATGGAGAGTGTTCCAAAAATAACCTTGTCCTTGGGGTCGTTGATGAACGCGGAAACGTCTTCCATCAGCTTGTTGTACGCTTTGTCGTCGTGGGTAATCCAGTACTCGAACGGGTTGTTGTTGATGGCCGCCATGTTCCACGTGAGCGCACTCAGCACCTCGGGAGGCCCCGCTGGCGCCGCGGGCTGTTGTTGTGATGGTGGGGCAGCAAATCAAAAGCGGGCATACGGTCCATTGCACGGAAGACAGCGACAAATTGTGGTGTATGATGAATGATTAAAAATTATTGGTGCAATTATACGCACAAAGGTTCAGCAATATCCTAGTACTTCAGTTTGTGAGTAAATACGTTTTTCGAGTGGCCTAAATCGGAAGGCATTTTCTCCATCTTCAAACTAGAGATTAGGTAGTTAAACCCACCGGGTACATGAGGTAGAAGAATAGCAAGAGTGCTGCGGCACCCATCCAACCCTAGCACATTAACAGCAGGAACACGAGGTGTAAGTAGCGTTCAAACAATGCGAAAATGGTAAAATGTCCGCCATGAGACGCACCGTCACACCAAAACTAGGACTAGACGTTGGGGATGTCGGCTTGCGTTCTGATTCGTCCATGGAACTGACAGGTGAATGCGAGTCTACGGATTTGCGTTGGACCATTGACTGAGATCGCGTCGCTAGCTATGGTGGACAACTTGTCCCACACTGTCGAGAGACTACTAAAGAGTGTAGTCAGTCTAGCTAGACTACTTGTAACACACTGTGTCGCCGTCGTGTGTGTAGCGTGGCGTTTTGAGTTTTGAGCAGTGTGCCGGTCTTTCGTTATTAGTGAATACAGGTAAGTAGTTTCGGGTAATAAGAAGGGCAAAATTTGCCCTCAACCCTCAACCCTCAGGCTCTTAACGATTTTTAGTACTACAGTACAAGAAGGAATTTAATTTCTAACAGGAGAAGTACCAAATTTTGAGCCTCAGTCTCTTAACGTGACAACCTCTTAACACCCGAAACTACCAGTAGGAGAATAGGAGTTGAACGGAACCGAAAGGGAAGTTCAGTTTTGCTACACCAACGAACCGAACTGAAAGAAAAGTTCGTTTCTAGCCGAATTAACGAACCCGCAGCGAAAGAAAAGTTCGGTTCCATGGAATTAGCGAACTAGGAACGAACCCAGAATGGATCCGAGCTGCTGTTTTGAAAACCGCGGATTTCACTTATACATTTTCGGAATCCGATTTGAAGCCGTTTTTTGCTGATTGTTTTTCTAATTACCGGGACCTCAAAGAAGAAAGTTTTCAGAATTTGAAGTGAATTTGAGCTTTAATGCCGAATTTAACTCGTAGTAGGAGTTTCTCCCTTAACGAACGGAATGGAACTAAAAGGTCCGCCACAAAAAGTTAGTGAACCAACCCGGAACCGAAGGGAAAGTTCGTTAATTCTTCGGTTCCCTAAAAGTTCCCGGAACTGCACTAACGAAAGACAGGCACTGGTTTTGAGCTATACGCTCAGCTCACAGCAAAATTCTGAGAAATACCGTCCTGGCAAAGCCTCCGAAGGCCCAGAATAAGAGGGCCAACAGAAAGACAAAAAGCGCAATACTTAGAGCACGAGGATTCAGCGTTGGTGCTGCTTGGGACAACCAGCACCTCGCAAATAAGAGCCCAAAGGTTCCATGCAGAGAAATGGGGGCATGTGCGCCTGATAAGCTCCTAAGGTTAAATGCTGCTTTGCTTTTCATCTCTACCTGTTAGCCTGCTAATTCCGGCCCTTCGGGACCTGTTTCAGAAATAAGGGAAAGCCAAGAGCGCGAGGGTTGAGAGCAAATTTTGCCCTTCTTGTTACTTGTTACCCGAAACCACCTATGCACATTGAGACCAATTAGCCGGGAGGACTGCCGAGGTAAGTTGAACCTCCGTGGGGCCAAAACTAAATGGTTGATGCAGTATCAGGCAGTATGCAGATCACGATTCTTGAATCTCGAAGGGGAACTTGGGGACGATGGGTATCTCAAATCCTGCATGTGTTCTGATGTTCTGACCGACGAGTCTGTTTGACATCTGGTATCTTTGGTGCAAGATCTGCACAGCCTTTTTTGTCGTTTACATCGTTGACACACACTCCGTTGTTGTTGCGCTCTACCTCAGTTGTAGTTGTTGCGGTGGCAGGAACTAGAGAGTGCATCGCAACTACGAAATATACATTTGTAAACAAAGTGCTCCAACTGTCATAACATCATGTTGGTCGTGGACGATACGTACGAAGAAACTGAGCACCATGTAGGTCCGATCCAAGACCATTTTCTCAACCAGTTATCACGGGCAAATTTCTATGGTGCTGGAAGTAAGTATGTTCCTCGGGAACCACAACTGGTCGATGGCAAGGTCAAACTGAATTGCGTCGCAAATGTGTACCAGCTAGAGTCCATCGAAGGCTCTGAGTCTCGTTTTACTATCAAAGTTCGGTTATATCTCTTCTGGGAGCTGAACTATGACGAGCATCCAGATCTCAAGCAGAAGTACCTCGAGTTAGCTGAAGCATCTGAGTACTATTCATTGCGCAATCCCGAAGTGAAGGACTTGATGTTACAGCATGGTGAAATGTTCCCTATGCTCAAATTCTTCAATGGAACTCATGTTGAGAAAGAAGGGGAAGACTCAATCCGCCTCTATGCCGGTCAGAACGGAGGTATGATATTTTGGAATTATGCAGCGCGAGTCCAACTCAAGGAGACTTTCGAGTTTCATGAATTTCCTTTTGACAAGCAGGCTCTCAGTATCACCCTGCAGCAGGACAATTCCATCAACTGGGACCACTTCGATTTGTCGGTGTGCATGGTCCAGCTGCACTTCGACGCTATCGATCAGCCTGAATACGAGCTCCTCTCTCCTTCAAGTAAATCAATTATCAAGCAACGCAAAATATATCTGCCAGTGTGAAATATCTGCTCTTGTGGCCATTACGAGGTTTTCTTCATTGGTGCTCTTATAAATAAGTATTGAATTATCTGCATTACGTACTCCCCCTGTTTTCTTTCTAATGCACATTCTATCTCATTGAATTTTTGGTGTGCAGTCAGTAGGCGAAGCCCGAAGCACCGATCAACCACAGTGTTCCTTTACGCAAAGCGCAACTCTGCGTACTACGTCTTGAACATTTTCTTTGTCCTCGCAATTCTTTCTGGTTTCGCCTTTTTCGTATTCCTCGTTGAGGCAGAAGATGTAGCTAGCCGGGTCAACTTAGTGCTCACGCTCATGCTTACGCAAGTTGCCTTCAAGTTCGTTACCGCAGGCATCGTTCCCCGTGTAGGCTACAGTACCCACCTCGATACTTACTCCTTCATCAGCATATTTTTCCTAGTTCTGGTTTCGATTATATGTGCTGCCCAGAAGCTGCTTGCCTCGAGTCTTTCGGATGAAGCCTCGACGAACACGAGTGCAGGATTCCTGGCATTGTTCATCTATCTTTCCTTGATGCTGGGTTGGGGCGGCTCTCTTTGTTTCCAGCGCAATGTTGACATCCCGGATACTTCAACTCCGATCAAGTTTACCAAAGGAACAAATTGGTATGCATTCAACTTCTCGAATGCGAAATTTCTTGGGCAAAAGCCTGACAAATCGGAGAACAAAGTTAAAATTGACTCGGGGACTGCGCCGCCCGCCAAAGAAAGCAAAAGCACTTTTAGCGCACTGTCACCAACGTATATTGAAAAGAAGCGCCAGGGGATTTCGGGCGTCTGAAATAACTATTATTCGACATTATCGTGTTGATCGCCTTGGTAATAATTTGCGAATGATTACCGATCGATAGAATATGCCCACTCACCACTTTCCGAAAGAGGTAAGCACCCGCACGCCCGAATTCACTGGACTAGATCGACTAGATTGGTCCAGATCTATTTTAAGTTCAAATAATTCGGATTTATTGTTTATGTAGCTGCCAATTGTTGAGGTTGGTTCTGTGCTCCGCTTTTAGACAGAGGCCAGAGGCCCCGGAGGGCTCCCGGATTTTCTGTGAACTGCAAAACTTAGTCTAGTCCTGTAGTCCTCACTCAAGATAGCTCATAATGTGAGTGTCTCTGTGCGTTCATTGTCATTCATAACGACGATTGCGCCTCATAGCAGGTGGATATCAATCTCCCGGCCGACTGGCTCTCCACAGATGACTTCGGGCAGAGTTTAGATAAATACGCTAAAAGTATAAGGACAATTCAATGGAGTGGCTGGAGGAAGCCTCGGGAGTATATCATTACAATTTCCGTACGACGCAAAAAAGCGCTCAGCCCAAGCCCAGTCAGATTTGCTCTGAAGGGCTGAAGGGCGGTTTCTTTACATTTGCGCCACAGGCCCCAAGGGGGCGGAATTGACGGGCTAACAGGGAGAGATAAAAAGCAAATTCACATTTGGGGTACGAGCAAGACCAGACTAGGTTCCATCGGGCGCGTAATTTACCCAGGTGGACATAGTGAAAATCTTATATATACCGGGCCCATATCCGAATGCAAAAATGTTTGATGCAGCATACCCAGCTGCTCGGCTAAATTTTGGCGTAGTCACGCAGTGTGGGCTTAGGCGAGAATGTTAGATTGGCCTTCGTTAAATCTATTTCAGCCCCCCCCCCTCGGGGCCTGTGTCAAAAGATTCACTTGTCAGTCCTCTAATTCTGGCCCTTCGCAGTTCCGTTCGGTAGTTCGACTACACTGGTATTTCTTTTTGATCAAAACCGACGTCTTTTGTACTGATATAGATAAACGAATGATGGGAGTAGGTGATTCGGGGCCTTTGAAAAGGAAGGAAGTACAAGGAAGAACATGCTGCTCAATTGGCCTGGTCTAGTCTATATAGTTCTCCCAAAATACAAAAAAAAACACTGTGGTATATACCGAACTCGAACTCGAACTAATACAAACCCAAATGACACAGGAGCCAATGCTGCGGGCAGAAGTGTACGCGCGTGCGTTGCGCGCAAGTCAAAATCGTAAAGAGGATAGTGGTATATACCACAGAAACTATAACCTCCAGAACAAGTCTGACTGGGCTGACTGTCCTTTTGCCTAATGCAATCGCAATTACGGTTTGGGAGCGAGGGTAAAAATTTGGTAACTCTTGGTACCACACATACAGGGGGGGGAATGAAGTGACGTTACACCAGAAACATCTTGTAGCCCCGTACTCTGGATTCCGGGAACCCAGGGGGACCTACGGGAATTCCCGGGTCCTGGAAATTCCCGATGCCGTTTTCTTGAGGTAGGAATTCCAGCGCCCTAATCATCACACAACCCCCTGCTCTTCTTACCCGGAAACACTGCACTGGCTTATTATCTCCCATCGTGGGTGGGCGAACCCTATGCCCGATAGCCGGGGTCTCGTACAAGCCCCGTTCGCCTCAAGGGACCAAAGCCAGCCCCCCCTTTGCTCGAAACGGCTACGACGAAGAGACCGCTTACGATAATTGTGTGATGTATGATGTATGAACCTCGACCGACCCTGGCTTCTAGCCTGGCCCGAAGGACTCTGCAGACGCCGACTAGATAGAACCCTGCCTGTTGGTTGCTAAATCTAGTTTATCCTTGGGGGAGGAGGAAGGGGCAATGTGATGGGTAGTAAGGTGGTAAAGTAAGTCCCAGTGCCCAGTGCGTGACAATGCACTCAGCGTTCAGCTCTAATTGGCCTTAAATCCTTCGAGCCCCTATCGCTCTGATAGGAGTAGGAGATGCCTTCAGCTGTCAAAGTTCCCACAATTTATTCAGTAACTTCGCCAGTATGCTTCGCCGTATTAATTCTTGGCTGGCAGAAGGAGCCTGAGCATCCCAGAGGATGCTCTGAAAGCTCGTTGGACTTGCTTGGATTTTTGAGACAGGCCCCGAAGGGCCGGAATTAGAAGACTAACAGGTAGAGAAGAAAAGCAAAGCAGCACAAACTAGACCTAAGAAGCTAATCAGGCGCACATGCCCGAGTGGCCATGGAAGTGATGGTAGCGGTCCAAAGTGGCACGCTCCTCCATGCTTTTTTTCGCGGAGCCAGAAAAATAGCAGACTTCACACAACGGCACATGGAGCAGTCGACGAGGACTGGAGGCTCGAAAAGGTAGGAGCTCGCCCCGTGCTAGACCGCCGGCGCCCGGAGTTCGCACCCCGGGACTACCTTCAATACCCCCGAGCTCGCAACAGTTACGACACCAAAGTCGTTGCTAACGCCTATTAGATGGCACCCTTCCTGTTAATACTAAATCCAGTCCCCCCTCGGGGGGGATCAGAAAAATATCAGATTTCTCTTATCATTTTTACGATACTTATATATTGAACATCCATAAAATCAAGGATTCTTCTCATTGCTCCACTTTTTTAGCGAGGTTGGTTGCGTTGGTAGTGGCCTTTGAACCATTTCCGCGCTGCTTCTCTAGAGCTAGAGCACCCAACTTCGCCCCACCAAACTAAATTTGAATAGGAAAACACGAATGAGCAGTACTTTGAGTGGTGGCGACACTCTATTTGTGGCCGAGGGCGGCTCGCGCTTGGTTAAAGTGCACCCGTAAGTTTTTTTGGAAAGCGTGAAAATAGAAAGGGTGCCTTGGAGGCTGGGGAGGCGTGCTTCTAGCCTCAAGAGCCTGCTGAAATGAATGAACGGCTGCTACTGTAGATTAAGGATAAATGAAGAATAGGCTTATCAATTGCGTGCTTTAGTAACTCCTATAGTTCGCCCTTCGAGTCGCATTCACATGCCAGGGTTTCGTTTACTTCATTGTTACGCACTTCAAGAGCTCTCATATGCGTTAGCTTCACTAGTCTTAGATGTTTACATTCGTGCTTCTGTTGACATCTATTTTCTTCACTCCCTTGCCTTTCGTGCTGCGGTTGCCACTCTCCGGGTGCTGTGTGGTCGTTCACAGAGCGGTGCTGTTCGCAGTGTTGGACCACTACATGCGACGAAATGAAGGCCAGAAACGCGTGATTGGAACCCTGCTGGGAGTTGTAGATGAGGTGATGACGTGCCAGCCGATTTCATTGTTGCGATCTTTGTAATGCCTTGCATATCGATTACATAGAGAGGCACCTCAAGCAGTTTTAGTATGGGCAGTGGAGATGGCTAGTATTCTGTTGTAATTTTTTTTTGCATGAGTGCAAACGTATAGGAAAAAAGCAAAAGAAGCGCCTTACTTTTTAAACGGCACTGCTCATTTTTTCATGTTGGTGCTTTACGTTTTCTTTTAGGTGACGGGCTCGGTGGAAGTGACGAATTGCTTTGCAGTGCAGCACTCGGACAAAGCCGACGAAGTGTTTCTCGACAAAAAGTTTCAGCAAACCATGTCCGACTTGCACTACCAAGGTCAGTTGAACAGCTGCGAGACTAGGAGTTGAGCGTTTGAATTGATAGATCGCTTCCGGGTGCTATTATTGCGCCTTTTTTAAAAAAATGGGGGTGGGTGCTGTTGAGACTAAACTGATTTCGCAGACGTATGGCATTTTGTGAACGACTCTACACCTTCTTCTTCGTCTTCTTCGAACTTAAACATTCTTTATTTTTGCCACCCCCCCCCTTTCTCCAGTGAACCCGAAGGAAAGCATTGTGGGATGGTACGCAACTTCCATGGACGGCGCGGGCATTGTTGACTCGTCGAGCTTGATTCACGACTTCTACTCGGAAGAGTGCGACGACCCGGTCCACTTGGTGGTGGACACCGCCATGCAGGTGAAGTGAAGCGCTTGCACGAATGTGGTGCATGCATTTTGGACGAACCAGGCCAGAACAGAGCAAACATATCTTTTGAAACAAAGCGATACGACTCCAAGCCAGCAACTCCCGTGAAGAAAAACAAAACTGTGCTTCTACTCTGTAGGATCGAGCTTCCAGCTCTTACGTAAACTTCAAACTCATCCGACTGCGCACACTCGTCTTTACCTACTGTACAGGGAGACCACGTAGGCGTGAAAGGGTTTGTCTCGGCGCCGCTTGCCGTAGCGGGGATTGAGCTTGCTAACGTGTTTCACCAGATTAAGGTAGGCGTGTGCAACTGTGCGTTCGCACGTGAACACAATTTTACTCTCATGGCACGGCCCTGCCGTATACCTTGCCGTCAGAGCAAATGCCCCCTCCATATCCCTCATGTGCTCCCTCTGCTTTTTCTTCTCGCTTATGCTCTCTGTCGCTCGTCGCTATGTGGTATCCTCAGGTTGAGCTTTGCGCGTCGGACCCGGAGCGAGTGTGCGTGGAGCGCATGTTGGAGTCCCTCGATGGGCCCTCCCTCATTGCGGCAAGCGGCAACGGGGGAGTAGCGTCCGCCGAAGCAGTGCCGGCCGCGCAAAGCGAACTGGAAGCGTTGCAAGAGTCCATGACCCGACTTTTGGGCATGGTAAGCGCGCGCGCGTGTGGGTGTTTAGATGTGCGATTGTTTGACCTCGTTGCGACTTCACACGTACTTCCCTGCATTGTCAAAAAGTTCACAATGGTTACGGTGCCTCTTGTCTTCGCCCAATTTTTTCATCGTCTCTTAATCGTTGACGTTCTCTTTGATGCCGTTTTTTCTCCTTGTGAGCACTGCAACCAAAACGCTCATCTTTCTCTCTTTTGGTTGTGGATCATTGGTGCGTGTCTATGAATCACAGGTGGAGACCGTGTCCGGCTTCGTCGACGGCGTGCTGGCAAACGGGGCTCCGGCCTCGAAAGCCGACGACGACACCGGCCGCCGCATCGCGGACACCCTGGCCAGCGTGCCGCACTTGCGCGCCGACGACTTCGAGCGCATTTTCAACAACAACTTGCAGGACCTGCTTATGGTGTCCTACCTGGCTTCTTTCACTAAATCTCAGCTGGCCATTGCCGAGCGGCTCAACGCGTCGATTTAGTTTTTACTCGACGAGGAGAAAAGAATATCACTTTTTTTGTTGTTTGAATTAGCGCGCGAAGTCAGAGAAGAGGAACGAAAGCAAGTAGGCAGGCGCAAGGAGGTGTGTTGCAAGGGAATATGAGATACCCTGCTTTTGGGCCGCTTAGTAGAAGAGGGCGCACGAGGTTCAAAGAGCGAAAACCGAGAGCTCGGAGAAGACGTTCAGGCGACAGATATAAGCCAAATGCCATTGAAATGCTCTGTGCTTCCTGCTTAACGCACCTTCCTGTAGACATGGTATATACATCATCGAAAAAAAAAATGGGCCGTTTAAGTTATGGATTATATCTATATTGATATTGGCCATAATTTTGGCCTCTTCTGTTGCTTCTGCTTCTAGGCTCCTAACTATTATCCGGCCCTTTCTAGTTTGAAGTCTATAGCCCCACTTAAGTTTTAAATTTGAAACACTACGCGTATACGCACGGAACCGAAACTCAAAAGAGCAACACAAAAGTGACACAATTACACAAGACACAATTTATAATCGAGCGATAATACGGCTACTTCTCACCTCTAAGATTGAGCTATTTCTGCCCTTGTCTTTCTTTGCGCTGGGGGGGGGGGGGTATAATCCAATCCAATCCAATCTGATGCTCAGTTCCATATATGGGAATTTCCTATCTGCAGTCCTTTAGATTAAGAAGTAAGAAGTCCCCAGTGCCTAGAAGAAAGTCAGCCGAAGTGGCCATGCCGAATGCAGTCGCCTTGTCCTGCACGGAAGTCCCGACAAATCACGGTTTTGTCTTCTCATTGCTCTGCGCCACACTACGCCCTTTCTCAATCAATGCTTCTAGTCTCACTTGTGCTTCCGCGTGCCCTTGGGCAGCAGCCGCTTTGTACCAACGAGCCGCCTCTACGTCGCTCTGGTCAACGCCGCTGCCGTCTGCGTGCAAGGCACCAAGAAGCGTTTGCGCAAGCGCGTTGCCTTTCTCTGCAGCTTTCTGAACCCATTGCGTTGCTTCAACGTCGCTCTGCACAACGCCATGACCCCGCTTGAACATCCACGCGATATTTACTTGCGCACTTGCAAGCCCCTGGTCGGCAGCCGCTTTGAACCAACGTGCAGCCTCTTCATGATTCTGACCAACGCCGCGCCCATCTCTTAATAGGGCTCCTAATTGATTCTGCGCATGAGCGTTGCCTCGCTCAGAAGCTTTGGTCATTCACTGCACTGCATACTCGTCGCTCTGCGTTACGCCATGGCCGCTCATATACTTCCTACCAAGATAATACTGCGCAAACGCATGCCCTTGGTCCGCGGCCTTTCTAAACCACCGCGCCGCCTCTTCATCACTTTGGGCCACGCCATGGCCAGCATCGAACAGGGAAGCAAGTGAACATTGACCCTCAGCATTTCCTTGGTCAGCGGCTTTTTTGTACCACTTTGCTGCTTCCTCGTAGCTTTGCGTCACGCCCTGGCCCGTTTTAAAGATCCTCCCTAGAGTACACTGCGCAAGTGCAAATCCATGCTCAGCTGCTCTTTTGAACCATTTTTCAGCTTCGTTGTCGCTCTTCGCCACACCGCGGCCATCTCTAAACAACAAACCTAAATTGTACTGCGCTATCACGAACCCTTGTCCGGCTGCCTTTTTGTACCACCGTGCTGCCTCCACATCGCTCTGCGCCACACCGCGGCCATTCTCAAAGAAACTCCCTATTTTGCACTGCGCAATCGCGAAACCTTGTTCAGCTGCTTTCGTAATCCAGCGCGCTGCTTCCACGTCACATGGTGCCACACCGCGGCCATCCTCAAACATGCTCCCCAAAAAGTACTGTGCTTTGTCCACGCCTTGTTCCGCGGCTTTCTTGTACCAGTGCAACGCATCCACATCACTTTGTGTGACACCACAACCGTCATCATAGGCAACCCCCAGTTCATACTGCGCAGTTGATATTCCTTGTTTAGCTGCTTTCTTGAACCACTGGACCGCCTCAACATGATTCTGCTTTTCACCTCGGCCTGACTGGCGCACGAGTCCCATAGTGCATTGTGCCCTTGCATAGCCTTCGTCAGCCGCGGTCCGCAATCCAGACATCGCTGTATCCAATCGAAGCTGCACTGCGGATGGAAGAGCAGGATAAGACACATAACCTTGCTTAATCATCCGATCAATCAACATCAAATTTCGAACGGCCTCTTCATAGACTTTTTCAGGTCCTGGTGGCAACTGGACGCGGCACAACGGACAAACTTGATTCAACCCAAACTTCCGCAACTCTGCCACACATGCAGCGTGAAAAACATGGGTGCATGAAAGCGTGCACGCTGAAGCTCCAAGTAGCAACTCCTGGCAAATGACGCATTTCTCCGTGTTGGTTGCCTCACTACTTGCAGCATCGTTTTGGGCATTCAATAGATTTGAGAGCGGAGGTGCTCGATCAGCTTTCGCAATGCAATGCTGCTTGTGGTTCGCCTTCCAGTGAGCCCGCTGGCAGTCCCTGCTGCAGTACACTACGAGACCGCACCGTGCGCAGGCCGAAAGCTTGGTAGCACTTAAATCCTCTTCGGCTACGAGGCAGTTGCTACAGACCTTGCCATTGGAAGCGTGATTCTTTTTGTCTGGCATGGGCCTCCTTTGGCAAAGAGTGGAGCGAGTCTCACCTCTGAAAGCTTCACGCGTACTAGCGATCTTAGAAATAAACAATTCACTCGAGAACGACACTCTACGGTTCTAGCTAAATTTTGTTCACCGTGACGCAGCTACCATTATTAAACACAGCTGTCATCTCATCATCTTATCTTTCTAGTAGTAGAATCACGACCCAAGTGCGGCAAAGTGTATGTACTTTTAGCTCTCGCCTCTCGCAGCCATCACTTTTCGTGACTCTGCTGACGACGACTGCACGACGGCTACCCACTGTATATATATGGTACAGTGTGTAGTACTGTACGTCCGTGTTTGGCGTGCAAAGTGTAAACTGGAGAATTGGCGTGGCTAGTGGCAACAGCTCTTGGCTTGAAACCACCTTCTGCTTCTGGGCACTATCAAGTGGATAGAATTGTAGTAGATTAGCAATGCTTCAATACCACATTTCAATGGGGAAGTAGAGTTTCCTGATCTAGCGTTGATATCATCACAATATAAAAGATTTAACCCATGCAGGTCGCAGAAATAATCAAGTCGACTAGCTACTTAGCTACCTGTAGTAGTCTAAGTACTTACATACATTTGTTGCGGATGAAGATTTTCCGACTCTGCGCTTGCATTGCTGTTGCAGCACTCACGGCATGGTCAATGGTTTATCGCTGTTGTGGCGGTCTCTGGTTTGTGAGCGCCCCCTTAATCGGTACCTTCGGTGCCCAATTTGGCCTAGCAGTTCTCCTTGCGGAGGTCGTCATCCTAGCGCTAGCGGTTAGCTCACTGTATTTGGCCCTTTGGATGTTTGGGGCTGCCACGCGCCGTGTAACTGGCATGCACAGCGTTACGCAGACTCATGTTAGCTTCTTTGCTGCTGTGATTGCCGCGGCAGTGGCGGTTGCACTGGCGGGTGGAATTTCAGAAGCGGTAGCTTTGCCAAGCGAAGCCTTGGCTTGGACCTTGGCGGAAGCACACTTGCGCGGTTTGCAGCTGCCCGGATTGCTGAAACCGCATCACCGAGTGCAGGGCTACGGCGTCTGGAGAGACGCTAACAGGCTTCTAGGCGAAGCAAATGTGCTAGCGTGGACGCAACCGCGCAACGTGCCGAATTTACTTTCAGCTACAGAATCCTCAGCCGTAGCTGAGTTGATACTGAAGGAGCGACGAGAGCATTTCGTGCACACGGACACACAGGTGGGTTAATGCACGCTTTCCTGTTACTCTTTTAGATTCTGGAATACAAAACGAAGACCCGAAGTCTTGTTGCATACTCTGATGTGTGTTATGCGAAGCGGTCGAATGCGTGTGAGTTCATGAAGCCATCTTTCCGCGCGCATTTCATAAGCTCTGTGCATGTTGCCTGTGCGTGCACTTTGTGGGTTCCGGTGGCGTGACTGGGGCGGAAACAGGCCGGTCCACTGCCGATGCTCACGTATGGCCCATACTGGGGCTACCACCAAAATGATCAAGCGTACCGCCGCTTCGACAACAGCAACGCAAACCAATCTGGGTGCGGGCAAAATGGCCAGGTATATTGGATACAATAAAAGTACAATAGGTTGGCTCAATTTTAGGACCGTATGAATTACAAAGTGAGATAGATAATGTTGCAGCTCTTGCCAACGACTTTGATTCCTTTTTTGCCTTCATGTTGACAATCTTTTCAGCGCACAGAGTGCCAGCCTTACCGCGATGCCGTGAAACTTCATCGCGAGCAGCTTTTGAACGATTTCGGTTGGCTTTACTCGCGGCTGAAGGTACATCGCGTTACACTCACACCAGAGTAACACCAACTCTCCATCGATGGCTGTCCCTGTCATGGCCAACGATAAAGGCAATTGGAGCTCAAAATATATCCTGCCCCCTGTCAATTGCTGCCATTTAGCCTGTAGTAGAAATTGGCCATAAGCATTATTCTGCGTGAGCTTCATTGGATGTGTGCCCGTTTCTTCTCATATGGTAGTCTTCTATTTGAACGTGTCTTCTATTGCGCACCTGTGAATACGCGAATACGCATATCATGCATGTGCTACTTGAGCAGGCCGCGCTGTCGGCGCATTTAGGAGGCGCGCCAGTCGAGTTGTTGCCGGGAAACGTGTCTGCACCACCCGGCTTTCATCTCTTCATGCCCAATCTGGTAGGTGTCTTGTTTCGCTTTGAGGAGCGCATGTTCTTTGGTTTACTCTGAGTAGTACACCAATCAACAGATGCGACTACATCTATTTCGAAGAGCTTCACTCCTTCAGAAAGGTGCATTTTATCTCCGTCTGAAGCAAAAGCAGCTATTCATAAGGAGTCGTAGCCTGACAACTGATCTTTGATTTTACTCTTCTTGCGCGATTGTGCATATGTGTAATTGTTTGGGTGCTTGCTGAATTTACAGGCGTGGTCTTTGCCCGTGTTTCACGTGCATTCAGACGAAACCTTCACTACTTTTTTAAAGGACACGGACAAGAGCACGGGAGGCGCCATTCGCCGTGCCATCCTCGAAGGTGCAACGAAAGCGCGCTCTCAGGAGGAGGAGCCTCAACAGCCAAACACTTCAAGCCACCATTCGAATAATGAGGAGGCCCATAGGGACTCTAGAGCTGGCGGTGAAAGAATGGAGCCCATTGAGAGATTGTGCGACGTGGAAAGCCGCATTTCGTACACGTTACCGCTGAAGTTGCCTCGCACTGGCGGTGGCCTCAACTATTTGGACTTTCGAGGCACGAAACCAGAGCACTGCGATGAGTCGAAAGGTCGCAGGGGTGGCAACAGCCACGGTAGTAGCCGCATTAGCAGTAGTAGCAGCAGTAGTACCGAGGACGAGCACGACGATAACGAGAATAGCCCCTCGTTATCCGTGTTGGATCGCCATCCCAAATGGTCTAAAGCACTAGCGAAGATGTTGGGACCAATAGACCCGAGTGCTCGGGAAGGATCGCAGGTGAGATCGGTCGAGAATCGTTCACACTACTTCACCGGTTTCTGTTTGTCTAAGAAATAGGAAGACCTTTCAAGGGCTGCCCACTTCTCTTAGAATTTGCCCGTGTTCGCTGAGAGGACTACTCACGTGTGATTTTTTCAGGAGGGAAGCATTTATTACATTGCACACGAAGCATCTTGTGAACATCTCTAATATAATCCTTCTCTCAGTGAAATATCTTCTTCATTGCATTTAATTCTGCATTCGCCCTGTCCACAGGTGGATAACGCGCTACGCTCGTGTGGGAAATGGACCCATGAACCGTACAAGGTCGGCACTTTGTACGTGCACAACGCCACTCTAATGCACCAGATTCGACCGTGGCCCTGGTCGCCGTTCGACGACCCTCGCCTTACCATGCAAGGGTTTGGGTTCAATTGTGGGGGCGTCTGGTACCTTTACTGGTAGCCACTTCCCCATCTCGGGGAAGAAATGAAGCTTCCAACACCCATTTGACATAGACCATTAAACATGAAATGGTCGTCTTATAGTGGGGTGTACCTAAACGCACCAGGAGTAGCTTCTCCGCTCCAGAAGCAGTACAGAGGACAGGCAATGCTGAGATCGGCGCGCTCTCTTCAATGCAGAAACAGACGCAGAAACGACTTAAGTCCGGTTTCAAAATTATTTCATGAACAGTTTCCACTTTAGAAGGGGGTGGAAGTATTATGCTTCCTGCCCTCTACACACT
>Ga0307931_1001401_pt1 | contig 15804 bp, 11 predicted proteins | sample OrgLakmetageno47_FD_201816 | JGI IMG/M metagenome (GOLD analysis project Ga0307931, IMG submission 201816) | Saline water microbial communities from Organic Lake, Antarctica - #47 | ecosystem: Environmental > Aquatic > Non-marine Saline and Alkaline > Saline | place: Antarctica: Organic Lake... | reverse complement strand
TGAACTTTATGTCTTTTCCGTTTCATACACTGAAAGATTATGTAAGTGAATGTTGACTATTAATCTCAATTGATTCTTTGAGACGAATAAGTCCCGCAATGATGTCTTATTTCTATCGAATTTTACAAAACTGCCTCTTTGCTTGCCTCAGTGCTCATTTTTTCATTCTTACTCTACTTTCACCAATTCTTTTGCCTTTCCTTCATCGTCTCTCTTTTGCTGTTTCCACTTCATCAGGCCGTGAAATGGTTAAGCGGCATACCCATTCAAGGCGACGGCGACGTCCCTGACGATTTGCTTGGCGGCCTTCACGAGGCTCTCGATCTCGATTGGCAGGCGACGCACCGTCTCTGTTGCGTCATTACCGATGCCCCCTGCCATGGAAACCGTTTTCACTCCCCTGACGTAAGTAAAAGATAGGTTGCCTGTGTAGAGAACTTCTCACTTTTATTGGTTTTGATGAGTGTGCAGATTCGCACCTTATTGTCGGCGCTTGTGCTTTAGGTCGTACTTATTTATGGTGTAGTTATACTGCTTGACTCATTTCAACTGATCTTCGATAAATTCCATATGTTCGTCATTTTTAATGCATGCAACTGTACAGTTGGAAGATGTCTTTCCCTCTGAGCCAGATCCACGCGGCCACACTGCCGAAGCTTTGCTCGAGCGAGCCCGAGGCTTGAACCTCAAATTAGTGTTTGCGCGACTTGGAACCGCCACTGACGTTATGGTCGGCGAATTTCAGGCCATTGCAGAGACGTTGGCAGCAGGGGGAGCAGAAAAAAGAGCAGCAGCAGCTACTGATAAACAGATGGAAGGAGAAGCAGCAGCATTGGTTGGAAGCAGCACCTTGGAAAAGCTGGTTTCATCTACGACGAAAGGTGCCATGACATCTAGCAGTACTTTGAAGAAGTCGATCGATGAAGTAGCACTACCGCCAGTGGCTGATTATGAAGCTGACCCTTCTCAAGGAGGAAGTGATGCAAAGAAACTTGACGAAAACAACAATAACAGCGAGACCGACAGAGCTGGAGACGAGCTGGATTTGACCGTGTTTGCCCGTGCGGAAGGAGGCATCGAAGGCGAGCGGCGTGCTTATTTGCGAGACGTAATTCGTGAGTCCTTGATCGTGGGGTCCGTTCACTTAGAAGTGCTCGCCGCTGTCAAGCTCACCTGGCGGATGCCGGTGCACCCCATCCATGGCGCTTTGCCAGTTGCTTCTTACGAGCTTCAGCGCCGCACTTGCCTGCTGCCGGGTGCCCCACTATCGGCCAAAGCCGCCCGGCAGACGAGACAACGGCGCGTTGAGTCTACAGCTGGCAAGTCTAAGCTCTCTTCTGCTATACCTGATGATGAAGAAGGGTGGCACACTGCCTTTGTGCCCAGTACTAGCGATAACATGGGGGAACATAGCTTGGTGTTACCGGCCGCGATCCCAGTCGAATTTCGCGTGCGCGCTCACTGCCATGATGGCACCATCACCTCGTTCAGTGACTCCATGAAGGTTCATGTAGGAGTGACCAGTGCGACCGAAGAGATGGGCCATGATTTGATCGCCGCAGGAGGCCAGAAGGAGAGGGAAAACCTCTTCGCCATTAGTGCCAGCCGCAGCGGCATAAACATGGCACCACCGCCACCGAATATCGTCGTGAAAGTAGTGGTTCGCGCTTCGACGCACATCGAATCGGTTGCCTTTATCTTTTCTGATGGGACAAGACAAGTGTTTGCCTCGCTGGCAGTAGAATCCAAACACAAGCAGGCCATTGATAACCAAGCTGCCATTCCCAAAGGCAAAAGCGCAACTCAAAACAGGATAAATTCAGGTGCTGCCGCTACGAGTGCAAAAGCATCGCCAAACAAGGAAGGCGCTCACGGTGGCGTGTTGCTGCTGGGCCAACATGAACATGTGGTCGAAGTGCGCGGTTTGTTGAGCGAGTCCTTCACCGAGGCCATCGAGTTCGTCACGTCGCATGGGCGCAGGCAGCGATTTTCGACGCCCGCCGCGGGGGATCGCATCGTCGATGTGCTCGCTGGGCTATCAGCGCCCTCGGGCCAAACGCGCGGGTTTCGTTTCTCAGCCCCGGCGGGACGCTGCGTGGTCGGGCTGGAGCTGAAGCCGACGGGCTTTGCCGAAGACGTACGTCAGGCCGACGGGTTCTTGGTGACCGGAGCCCTTTATGCTGACGTGGCAGGTTTGACCGAAGAAGAGCAAGGAGCAGCCTTGGCCGCAGTGAAAGCGCAATCAGTTGCTCAAAAAGCCGCCACGACGTACCGAATAGCCAGCGAACAAAACGACGCCAATGGCCACCACCACCACCAAGGCAGCAGTGGCGGCGACGATGAATACGAGTATGTAGACAAAAGCGTTATAGATTTGGAGAGGCAGCGGGCAGCAGCTGCGCGGCGCAAAGCGGAACTTGAAGCAACGAAAGCCAACGATGCCTTTGAAGATGCGCTGCGTTCGCGAGTTGCGGACGCCGAAGCAGCTCAACAACAGGCCTTCTTGCGCGGCGGTGGGACTGCATCAGGTAGCGGCGACGGCCAAGGAGGAGGAGCTTCTACCAAGCACCCGACCAAGACAGGCCCCACTGGCCTTGCGTCTACGCCAACTGCCAGAGGAGCCCAGCCCTTTGCCGTAGAAGCTGAGTTTGCCAACAACCGCCGCGACCGCATTGCGGTGAGCTGGGTGGATTACCGCGGCAAAGAAGTCATTTACTGCCACCTCGAGTTCGCACAAAGCAAGCGTCTGAAGACCTTTGCTGGCCACTGTTGGGTGGCCCGTGTGGTAGGCACTGGCGAGTTAGCTTTCACAGTGCGCGTCGCTCGAGAAAACTCTCCTGTGTATTGGATCGGTGGTGCAAGGAATGCGCACTAACAACAGCAAACTTGTGTGAACTAAGCAGATGAGAACTCAAATCACATTAATCCACTTGAAGCAGGCTACATTACAATTACAGAGAGATATAGGTATAGAAGATGGCCCAAGGCCACAGTTTGAGGTCATTTGTGGTCTAGTATCTTTCGCCTTGCAACACGCGCCGTAGCGCAATAAATACCCCGTTATCTATTTGAATGCCCTATATGATGAAAATTCCCATTCTAGTAGTACTCCCCACTCCTCCTTAATATTCTTTTCAGTTTTGAATGCATTTTCGCTTTTCGCGCCCTGGATATATCATTTTGAATGGGACTAACAACAAACAACTAACAGGACGCAGGGTATTGGAAAAGAATTGACTGAGAGCTAATTCGCGAACAAGCTTCCTTATACCTGTGATTAATAATGGGAATTTTCATCATATAGGGCATTCAAATAGATAACGGGGAATTTATTGCGCTACGGCGCGTGTTGCAAGGCGAAAGATACTAGACCACAAATGACCTCAAACTGTGGCCTTGGGCCATCTTCGAAACTGTACTGAAGAGCTCACTTCAATGAGCCTTTGTTCAGCTTCATCTTGCTTTCCTTCACCATGCCGGCAAAGGTAGCCAAGCAGGTGATGATGTGGGTAGCGTCTTGTTCACGCTCGCCAAAAAATGCAGCCAAGTCCTTCGACCGCGCCCGCAGCTCTGCTTCTGCCACTTTAACTTCGTCCACCCGAGCTGAGGCCACTTTCACACATCGCTCCAAGGCGTCCGCGCTTTTGCCTAATACTGGCGGCGGGCATTGACTCGAGACTGCTGAGGCGCTCACATTGCCATCATTAAGACATCCACCAATTTTAGGTTTCTTTGATTTTATTGCCGCTAGAAGACTTGTTCTCACGTCCATTGGCGGTGACACAGATGCCTCAAGCGGAGATACTCTGCACCCGTTGGCTGCTGCTTCCTTGTTGGGAGTATTGACTTCGGCTGCAGCTGAGTCATTCGCTCGGGTTTGCGAAGAAACATCTGCTTTAGATTCCAAAGGTTTAACTTCCAAAGGAATTGCACCGTCGTCACTCGATGCTTCTGCCCCCCTGGCTTCAATCGCTGCAAGTAGGTTTGTCCGGGGCTTGGATTTGCGCACAGTGCTACTGCTAAATTCGCCAACGCGATTGTTTCCGTCGGACACTTTTCTTCTGATTGCAGCGTGAAGTTCTGCAACAGGGTTCGAGGAATTTATATCAACCATGTTAGTGCCAGTTGGATCATCGCCACTGCAAATTCTTGATTTTGAGGCCTTCTTCTTAATTGCATCCAAGAGATTCGCTTGAGGGTTGGAGCTCGTACTATTGACATAAGATGAAATTGGCTTATCTGGCTCAATTCTAGCTTCGACTTTTTGCGACGACTTCGCTTTGATTGCAGAGAGCAAATCTGCTTGAGGATTCGAACGAGCTGGAGGGTCTGATTCTTCGGCAGGCTGACCGCTTGCGCGCAGCACTCCAGCTTCAACAGCGTCGCTGCCCGGCCCACGGTGCCCCAAGTGCATCGTTGCACGCTCAGCATCGTCTTTTCGAAGCAGCTTGAGCTCGCTCTCCGCTTCGCGCAAATCAGCTTGAAGCTGCGCAACCTGGGCGCTCAGCTCGCTCAATGGGATTTTGGACGCAGCGACCAGATCGGGTAAGTCATCAAAAAAGGTTAATATGCTTGGTGAAGTGTCGTCCCCAGCATTCAAGAGGCTATCGACGACAAAATCCAAAAAGCTCATCGTTTTGCAAGTGCTTTTTGTCTGCGTCAGCTTCAACAGTGAGTCTACAGTAATTCCTCGAGCACCGCCTTTTGAAGTGCCCTTGTTCATAACATTTCCCACCGTCAAAATTTTCGCAAGTAATTTAGCAAGCCTTGTGCTTTTCTCTATCTGATCAATTGAACGACTCAAAAGATTAAGCTTCTCAAGAAGTTCAAACGCCACCGTAGAAAAAGTCTTCATGAAGGTTAAAACATTAAGCTTTTTTCGCGGTCGCTGCACTCCAAGAAAGCCAAGGCAGAAAGCTTCTGGAGATTCTAGTCCATGAGTTCCTCGAACCGATGCTTCTTCATCTGATCGAACTCCATCATCTCTTTTGTGTGTGACTGATTCCAACCGTTGAACATGCGACTGAACTGCCGAAATTTCTGCCTCAGTGGGTATCATTTCAGACAAGCGTGGAAGTTGCTCAAGCGAAAATTCATTTGAATTGAAGGTGTTTAAAGACTGCCCAATAGATACGGGATCAACAGATCGAAAACTACGAAGTCCAATAGCTAAATTTTGCATTCTAGCATTGTCAAGAACACATTCTTTCTTTTTGACTTGGGCGCTTTGTGATAAACTGCCCTCACTTTTCGATTTCGCAAACTTTCCACTTTTCACTGCGGGCTTTTTGGTGAAGAGTTCTTCGAGTCGAACCATTTCTTTAGAAGGAACCATTGAAGATGACCCGCTTCCCCACACAGAATTGGTGAAGTCCTCTTTGCTCAAGCCTAATGGTGTCCAGTGTACTGTAATGAGAGTTGATGCAGCCACTGCTGGAGAGCGCACTAAACAGCTCGGGCTATCACCACCGACGACATTTCTAATGAGCTGCCTTTCGATGCCGTCTTTCGTCATTTTCTGTTCAACTGCTTGCGGAGGAACTCCAGCTTTTAACATTGCACGATACTTTCGTAAGTCTTGCTCGTGATCAGCCGAGTCAGCAAAACCGGGTACTCCTTCACTTGGCGTCTTATCAGAGTGGAGAACGCGATCGATTTCTGTATCAGGTATTCCGTCTGCAACCATCTTGTGCCTCACCGCCATCAGTGGCACTCCAGCCTGCAACATCTTCTTATACTTTTGGCTTCGAGCATTGCCAGCATCTGAGGCACCAGAAGAAGATTTCTCGACAACATAGACATCGTATTCCCCAGATTGGTCACTTTCGGGCCGCAAGAAGAATTCAATTTCAGTTTCAGGTATTCCATCGGCGAGCATCTTATGCCTTACCGCCATCGGTGGTACCCCTGCCTGCACCATCTTCTTATACTTAAGCGGCATGCCATCGCTCTTAGGTGTATCAGTGGGGCTATGTGCACTGCTAGCAGGTGCAGCGACAGCTTCATCGGTGTCGTTGTTCTTGGTCTCGAGCACTAAATCGATCTCCTTTTCAGGTACTCCGTCTGCAACCATTTTGTGCCTCACCGCCATCAGTGGCACTCCTGCCTGCACCATCTTCTTATACTTAAGCGGCATGCCATCGCTCTCAGGTGCATCAATAGGGCTTTGTGCACTGCTAGCAGGTGCAGCGACGGCAATATCGGCGTCTCTTTTGAGCTCTAGCAATGAATCGATCTCCTTTTCAGGTACTCCGTCTGCAACCATTTTGTGCCTCACCGCCATTAGCGGCACTCCAGCCTGCATCATTTTTTGGTACTTCTGGGGCAAGCTTTTGTCCTTGTCCAATCCTGCCGGGCAACTTTGTTCAACAGGAACACTTGTAGCTTTTTCAGCATACGTTGCGCATGCGCTTGATTCAGTGTTTGAATTATCTCGCGTCTTTTCCTTTACCATGAGAGTATGGTTTGAGGAAGTCTTTTCAATTCTTTGTTCTCCAGGCAAAGGATCTGAATTGAAGAGTGCTAGTAGCGCTTTCTTTACGTCATTATCCTTCGATGAACTCAAAGCCTTTCCATTTGAAATCTATCAAGACATACAAAAGTCGATGAGATCGACAGTCAATAGAAATCATGATTCAACCAGGTTCACAATATAAATGGTCACGAACCGCATTTTGAGCTTCGACTTCAGACAACGGTTCACGCGTGACCTCGGCGATGACAGAGGGTGAAAGACCGTCCGAAATCATTTTTTCTTTTATAATTGAGGTTGGCATACCGGCACTCATCATCCCCCGAAACGATCTGATAGCCTTCTCGTCAGCCTCTATTAGATCACTATCACTGATCTTCGGAGTGGTAGAACGAGGTTTAAGGCGACCGGCAAAATTGTCATCGGAATGGACTTCAAACGTATCCTGGGCACTGGATAGAAGTGCTCCATCGCCATTTTTGAGGAGACAAGTACATGATTTAGAAGCTCTTAATACCAGTGTACTGCTGTTATTTACAGATGACGTCTGGCGTCTCTCATTGCATTTCAGGCAGCTCAATGGCACCTCATTGCCCAAGATACACTGCACAGTGGAAGCCGAGCAGCCGTCTCCGCGCATACGATACCGCACAGCTGACCGCGCAACACCGGCTTTTAGCATGTTGGCATAGCTACGGCTAGGGCGCTCATCAACAGTGCGCACCCTTCTCCTTAAAGACGAGCTAGTCTTAGTAGTAGTAGAAACTTTCGTCGAGCCCAGTATTCTACTTCTAGAATTCGGAAAGTACAAGGATCCCTCAGTAGGATTATGCAGCGCAGCTGATGCAGGGAGCCCATTCCGCTCCGGTGCGTCTTCATGCTCAAGCTCACACCAATCGGAGAAGGCGTCAAAATCTTGGGTCTGTCCATTTTGGGCAGCTGGAGCCGTTCCATCGAACTGCTGCTGCTGCTGCTGTTGCTGGTTGAAAACTTCTGAGACCCCTAAAGCCAGACTTGCCAGCCAGCCTAAGCCACGAGAGTGCATTTGTGGAGGGGTAGCCGAGTTCTCAGAAGCTGTTGAGACTGGCGGTGGCGGCGCAGAGCAGGGGTTGTACGGAGGTGTCGCGCAGGCGGGTGATTCGGTGACCCATTCTAAGCAGTCCGAAAAACCATCACTCTGCCTCTGCCTTGGTGAACCTTCATGACGACTGCGAACACGCTGTCGCATGACCGTATCGTTTCAGCCACGTAGCGAGAAGCCCCAAGCGACCCCCGCAATACCTGTCGACTCGTTGACAAGGAGTGACCCATGACTACTTCCACCTGCCACATCTGTTGTAGTTCTGTAGTTCGGAGCCAAAGTGCATGCAATCATGAGAACCCACGCATCCAACTTTGCATCGGTTCACTAGTTGAGACTCGCAGGCACGCAGCTCAAAACACAACTTTTGCAGCGACAAAACGTGCCTTGAGCCGCGTGCTTCTCTTGTGAAGGCTACATTGTTCAAATCTGTAATTTCGCACGATTGACTGAGCCTCGATTCGAAGGTTCAATTGCAAGAGTGATTGTGAATGGTAGTCGACACATCATTAATATTTTCATTAGTTGAGCCTCTAGCTTTAGATAAGGTGCCTCTTCGTGCCCTGGACACTAGGGCCGAACTTATAAATGAAGCCCGCATATTATCTTCAATCTTCAGCGTCACATGAGGCCATGATGCTATGATGTGAAAGAATGAAAGAATGTTGTTGTTTCAGATTTGCCATTCTCTTAACCCTAATGTTGTATACTCTGTAATACACTTGTGTCAAAAGGTGTCAACGCGAAGACGCGAAGATCATCACGAATCACGAACGAACAGGAACGTGCGAATGAGGTCTAGGCCAAAGTCAAACGAAGGGATCATCAAAGTTGCCTCACAGCTCGCTATCCACTCTTACGTGTAGTTCTGACCTTACTAGAACGAGATCATTACCATTTCACCATGCTGAGGACTAGGCTGCTTCGCTCGGCCATTCGATCGGTAAATGCCTATTCTGGTGCTCCCGTCGGAGTTGCCTTGGAAGCGGACAGTGCAGCAACCGTGGCGAAGAAGTTCGCGGCAGCATGCGCAGCGCAGCCAGCCTGGGCTGCAGCGGGCTTTGAGCACCGAAAGGCGTGCATTGCGAAGTTCCAATCATTGCTTGCAGCGAACAAGGACGAGCTAGCTAATTTACTTTCGGCAGAAATGGTAGGAGTATCTTTTACTCTTCTACAGCCTGTTTTCTCCTTGTTTCATCCGACCTTAGGTTGATTCTACTTCTAACACGCTATTCTGGGGCGTTGTTGGCACAAAACGTGCTGCTATGAAAAGAACTTTGATCAATTCGTACATCCTAGGATTATGTCCTTCATTGTGCTGACCATTTTATCTCCCAAGATTGGCCTTTTTTAACTCTGTTCTCTCTTTTGTCCGCGTGCTTTGTTAAAATGGAAATCGCAGGGCAAGCCAGTGGCGCACGCCAAGGGCGAAATTGACAACACGGGCCCACGCATCCAGTACTTCCTGGACATGATGGAGGATTGGGTGTGCCCCATGATGGTGGCTCCAGCGTCGTCGGGGACTCTGGAAGTGCTTCACGCCGAGCCCTTGGGCGTGGTGGCCAACGTTTCCGCCTGGAATTTCCCTTACTTCGTGGGCTCCAACGCGTGGGTGCCGGGGCTGCTCGCGGGCAACGCCATGCTGTACAAGCCGTCGGAATGGACCTTGCAAACGGGCCGCCGCGTGACCGAGCTCATGCACGAAGCGGGCGTGCCTCCGGACGTGTTTGCGCCCATTTACGGGGGTGCCGACGCCGGCGCCGCGCTGGTGGCGCAGCCGCTGGACGGGCTCTTTTTCACGGGCTCGGGCACCACGGGGCGCAAGATTGCGGCCTCGGTGTATTCGGAGTCGGCCATGGCCGAGCGCATGCGTGTGCGGCCGCGGAGCATGTTCCCACGGCTGCAGTTGGAGCTCGGAGGCAAAGACCCAGCTTATGTGGCAGACGACGTGAAGCAACCGACTTCAGTCGGGGAAAGTGTAGCAGACGGCGCGTTTTTCAACGCGGGTCAGTCATGCTGCGCAGTAGAGCGCATTTACGTGCACGAAAAGGTCTATGACGACGTGGTGAAAGGGGTGGTGCAGTATGCGCAGTCGCTGAAAGTGGGCGACCCCAGCGCTCAGGACACTTACCTGGGACCCCTCGCCCTGCCCAGCCAACCCGCATTCCTCCAGGCGAGTAGACACTTTCCACCTCTACTTCTCTTATGTTTTTGCCTCCTTTTTGAGCATTACAAACAAGATAAAGAAGCATTCTTCTTCCTATGCACTACCGCTCTTTTGCAGTTCCTTTCTTTGTTTCTACTAGTTCTCAATCGTTTTGATTTGCACCCTTCCTCCTAAATTTACTTACTTTTCTATCCTGCATGCCTTGCTTGCATGGTTTGGCTCTCCGGTTGTGTAGGCCCAGGTCGACGACGCCGTTGCGAAAGGGGCCACCGTGCTTTGCGGCGGCACGCGAGACGCCAACTTGCCGTCGGACCGTTTCTACCCCCCAACGGTGCTCGTCGACGTGACCCACGACATGACCATCATGAGTGAAGAGTCCTTCGGGCCCGTGATCGGAATCATGAAGGTATGATGCTTCATGACTCGGCCTTTCCTTCTTAATTTTCTTAACGTACTCTACCATTATGAGAGACCGCGCGCTTTCTGTTGTATTAGCAAATCGTAAACCTTTCCAAGCTTGAGCGCTACAGTGCCTTCCTCATGCAAAGCGCGATTTCTCTTTTTTTCTTCATTTTGACAGGTAAGCTCCGACGAAGAGGCAGTGTCCGTGATGAACGACACTCCCTACGGCCTCACCGCTGCTGTCTTTTCCAGCAACCGCCAACGCGCAGAAGCTATTCTGCAGCAGGTACACACCTTCGTAAATCCCTTGGTGTGCACCTCTCGTTTCCTTCCGTTCTTCTACTCTCGTCCCGTCTGTGTGTTTAGCGCTATGCATTTGTCATTTGTCATTTTACACGCGAGCTTCTGCGTATTTTGCGGTCTGCCTCTAGCGTTGTCGTGCGCATGCACTCCAGCTAATATTTAGACGTTTGTTTGCTTATTGCGCGTTCGTTCCTGTTCATGCCTAACACCTCATCCTGTTGCAAAACGCTCACTGCACACTTTTCTGCTTCCTCCATTTCATTTATTTCTCAGGTGAACAGCGGCACAGCCTACGTGAACGCGTGCGACCGCGTCTCCCCTTTCAGCCCGTGGTCAGGGCGGGGCGCCAGCGGCCTCGGGTCCACTCTCGGCCCGCACGGCATTGCAGCCTTCCTTCAGCCAAAGGCTTACCATATCCGTTGAGTGCCTTGGAAATAGAGGCAAAAGTTTTGATGTTTTTGATGGGACGATCCGGCAGTTGTGAGTGGGTCCGAGTGGAGAGCTCATAATGGAATCATTCTTGTTGACATGGCACCCAAAGGAATGCACTGTGAGTGCTTGCCTCTTCTGTTTTCTTTGGTCCAGTCCGGTCCAGCAGCCAGTAGTTCTAGTTCGTAATTCACTGATAGGATTCGATTGAACTTGAACTAAGAACTCCAGAGACAGAGACTCTTCAATGTAGAAACAGACGCAGAAACGACTTAAGTCCGGTTTCGAAATTATTTCATGAACAGTTTCAACTTTAGAGGGGGTTGGAAGTATTATGCTTCCTGCCCTCTGCACTCTTCAAACTATTCTCTTTAAGATTTTGACTTGCGCGCAACGCACGCGCGTAAACTTCTGCCCGCAGCATTGGCTTCTGTGTCATTTGGGTTTGTATTAGTTCGAGTTCGAGTTCGAGACTTGAGGGAGGGAGGGAGGGAGAGAGAACAAAAGAGAGCCCTTATGGATAATGGCTGATTAACTCATATTTCATGTGTGTACCGGGATTGTATTGCCGACATCAATGTCGATATGTGAGCAGTGGGGTTTGCGGGCTCCTTTAGGAGCTGCAGAGCTATACAGGGAGGGTCCCTGTTGTTGGCGATGCTTGTTTCCTACCTCGTTAATGATACGTGGTCACTGCCCAGTCTTTCCAGATCAACAGGTATGGGCTCGTAGTCACGCACCCTGCGGTGGTGCTCTACGGACGGTAGAATGTAATGTCGCGTTCAATTGCTGAAATGTGGTCAAATTTTCAGTCAATTCGATTCGTAAACGAACATGTGAGGATCTTGGGAAGGATAGGGCAGTTGCGCACACGGTACTGTCTTCGCCAAGACGGCAGCGCGGTTCGGGTCGGCTTTCTCTGAGTAGCAGATTAACCTCTTTTCAGGACGGTGGAGTGCTTTCGTGAAGCCCTGGAGAGTTCAGCCAGCGTGGCTGTGAATTGATGACCAAGTATTGAGTACTGCGAAACCCCATGTTTTTAGGATGTTGTGTGCCCTTGATGTCGATATGTGAGCAGTGGGGTTTGCGGGCTCCTTTAGGAGCTGCAGAGCTATACAGGGAGGGTCCCTGTTGTTGGCGATGCTTGTTTCCTACCTCGTTAATGATACGTGGTCACTGCCCAGTCTTTCCAGATCAACAATCAACACATCACCGTCAACCGTCAACTGCACTGTCCTCGATCGGCTTAGTTGGTTCATTACCATTTTCCCATTCCGGCTCCTCGGTTGATGTCGGAAATGATATAAAATATTATACCAAATTCATAATCCCGACACTTCCAAATTTCCCAATCCCAACCCCAACCCCGATGCCAATTGAACTCGAACTCGAACTAATACAAACCCAAATGGCACAGTAGCCAATGCCAATTCAATTGCCAAAAATTGCCAATTGCCTCGGATGAATCCGCTAGATCGCATTGAGCACGCCCACTGTAGCTCAGGCTCACAGCCTTCGTTTCTCTATCACTAGAATTCACGAATACTTCGAGTTTATGTCTACGCAGTCTGAACATCTTCAAGTCAGCGGGTCTTTGAGCAACTCTGTTCTATACTGTACTGTACTGTATATTACACTCACTCTACGCGAAAGCCTCTAGCTACTGTGGTGTAATTCTTGAGACAGGCCCCGAAGGACCGGAATTAGAAGGCTAACAGGTAGAGAAGAAAAGCAAAGCAGCGGAAACTATAACTACTGTAAGAAGCTAATCAGGCGCACATGCCCGAGTTGCCATGGTTTTTCCTTGGTGTCGATCCGCAGCCAATCGGGATTTTCAGATTTCAGATTATTTTTTCCTTGCCTCTATTCGACTACTGGACAGCTTTCAGCTTACGTTCACAACAGCTCCCTGGCTTGTAAAGAACGGTGCGTGTTGCCAAATGCTTGCTGGCGCCTCATTAGCCTTCATATATATGGATTGCATAAAGTCCATCATTTTAAGTCATAATATTGTTGCATCGGCGGAGTTATTCCAACTCTGGCCTTTGAGACCTCGGCAATTGCCCACCGGGAACGCCGGATCGGCCTCGGCACGCTACTTATTACTGTGCTGCAGCCCATCCTTACACGTACACTCTAAATTCCCGTGGATTTCTGTACAGGATTTAATCAGCTATGTCTAACGTCGATGCTGAGGGCAACAAAAAGCCCGCCGGTATGTGCATGGCTCTTTTCTGTCTCTTTGTGCCTCAGCTTGCTCCAAAATACAATTTTCACCGCAGCCCCTTACGCGGCACATCGTTGAAAAATAAGTTTTGTTTTGTTCATGATGTTCTAGACACGGCATTCAAGCAGCAGCGACTGCCTGCATGCCGACCGATTTTCACTCCGGCAGCAGTGGGCGCGGTTTTTCTCTTAGTAGGCATCCCCTTCATTATCATGGGCACAGCACTCAAGTCGGCGTCGGGAGCTATTACTGAGCTCGAAGTACCTTACGATGGCTCAGGATCCTCAGCCGACTGCCAAATTTACAGTTCAGGCGCAGGCACTACCTGTCAGGTGAGACGCTAATGAAAATGTGTGAGGGCAGAAAGTTCGTCTCCTCTCGCAGTCGCTGTTTTCGGAGGATAGCGTAAGAGATAAGTTTATCTGAACGAATGGGAAACCTTTTTCAAATTGGCCTCTTTCCTCAGTTAGACTGATTATAGCCTCTACACGTGCACATCTTGAGCATTGTATAATTGGGATATCGGCGTTAAAACAGCTTTTCATGCGAGGACACTTCGCGCTGAGCCTCCAACCTTTCCCCGCATGTATTTCCCCTGAGTCGGCAAGCAACAGTAATAACGTGTGTTTTTCTCTGCTCGAGATTATGTCTTAATTTTCCCTTTTTTTCGTACCTTGCTTTACCAACAGGTGTCGTTTACGGCGCCAGAAGACATGGCTGCACCCGTATACGTGTACTACCAACTCGACAACTTCTACCAAAACCACCGGCGCTACGTGAAGTCCCTCGACAAAAACCAAATGCTGGGCATGGTCGAGTCGAAAACTGCGCACAAGGAATGCTTGCCTCTGGTCTACAACGGCTCCACGATGCTGCACCCGTGCGGCCTCGTGGCCAACTCCCTCTTCAACGGTAATTGCTGCATGCTCCCAGTGCACAAACACACGCTTGCATGTTGCCTCTTGAGGAGAACGCGCTGTTGTGCTGTGCTCATAATTGCCGCGATGAATGATTTTTTCCTATCCTTGAGGCTATATCTAATTGTGTCCATTTTATTTTTTCTCTATCGGCGGCCCACACACAGACAAAATCATCCTCGACACCAACCAAGACATTGCCTACGACGGCATTGCGTGGGCAGCGGACGCGGCCAAGTACAAGCAGCCCACCGGCTTCGAGTCCAAAATCGACACCAGCGGCGCGGCCAAGTCTTGCGTGGGGACCGCCACCCGCGCGTACTGCAGCGCCAACACCTGCTCTTCTTCCGCGGGCATGGACGCGGGCTGCGGCGCCTACCACTGCGCGGCGTCCTCCGCCGGCTACTACGGCTGCGAAGCCGACGCGTACTACTTCTTTTCGTACCCCCAAGACGACAACTACCAGTACCTGTACGAAACGTTCCCCGAAGTGGTGACCCCCATGATGGGCGTGGACACCGAGCGGTTCCAAGTCTGGATGCGGGTGGCCGCCCTCCCCAAGTTCCGGAAGCTGTACGCGGTGATCAACAGCAACTTGGCGAAAGACGAAGTGGTGACATTCAACATCGAAGCCAACTTCGACGTCAGCCACTTCAAGGGTAAGAAGAAAGGAATCGAGACGACCTGACTCTTTTGTAGGTATTGTTATGGATGCATGTGCGCTTGCTCCCACGCCTTTTTCTCCCTTTCTTGATCTACACCGCCACATCGACACATTCCGTATACCTCCATTTGTTGCCTCTCTAATGATCGCACATGATTTTGCTTTTTGTGTTTCTTGCCATGTCGCACATCCGCAGGCACAAAATCGCTTATCCTCTCCACTACGTCCTGGTTCGGCGGCAAGAACTCGTTCATTGGCGTGGTCTTCATGGTGGTTGGCGCAATCTGCATTGGCTTCGGCGTTCTGTTCATGGTGAAGCAAGCCGCGTCGCCACGGGTGCTGGGCGACCTCAAGTTCCTCAAATAAGCTTCTATGCCAATGAACTGAGACCTAATTTGGAGCTGCTGGCTCTTGATCTCGATTCGCCGATCGCAATAGCCATATTTACGTAGGAATTTTGACGTTGCGATGCGACGTTGGGTCAGATATGCACGCCAGCTCCCAGCTTCAACGAGAGAGATAAGGAAAGAGGCTGATCTGAGATCTTAGAAGCAGCTGCTTTGAATTATTCTTATTAAGGCCGCGAGTTGTGGTTGTCGAGTTGAGAGTTGCTGGGATGCTGTCAACAACGGTAAACGTAAACGGCTAATTGAAAGACTAAACGGCAAACAAAAACTGTTTTGTGTTTTGAATTCGGACTTTTGAAAAACGGGGAATTTTATGAGCCGTGCGTGAAGTCACACGGTGATCGAGGGGAATTAGAGAGTAGTATATGCGAAACCGCGATGGGCGGGGGCACGAAAGAAGGTGACAAACGGAGTTGTAAGTAGAGCGAGCAGCGATTTGTGGAAAGTCCCATAGAAGGAACCGGCGATTTGCGGTAGTAAATCGGTATGTATTGACATCTCATTCGTCATCGTAGAGGCCAACAGAAGAACTGGCAACGCGAAAATCCCAAGCGGCACGGCTCGGCCTCGGAGGCTCGATATTCAGCTTATTGCTCGGCTGTGACGCATGCGGAAGCCATCGCACTTGGAGCTAAGCCTACCGATTTGGCCCATGATCTGAAAATGGGCTACCTTCAGATTTTCTCGGACTCGCTGCGCATTGACTCCAGTACCGCTCATGCACTGCCAGGCGAG
>Ga0307931_1001400_pt1 | contig 15808 bp, 6 predicted proteins | sample OrgLakmetageno47_FD_201816 | JGI IMG/M metagenome (GOLD analysis project Ga0307931, IMG submission 201816) | Saline water microbial communities from Organic Lake, Antarctica - #47 | ecosystem: Environmental > Aquatic > Non-marine Saline and Alkaline > Saline | place: Antarctica: Organic Lake... | reverse complement strand
CGGCACCGAGCCAACCTCTAAACCTTCCAAAGTCACCAGGCATAAATCGTGTGCAGGAGGAGCCGCTGGAGCTTCTTCGGCTGCGGCGCCTGCCATTACAGTTTTCGGTGGCCCCCAGGCATTGACCAGCCCTAATGGATGTTCCAAGGTGTGAGCACCCATCGCGGCAGCAAGGTCTTCGTCTTCTTCCTCGTTCTCTGCAGCTTCAGCCCCCCTCTGCCGCACTTCTAAAACCGCCTGAAGTGTTTTGCTGTAAACGAGGTACTGGCTGGAGACCGCGTCCTTCCACTGCAGCACGAGTGGAGACGAACCCGGCCGGTAAAAGCCTTGCTTCAAGTAAAATAAAAGACCATCCCTCGCGAAAGGAACCGGGCCTTGGTAGGCTTGCTCAAGGCCCGCTGGGTTGCACTCATAAAAAGGCACTAATGCTAGTCGAAAAGGGTCAGCTGTCGACATGTCTGGAGCTTCCTCAGTGATCTTTGTAGTGAGCCAAAAGAGCCGAAATTCTGTTGGGTTTTCGTACAGGTCTACCTCTCGCCAATGCATTGCGTCTAAGATCCAGAAAGTTTGCGCATCGTCAAAGATACAGTCCAGGACAATAAAAGCACCTTTCCCTAAGCCACGGCTGCTAGAACCGCCGCAAGGCAAGGGCGAGGCCCAGCGATGGAGCACGTTGCCGTCAAGGGCACGCGCCACCTGAGACCACGCAAACAGAATCAAGCTCAATTCAAACTCTAGGATTGTGAGGATATTTGAATGGCACAAAGAGACCTACGATTGCCGTGCTGAACAAGAAAGATTATTAACTTAAGAAACATGTTGGCCTAAAAAGAACCTAAAGTATCAAAGCTGCATAACGAATCCAGCCTTGCAGAGCATGCTTTACATTCGCTTTCGAAGGTGAATTCCAAGACGAGTAAACATTGGAAGGAATATACTTGTACAGACAACGTCTGTTAGGCAGATGTATTATTACCGTAACACCATTGTACGCAGTAACGAGACATCGACGCCCTTCTGGCCGCGGTCGTACGTACCAACCTTCGCCATTTGAGCTGCCAGTACCGTTTAAACCGACTGGCACATCTGTCTGGGAACACAATGAAGGAGGTGCCAGAAAAGTTAGCTAGTGTTTTAGAGGTTAATTGAATATACTGCATTCATAAAACTTAATCGTAAGCACGGAATTAGGATTCTACTGAACGCTCACCATCCACTCTGGAGTAGTCACTGAAGAGGCCCAAAAGATGCGACGCTCGAGAACACGATTGGATCGCTTCACTTGTCGCCATCCCTTGGAGGCACTCTCGGCTGAACCACCAAATTGCCCACCACTGCTACCAGACAAGTGGTACGATGCTGACTTCTCATTTTCATCGCCGCAGCGATCCTCTCTCTGATCTCCATCCTCAATTAAGTCACGTGCTCGATACAAAGCACTACGCCTGCTTTCCTTCTGAGCTCTCAAAACTTCCTCCCGTCTTCGTTCTTGTGCTGAGGGGCCTTTACGGCGGCTAGGCTTCGCATCTCGTTTCGACGGATCCATAAAGCCTAGTCCTTGACCTTGCCAAGTAAGCTCAGGTACGCTGAAAACTATTGTACTACTGCGGTTTTAGTTATAGAGCGTTCGACACGTGTATGATGGAGTAACGGCTGTTTGAAACAAAAAAAAATCACGTTCGCGAAAGAAGCTGCTGTGGTTGCTTGCTGCTGGATCGCTGGATCGCTGTATTTTGCAACGAACTTTTCCTTTCGCTGAAATTCTTTGCGTTGCTATAGGCCCACTGGCTTCTCCTAGCTCTAGGTGGCCGAAGCCAAACTCTGCGAGAGATATCCTAAGAAGCTATAAAGAGTAATTTTGATATGTCGAATTCGGAGTCATCCGTTAGTGACGATGAGAATTGGGGAGAGGATGCCGAGATTCAGGACGAGGTCTCTCTGGAGGCTTCCCCGCTCCTGTCCCCATATGTTAAGCTGCCATCGGTCGAAGATGCCTGCGCCCACGACATGGAATCTTTCAAATTTGACCTCAGGTCTGTGGGACTTCAGCGGGGCTTGGACTTTTATGGAGTTGCTCGGCTTGTCAATTGGCTCCGCACTCGGGTTGATTCATTGGCGCCCACGGCGGAAGCTCCCCTTTCACCTGAAGTAGTACAAGCTCTAGTACTCGAATCTGCAGATATTGATATTAACGATGATTCCTTGCTTAAACCCTTTGACCCAGCGGACCCTTTCTTGCATTGCCTGGACCGATTTGCCGTCGATGACGATGACGACGACAGTGATGACGATGATAATGAGAGGAATGAACGAAGTAGAGATGATTCGGGCATTAGAATGGCGGCTCCAGCTACAGAGCACTCTAGTCAAAACCAGGTCAGGCATCTTCAAGAGCAACTCGCAGCTACACAGAACCAACTTGCTCTCGCAACAGCGCAGCTCACTGCTAATGTGGACAACGCGGCCACGTTCAGTACTTCCAATGCTGCTGCCGACAAAACACCAGGCGTTATGCCAGCAGACCAAGCAGAACTGACCGAAAGCACTGAAAACGCAAGTGCAGCAGTCGACGACGATTACTATTTTACGAGTTACAGCAACGTGTATATGCATGAAATCATGCTTCGCGATGCGGCGCGCACAGGTGCTTATCAGCGTGCGATCTCAATGCAGTCCTCATCAGTATTTAAGGATGCCGTCATTGTAGACGTGGGGTGTGGAACTGGCATACTTTCCATTTTCGCAGCACAGGCTGGGGCTTCCAAGGTAATAGCTGCATAAATATGAATGCGTTTGAGGTGTTTACTTTGTATTAGTGCAGACACAGGTCTCATGTCATCTGACCCTCGTACTTTGATTGTCACCACTTCTCTCTCTCTCTCTCAAAAGGTGATTGGCATAGACAGTAACTCGCTGGACACTGCCCGCCAAGCCGTTGAGGCCAATGGTGTCTCGTCTACAGTGAGCCTTGTGCAAAAAAAGGCAGAAGCACTGACGCGGGAAGATTTGGGGTTGGGTCCTGAGGAAGGCGTTGATGTAATTGTGAGCGAATGGATGGGCTATGGTCTCCTGTTTGAGGATATGCTGCCCTCCGTCTTGCACGTGCGAGACTTGTTCCTGAAACCTGGAGGGTCTTTGTTTCCTAATGCAGCCTCGCTTTACTTCGCAGGATGGAGCGACAAAGAGGGTGCCGAACTACCACCAGGTGCAAAGAGGCTATCATGGTGGAACAGCGTGCATGGAGTCGACATGAGCGCATTCGCCCCAATGCTGCTGTCGAGTGCTCAGGTTGAAAACGTGCCCAGCTCTCAAGTGATTACCTCCGTTTCAAAGATTTGGACTGCGGACCTCACGTCTATATCGGCTCAGGAACTTGACTTCAAAGTACCTTTCGAGTTTGTGATGACAACTGCAGGACCCCTTGATGGTTTCGTTTTATCGTTTGACGTTGCATTCGATGGGCCGGGCTGTAAAGAAGTCCTTGACACACAGCCCGGAAGTCCACCTACGCATTGGAAGCAGACAGTGCTGATGCTCGACCCCCGTGCAGCTCCAGAGGCTTTAGAATCGGGCGCAGTCGTTACTGGTGTGTTGGCCATGACGCGTAGCACCCAGAATTCGCGAGACTATAACTTGGCACTGCAATGGGCTGTAAAGGACGGGGTCTCCGGAGAGCAGACTTGGACATTGGCTGCCCATTAGGCAACAGATTTGGTGTGTTGATTGGGGCAACTTCACTGTAAACTGCAAATCAGGAAGCAAGTGAGTCGCATGTCGCGAGTTCCGCTTTGCGTTTTGATATTTCGGATTAGGCAGTTCAATAGTTCAGGACTCGGATTCAAAAGTGGAAGGTTTTAAGTGTTTAAGTGCAATTGGTGCATTTGTAACTAGCACATCCATGTATTCATATGGGAACGAAATATCACATATTACGCTGTTGCGCGAGAGGCACATATCACATATGCCATATGCCTTGCGCGTTAATCGGTAAACTGCCTCTCTTTGACTTCTAGGTTCTAGTTCTAGGTTCTAGCTACGAACCCCATGCGCACATCCCGCCATTTCCTAACTTGATGTCTTGAAGTCTTAATCTCGGCGTTAATTCGACTTTAACTTCAAATTGCTTCATTCCAACGCAATTCCTTTAATTTGTTTTAAAAAAGTTTTTTAGTGTAGTTCTGAAATAGGGGCGTAAGTCAGGACTTTGCTCTCTCGACTATAACCTACAGTAAAGATCCGGCTGAAGTAGATGCGTACTTACACTCAAACTTGACCAGAAATCTATTACCACGTGGCATTGGGGTCCTCGTAAGAAGTTTCACCCGTGGTGTCGTTTACCCAGTACTCGTCTCCCGTCTCGTCGTTCAGATACGAAACCCATTCGCCTGCACCAGCGCCCGTGGCAGCGACGTACCCGTCGCCCCACTCGTCGTTTGCTTGCGCATGCGCCTGGGAAGCCGCCCAGCCCTCGGGTTCCGTCCAGCTCGCTTCCTGGGTGGTGTTGTTGAACCAGTACCGCGCTTGCGCCTGGTCGTCCCACTGCTCTTCCCAGTCGCTCACCCACTGGTGGTGCTCATCCCAGTACCCGCCTTCGTCGTGGTACTCGCTGCCGTGGTGGTGGCTGTCGTCCCATTCTGCCCCACTGTGGTCGTAGCCCCCGTCCCACTGCGCATCGGTGTCGTAGTCCACCGCAGTGCCCTTGCTTCCCGTGGTCTCGTAACCCTCGTCGGACTCGTAGCTGGCTCCGTGATCGTCGAAGCCGTGTTGGCCCGGCAAAGTCCACGACGTTTCTCCCGTGGCTTCGTTGAAGTAATAAGTCGTCGCCGTCGTTTCGTCGTACACCTCGGACCAGCCCTCCGGTAAGTGGCCGTGGTCCACTGCACTGTGCTCCGGCGCCGCGGCAAGAGCGAGCTCCTGCCCAAAGTGCGCGCCTCCTCCTTGGAATTGGCTGCTGCCTGAGCTCGAGGGCCGCGCAAGGCCTCCATCGTAAGCTTGCAACTGATTGTTGTTGCCCCCGCCGCCCCCACCGCCAGCGCCACGCTCCTCTAGGAGCTTGATTTTGTCGGCTAAGCTGGCTTGCAGCGCGTAGAGCTCCTGTTTGGACGCTTCAAACGCAGCCAGTTTCGCATCCAACACCGAGTTGAGCTTGGTGTCCAGCGCCGACGTGGCTTCCGCTTGAATCAGCTCGCGGTTCAACGGCACAATCTTGCCGGTGGAGCCCATGGCGGCGAAGGCACGAGTGGCAAACGCATTGTCGTCGTCGCCGCTGCTCGAGTCCGCGTCATCCGACGACGAGTCCCCCGCGCCACCCAGTTTGCTGCGCTGCAGCCCCAGCAGGCCCGCCTTCTTCTTGAGCTTGCGCTGCTCGGCTTGCGACATGGTGGAGAGCACCGAGGTGGAGGTGTCAAACGCGTCGCCACCTTCTCGCTTTTCCGCGGCGGCCTCGTCGTCGCCACTGCCCACCGTGCCCCCCATCCCACCGCCACCCGGCGAGGTGAGGCCAAACTTGGCCGCGATTTCCGCCATGGCCGCGGCTTCTCGGCGTTTGGACGCAGCGGCCTGGCGCGCTCGGAGCGCTTCCCCGCGCGTCAGCGGCATTTGCCCTTCGCGCCGGAACATGCGCACATAAACCGCTTCCATCGCGCGGTTCGCGTCGTTTGCGTCGCCAAACAGCTCGGGGTTGTCGATGACGTCACCCGGCAGCACTGCCAGGCCGCAAGTGTCGTCGGCGTCTGGGTCTTCGCCGTCGATTTCTTCTTCCCACGCGAACTTTTTCGGAGGCTTCAGCGACGACGACGAGCCCACGTTGCCGCCACCGCCGCCGCCGCCCTGGCGGTTTCGGTTCATGGCTTCTTCTTCTTCGGCGGCCAGGGCGGCTTCCCGCTCCTTGCGCTTCTTCATCTTTTCGTCGCGCTTCTCTTGGCGCTTCTTGCGCAAGCGTGCTTTCCGTTTGTAGCGCGCTTCGTCTGGATCGCTGTCGCTGTCGCTCCCGCTGCCCCCGCCTTTGCCACTCCCACGGCTCTTGCCTCGGCTGCGGCCGCGCCGCCCGCCGTCGCCTTCGTCGGTCACGTTGTCTAATTCGGCCTGGTGTTCCGCGCGCTTCTCGTCCACCACGCGTCGCGCAATCCGGCACCGCACCATCCCCTGAACCCGGAGTGCGGCTGCGTCAGAGACCCCGTCTTGAGCGCGCTCAGCCATTTCCGCGTCCAAAGTACGGCGCTTCAAGTCTTGCTTGGACTGCTTCAGCTTGGAAAGGCAAGTTGCGGCGGCCGCGGCCTTGTCTTCATCGGGCGTGAAGCAGAACGCGTTCATGACCTTGGCCGGCGCGCGGCCACCCTTGAGGGGTACAAGCTGCGCCGCCAGCACCGCAATTTCTGCAGCGAGCGCCCTGGGTTCTTTGCCCGATTGCGCAGATTTGAAGGCTTCTTCAGCTTTCGCGAATCCCTCGCTGACGGCGGCATCCGCGGCTTGTTTCGCTTCCGAGGACGTGGCCTGCGCCGCGCGAGCGTCGGCTTCCAAGGAGTGCGCAAACGACTCCTCGAGCTCGGCCATCTGCACGTCTCCCGTCTTGGTGCCCCGCAACCCGCTGCGCTGCTGCTCTTGGAGCAGCTCCGACTTGGCGGCTTTGATCTCGTCTTGGCAGGCTTTGCGGCGCTTTTTGTTTTCCACTTTGGCGTTGGCCCACAGCACTCGTGCTCGCCCTAGAGCAGCAATTTTCAACCGGTTGGCCGCCAGCTCACCAATGGCAGCGAAATGCTCATTCGCTTCCGCCAAACGCACTTCAGCCGCCGCCATACCCTGTAAACCCCGCACGCAGCCCTTTTGCCCGCCTTTGAACATCGTTTCCCGCAAGGTGCCTTGCAACGCGCGCACTTCCGCGGTTGGTTTCACTCCGGTGAGCTTGCTGTAGCCTTGGTCGCCCCGCTCTTCGGTGACTTTTTTCTTGGCCAGCAAACCTCGCTGTTTCTTCTGCATCAGGGTCGACGCTTGTCGCTCCAACTCGGCCAATTCCCGGGCAGCTTTCGCCTTGCGCATGGTTTCCACCAGTGCCTTGGCTTGAATCTGCCGGGCTTTGCTTTGAATCGCCGTAGCGGCGACACGCTGCTCTTCTTCGATGCGTTTGCGCTCGGCAGCGCGTGCCGCTGCTTCTGCCGCGGCTCGGGCTCGGTCGGCGGCTTGCCGTTCCATTTCGGCCGCGTACTCCGCGTTGCGCTTCATTTTCAGCTTTTCCTTGTAGGCGTAACGGCAGCGCGAGGCGCGGAACGCCGCCTGCACGATGACGGCCTTCTCCTCCAACAGCTCCCCCGCACGGGCGTCGCCCTCCACTCGGGCTGCGCGCCGCCGCCGCACGATCCTCACGGCCAGCTTGCGCCGGCACCACGCTTGAATCCGCACCGCTTTGGCGTTCTCCAGCTGCCGCCGGGCTTCCTGCTCGGCTTCCACCACTCTGCGGCGCGCCGCGGCCTTGATTCGACCCACTTTGCCGCGCTGCGCCGCCTGCAAGACTACCGCGGCGCGCTCTCGCCGCAGCGCTTCTAAACGCAGCCGTTCCTGCTTGCGCTTTTCGGCCGCAGCCGCTTGGTCCGCCGACTGCCGCCCCATTTTTCCTCGTTGCAACGCTTGGAGCTTGGTGGCCGCAGCGCCTTCTTCCTTGTCCTTGGCGGCCTTGGCCTCCTTCCGGCGCTGCAATTCCTTCTTGGCTTCTCTTGACCGAGTCTGCTGCTGCAGCACCATGGCGGCCTCCTTTTCTTCCTTGTCTTTCTTTTCTTTCCGGAGAATCGCCACCCGCTGCCTCGACGACTTGCCGCGCTCCAGCCGCTGCACCGTGCGCGCGGCCTCGAATTCGGCGTGTTGGTCGCGCAATCTCTGGGTGCGGGCCACGGCGACGATGCACCTGGACCAGCACTGCAACACGATCACGGCCGCGCGCTGCTTGCGCTTCAATTTCACCACAAAACGGGCCTTGCGCTGCCGCCAGCAACACTGAATCTTCAGGGCCCCTTCCGCCCGGCGCTTCTTCGAGCGGCGCTTGTTCGCTTCGACGCGGGCCACTTTGGACCGCTGGCTGCACTGCAGCGTGGTGGACGCGCGCAGGACCCGCATTTCTTGCGCGTACGCGCGCGCCGCCCGCAGGACCTTGAGGCTTCGCTTGCAGCGCTGAATCTTTTTGGCCGCCCGGTGCCGCCGCCGGTTTTGGGCTTCTTTGCGCCCTTGCCGCACCGCCACCACCCGTCGCCACGCCCGTTGAATGCAGGCGGCAGCGCGGGACTGTTTCAGCACCCGCCGCTGCAGTCGGCAACGCGCCCGGGCTTGCCGGATCCGCACCAGGCACTGAATGCGCCGCGCGTAAGCGAAGCGCTTGAAAGCTTTGAACCGAACTTTGCCCATGAAGGCCCGCGCGTGGCGCTGCACTTCGCAGGCCGCTCCGTCGGCTTCTTCTCGCCGCTCTAGCCTCGCCACCAGCTGCCAGTGCTTCAGTGCACTCCCACGGCAACGGTCAATGCCCGCCCCCAAACTGAGGACCACTTTGCGGCAAGCCGTGAACTTCAGGTACAGCTCCAACCGCTGCAAATTGAACTGCAGCGCAGCCGCGGCCCGCCAGTGGAGAAGCGCTTTCCGCTGCCGCGACAGCTCCCCACTGGCCAAAAGCGCGCTGATCTTTTCCGCGCCCCATTGCTTGCAGAAAAACTGCGCTCGCACCGACATGTTGGTGGAAGTGCAATTCAGCTGCACCCACTGCACGTCTTTCTTCACCAGGGAGCGGAGTTCAGCCAGCCCCGCGTCGGTGGCGGCCAGCGTGGACCGAAGTTCGTTGAGGTCGGCGTGGTTCCCCGGCTTGAGCGCGCGTGGGGTAGGCCCCCCCGCCTGCTGCGCGGTGAGGTGCGCGCGAGCCACGGCTCGAGCCCCCGGCCGAAGCGGCGGCAGCGGCATTCCATTCGCGGATGAAGCCGACGACGATACAACGGATCCGTCGAGGTTGAGCAGCGCGGGCGGTTGGTGTCCGGCACCTCCTGCATGGCCACCATTAGCCTGAGATTTTGCCCCACGATGGCGGCGGCTGCTGCCTGCATGCTTCCCCCCGGTCCGTTTCCGCGAATGAGCGTCCTGGCTTCGGTGGTGGTGATCAACGCTGTGCGCAGCGTTACTGCTCATGCCATCGTCGTCGTCGTCATCCGGTTCGTCCGCGACTTGGGAGTGGTCCAGGCCTAAATGCCTCGCCACAGCCTCTAGCCGCACTCGCGCTTTGACACGAGCTGCTACTTCCAATGGTCGCACACGCATGCCATCGCCCTGCGAAGAAGAAGAATGAGAAGGCTTGATCTGAATGGCCTCTTTTAAGTTGTTGCTTTCGGTGCCATCGTCGCCATCTCCCCATGTACTCCGCAGGCTCGGGTCAGCACTCAGTGATAAATTTCCTGTCCCGGACAAGTGGTGTGCTGATGGCGTTGCAACAGCTGCGGACGCCCGCAGAGCACGACTGAGAGCTTCGCCGTCGAGCTCTAGACCCGCCGACGAGAGGGCAGTTGCCACTGATTCCGCACGCACGGTGCCTCGTCGCCAGTCGTTGTTAGCAGCATTATCAGCGGCGCCTTCTGAGCTCGGGGTGAGTGGGGGCGAATCCCGGAGGCCGCTGAGAGCGGCGCGCAACTTCGTCGCGAGTGGGTCGGTGCCCAACGCTGCATTTTGCCCCAAAACGTTCTCTGCATCGTCAACGTTACTGTTCCCTGCTCTTCTGTCGGTGACATCGGCCATAAGCGGAGACTCTGAAGTTGTTGCTGCGCCACCAGCCACTGTCCCTGTTGCAGAAGTATGGGACTTGGTCATGGCGCGCACTTCATGCTCGTGGGAAGTGGCTGCGCGGCTCAACCTCAGCGCTTCCGAATGAAAGCGGCGTTCGACTTGGCGGTACGCCTCGTCAATGGCTTTGAACTCGTGGAGCGTCATGCCAACGGCTTCAAGCAATGGCTTCGACGCCAGTTCCAACACGCCTGGCCGCCCCGCCCGAGTAGGTGACCGCCTCGATTGTTGATGCCTCGAGGAGGCCTCTCTGGTGCTGCGGCCAGCAGCATCCGCTGTGCCTCGAGATCGAGCACCCGAACGGCGTGAGCCCATGTCACTGCGCGGCCGCTTTCCTAGGGCGCCATCGCTTGCTGCGAACTCATACACTGGATCCGGCAGGTCGCGCCGTCGCCGCCCGCCTGTACTACTTAGGCTACCGCCAGCACCACTGCCCGTTGCGCCCCCACCACCATTCCCGTCAGCGCTGGCTCTTAAGCGCCGTCGTCGCTCTGCTGGAGTCAAGCCCACAGCCTTGCGGTCTAGGTCTTGCATACGCTCTCCACTCGACTTCCTGAGCCGCGCAAGCAACTCAGCCGTCTCCGCATTCTCCGCACCACCGCCGCTGCTGCCAACGCCAGTGCTTCGGTCCGGCGATCCAGGCAACAAGTGCTTCAACGCATTGGTATTCAAGAGTTCTGCTTTCTTGTCTGGCAGAGGTATTCTAGAACCTGCGGAACGCACCAAGAGTGACCATAAGAGCGGGAGCAGTGTGGTGAAAATGGATAGTACATCGTTCGTTGAGGCTAAGGGGCATAAACGCACCGAATACTGAACCCTTGAACATCCAGCCGGTTTCCTCCATGGGATCCAATTCAGTTTGAGGCACCAGCCCATGTCGTTGGGCCATGTTATGCCCACGAGGGCGCGGTGTAGGCGTGATGCCCGGCGCCACTCACGACTTCCTCTCTTCCATGTGCGTTAGAGGACCTGAAGAAAATCGGTATTTTTACGAGACCCACCAACCAACAACCAACAAACGAAGCCGATGACCGACGACGACTTCGTTGCCACCAACCACCAACAACACACCAACATGACATTATGACATTATTGCATGATTGCATGATTGCATGACGCATCATGACATCATGACATCATGACTGACGCGTACTGCACCATACTGAGTAAGTTAGCCAGCTTTGCAGCAAGTAAACATTCAAAGAAATAGCCAGTAACTCTACGTGAAGTAAGCGGTAGAATTGCATTCTGAACTTGGACTTAATTTCTTCTAGCTTCGACGGAAGCTTATCTTTGGCTTTGGCAAGTTATTAGAAGCATGCCCTTTCTTCGTTCGACGAGGCACCTTTTGTTAGCTTTTCTTGTGGCTTCTAGCGCGGCTTTCGTACCAGAGAGAAGACTGATAGCTCTAAGAAAAGAAAAACATGGCACTGTGAATCAAGAGTGGACGCGATCTGACCAATACTGTCGAGAAGCCATCATTGTGGGTGGTCTATATGATGATTTGCTAAATGAGATGGAGGACCGAAGAAGTCCTCCAAAAGGCAAATTGGAAGTACTCGTCAACGGCAAGCCTCCAAATTTTCCAGCAGCTGCAAAGCCGAACCCGAAAACTGTAAAGAAGGCCAAGCTTGCTAAGCAACGTGCGGGAGGAGCGCAAGCGGCTGGCATCGTTGTCTCGGGCACGCCGCGTGATAAGCAAGCTGTCCGAGTGGAGATGGCGCGTCGTGGTCAGAAGCAGGTGACAATGGTTCGCAGCCTAGAAGTGGACCTCGAAACGAGAAAGCAATTGCTAAAGAAACTCAAAGGCGTTGTTGGCGGAGGTGGTACTATCGACCCGGTTTCAGGTACCCTAGAAATTCAGGGTGCCCACGCAGAAAGAGTTGTAGCTTTTATGATAAAGGAAGGGTTTTCGGGAGCCAAACAAGCGGGGAAGTCGAAATGATGAAGGTTAGTGCAGCGAAGTATAGGTAGCGGGTTAATGTTTTACGTGAATTAATTACCTTACGTAAACTGCGATCTCAAATTGAAATGGGTTCAATCGGTATCACATGTCACACATAGGTATTTTTAAAAGAGTAGAAAGTAGAGAGTTCCGTCGCGCGAAAGAATATTAAATAATGGCGTGTTTTAATTACACATAGCCCTATTATCAAAGATGATATTGAGTGCAATTCAAGCGAAGTATCAGAATCCCACGAGATATGCCCTCTTGCTCACAGGTACCAGGGTACCAAGAGCGAAGAGACTGGAGACTCGAGTAGGAGTACGTCTGTAGGCCAAACGAAGCTTATAGCCATTACGCATGGAAGTTTGACGCCTCTTTGAGGTCAATGCTGCATTGATATCGAAGAAATCGGGTATGCATCGGGCATATCGCTCTCAATGAATTCCATCTTTTATCTCCATACAGGACGGGATACCGGCTCCCAAAAAGCGAAACGAATTCGTCTGATATACGTATTTCGCTTTTTATTTACCTAAATCGCGCCTAATTAAAGCAAATAAAGGTGGTAGTTGAATTGGAACGACGCGCTGATTCCAAATCCGGTCTCTAAATCGAGATCTATGGGCAGTTTGAGGCCCGGGAGGGGGGGGTCTTGGGGGGAATAACACGGGAAGCTCTCGCTTTTTTTTTAAATCATTAAATTAGCTGATATTCAACACATGCAAATTGCTAGCAGGTTAACAGAAGTCTCAGGTTGCCTTTCAGTGCCGATGTACGTCGAACCTAAAATCGGTGCAATCTTATCGCAGATGAAATGCTCCTCATGCCCACCGAGGTCTTCAACGCGCGATGGAGACGCGCACACTCAATGTCACAAATCTCGCGCACGTCATCTCTACGTAACAACAGAGGGGATAGAATGAAGCAATCCTTTACTCGAATGAGTTCTTCCTTCGAGTCGGCAGCAAAACGGGTCCTGTGATAAGGTCGCCAGTTCGGGCTGCCCTGTTCCCGTGCCCGCCCTGGAATGATAACAAAAAAATTAGAGCAACGTTACAAATCCTACTTTAAGCGCTCATCCAGCCGCACCTTTAATGAATTACCAGGAATGACCTGATATCCGAATAACATTTTGGCAGTGCAGGCGCAGTGAAAGGCAGAGTCGCAATGGGCAAGAGAGTTTTTACCTAAATTTGCATCACCGTTTGCTGGTGCCCGATTTTACATCGTCAACTTCTCCGCGGATAGTCAATATTGATCGGTCGAAATGATGAAAGTAAGCCTGAGCCTAGCCTATGACGATTGCGCATGTAGGATGCTCCGTGATTGAGGCTGTCGCGCGCCGATAGCAAAGTCGCGGACGTCAGGCAAAACCAATCCAATTTCCACTAAATCAACTGCCGGCTGGCACTTGATACCAGGTAAAAGACGACCTTCCAGCAATAACTACATGAACGATTCTATTCAAAATAATTCCCTCGCTAGAGTAAGAATGATCTCTGCTTTGACGATCTTCTCGTTTTTTCAGTCAGCGCCATCTGCGAGCATTTCTACTTAATAAGCCGCCACTAAAGTTCAGTCATTAAGAATTTGAGCGCATCCATGGTCCCCTAGAGCACCCCCATTGCTCGAATGGACTCTAATGGGGTCCTAGCTAGGAGAAGGGAGTGGGCGTTTGACGGGAGACTTTACGGTATCGATGTATCGATAACAAAGCTAGGAACACCCTAACTAGCAAGTGACGACACGTATTCATTTGAAGAAAAAGAGCTTCGGGCTTTCTTCCGGGGCTGTTTTCGGCGCAATTTTTCATCTTTCTTTGCACATATTTTCTGTTGTGTCTCTAAATTACGTAATTTCCTTGTAGCTGGAAAGTGGAGGTACGCGAATGGTTTGGGCGGGTGTCTGCGAACCTTTTGGCCCGGGTTCGATTCCTGTAAAAAACTTTTTTTTTCCAACGAAATCGTGATGAGCAGAGTCCCTATTTTTCATCGGGCCCCTTTTTAGACCAGTAGTGGGCGAATGCAGTCGCAGCATCCAAGACTACGTGTTTCATATTGGCAAAAGTTTTACGAGTCCCGCAGAAAGAGAAAGCGCCGGAATAGCCCTCCAAACTCGCTATCAACGAAATTTTATTTTGGTCGTCATTCGCAATTAGCACGCCACAATTCCTCCCCAGCACATAAGAAGCCTGTATGATGCCTTTAAGTTGCATCCAAGAAAACATTTCTCGTAAGACAACAAGTCGTCGCAAGTGAGTACGTAGCAGCGTGTGCGTGTCCAAGGATAGTAACAATCATTGTCAGAAACCATCACGATGCTCAGCTTCGTGGTCGTTACCAAGTGCCGACGCGCTTCCAAGCGAGTGACCCCAATGACATCTTCAATGAGCACTTAACTAAAATATAAATATACACACGTCTATCATCCATTCATACCGATTGAGCCGTGCCTTTTAAATGCTGATGGTGCGTTGGTCCACTACGTGCTGGTCGAATGCGTAGGACTTTATCACTACAGAGAGAGGTAGCCTCATGTGCTAGCTGGCAGTAAGTGGCACGAACACTGCCGCTACTGACCATGATTTACTTATGACGAGGTAAGTGTGCCAAAATCAGCGTTCGAAGGAGTCTTGGAGTTTGCGATAGGAGGTAATAAGTAAAGGTAGGTACACCGTAGTAATCATTTAAAGGTGGGTTTTCCTGAATCGAAAGGTTTCAAGGCTAGCCAGAATGGATTCCTTCAATCGCTTTCGTTCGCTTTATCAACAATAGAATTCAATGACACTGCATACAACTTGGGGCATAAGGGCAGCTCAGTTGTGGCATGCGTGCGCGCCCGCCTAGCTCCTCTAGGTGGAGAAAGGGGGCACTCGAATTCTGGCACTTCACCCGTGGTACCCCCTGAAAGGGGTCCCCATTTTTATTTTTTTACCCCATGATTTTCTTGCAGTTACTGTAACTAGCTAGGCACGCAGAGAAGCATTTTGCACTACTTTTCAGCGCTGGTAACAGCTATACGGTCTATATACGGCCGTCCAAAATTCCAGGAAATTCCCGCATTTTTTTGCAGCGCTTTTTGGGAGCCGGCATCACGGAGCTACGGCTGGCCCCCTCAGATAGATGATAAAAGATACATGCCGCATGCCGAGTCAAGTGACAAGTGACAAAGGGCTGCAAATGCAATCAGCAGTGCTTTCACAGTTGCCAGAATGCTTCACAGCACACTTGGACGTCACGCGACATGGGACTTTCACTAATCAGACGTGATTTTCGCAACGGGGCTTTGGCAGTGCCATCATGACTATGGCACGGAAAGCCCGCGGAAATGCAGTGGAAATACCGCGCCAATGCCACGTAAAGTGAGTTTTTTAGCCCTCGCGTGGGAATTCCGTGTGAACGAGAATCGCAATGGGACTGGATATAGACAGAAAGCAAATCAGGCTGATAATTCGAAATGTTCAAATTAAAATTACGAGCAAAACGGGCTCCTCTTCTGAAATATGAGGTTTATTCTTTTGCACTAGGAGCCTTCATAGGCCCAAATCGCTCAACAGTTGCGGGGTTCTGCCGACCTGTATTGGCCGTGCGGAAAATACATACAAGATACAAGTCGATATTTCGACATTTAAAAAATGGTCAGCATTTTCCGTGGATTTAAAGAAGTGCGGTTCTATCGGGCGTGCTACATTCGACTTGTGCATGGCTAATTCAAAAAATAAGACATGTTGGTGTGGTTATGATGTAAATTGGCCGAAAATGCGCAAATCTTCGCATTTCCGCTATTGCGGAAAGTCCTCCCCTCCCCTTTCCCTTCTGCTGCTCACATTTGGTTAATTCGCTTTATACTCAATCATTAGATCTGGACCCGGTCGTCTGGTCGCATATGTGATAATTATAGCAATTGTTATGTTACTTGGCTTTGGTTATATTCAAGTGTCAGCCTTCGTCATGCCTTTCATCATCACATTAGTTCAGCCACTCTTTTTCAAAGGCTCAATGTCATGGACCTTGATAGCTACTATCACAATCGGATTCTTCGTTGGGCTGGCCACGTCGCTCG
>Ga0307931_1001399_pt1 | contig 15809 bp, 10 predicted proteins | sample OrgLakmetageno47_FD_201816 | JGI IMG/M metagenome (GOLD analysis project Ga0307931, IMG submission 201816) | Saline water microbial communities from Organic Lake, Antarctica - #47 | ecosystem: Environmental > Aquatic > Non-marine Saline and Alkaline > Saline | place: Antarctica: Organic Lake... | reverse complement strand
AAGGGCCGAAATCGCAGTGGCAGTGACGGGGACTGGCGGGAGGCCATGGTTTTCGCTTATGACGAGTCCGCAGGCGCGCACCAGCTCGTGTATCTCGACGATGACGACTTTGAAAGCAACTACAACAACCACCACAGCGACAGCGATTTGAGTGGTGGCAATGCAGCGACGGCTGCGGCTGCAGGAAGCACGAACGCCAAGACTTCGCCAGGCTCCAGCAGCGGGAAGCGCCACCGCCACCGCCGCCCTCATAAGCGGCACGGGGCCTCGTCTAGCCACAGCGGCGTGTGGATGCGCCTTGCATTGCGCGATGTCGAGCCTCTGGAGCGGGTGAAGCCACCTCAGCCTGACCCCAAAGCTCCACCATCGCCAAAGGAGTCGCCAGCAGAATCGCCGCCGTCCTCGCCGAAGCCTGCCGCGAGCAGCCAAGCTGACGGCGCTGGTGCTTCTTCGGGAGATGCAGAGGGAGAATTCAAAGAGGAAATTACAGGCACGGCATCTGAAGAAAAGACTGCTGAAGGAGACATTGTAGCTGCCAACAAAGAAGAGAACGACGACGGAAGTGGCGCGCTTCTGAACGCAGGAAATGCATGCACCGTGGAAATGACAAGCGCGAGCACCGCCGTGGTGTCGGGCGCACACCTGGCTCAGGGGCGGGCTAACGGTATTTACCGGCCGTTAACGTTACCGGGTTACCGGGGCTGCCCGCCCTGGGCCAAAGTGGGCGACTCGCGCATCGCCATGCTGCGGTAATATGGATAGCTTGTGCGTCTTGAGCGCTTCAAGTTGCTTTCAGTGCTTCGAGACGGATTCTTATAAGCAGCACGCAAATGTAGGCCCGCTCCCTTTTCATACTTGTCGCCTTCTCTTGTGCGTGTGCTTTTTTCTCTTCTTTTTACCTCTATAGATGGGCGCGGGACTCGTGGCGCATCATTGACGTTGGAACTGACCGCTCGCTGAGGCCGGGCAAGGGCGCTCTGGAGCTGTATTCGGTGCCTTCTACCGCGGACCAGCCCCCCACTTCCTTGTCTTGGCCAGTGGTGCCTGCTTGGTCCTGGGAAGGCGCTGTAGAGCCAAGTGCATCGCCAGAGGAGGCTACATCATCCTCGTCGTCGCCAGCATCTTCGACACCAGCAGAGGCGGCAGAAGCAGCGGAGGATGGTGCAACGACTACTGCTAGCACTTTTGCTGCATCCACTTTAGAACTGACGTGGCGACCTTTCGGGCCAGGAGCTGCTCGGTCTCTCGACGCAGCCGTTGCCGCTGCGGGTCTAGCAGGCGATGCACAGAGCAGCAATGCCTCGTCTTTTAGTACAATTACTTTGGAGCTGAACACGGAGACCTGGGACATCGTTTCTTCTTCTTCTTCTTCATCTTCATCTTCAGCAGCTGATGAGACCTCACCGCCAATGCCTTCTGCCGCTACAATGGTCGTGGACTTGGCTCGAGGCACTGCCACCATGAGCACGTCTGCTGCTGCTGCCACCGCAGGAGGCGGAAAAGGAAGCACCACCACCCTGTGCGTGCGCCGCCGCCATGCTGCTGACGTCCTTGCTCTCGCCCCCGGAGACAAGAGCAACAGTGCAGGCTCGACCACAGCAGCAGCAGCAGCAGCGGCTGGCGGTCTCAACGAGGACGACCTGCCGCCACCCATGTGTCCGTCCAATTCCGACCACACCATGAGCGTCAGCGACGGCGCGGGCCACTACACGGACTTCAACTGCAACGGGTGCGGGTCCCACGGCAGCGGCGTGCGGTGGTTTTGCGCACCTTGCCATGCCGACTTCTGCTTCCGGTGCCACCCCCCACCGAAGCCGGGCAGTCAAGCAGCCATCGCGGCCCGTGACGCTCTCAAAAAAAGCTTGATAGCTTTAATTGGCAACCGATACGTGTACAAGGGAAGCACGCACAGCGGCGGGAGCAGCAGCAGCAGCCGAAGCAGCAGCCGTAGCAGCAGCGGCAGTAGCAGCCATCGCGCAGGAATGGTGGGCACTATCGTGACGGTGCTTGCGCTGCGAGAATCTTCGTCATCAGAGCTGGAGAGTGATTCTAGCGGCTCAAGCAGCAGCTCCAAGAGCAGTGGCGCAGCTGGCCTGTCGAACGACCTGACCCAAGGATGGACTCTGGACCTGGTGTTGGACGACGGCACGGTGTGGCGTGGTGTCCCTGCCACGCATGTGCAGACCACAGATCCGCGCACTCCCCGCGGAGTGCCACCGCCCCCCGTCCTGCAGCGCTCGTTTACGGCGGTGACCACCCAAAAGCGGCCGGTGACCGAAGGCGGCTGGGAGTTCGACAAGCCAAGGGAACGCATGATGGACGCTGATGTGCTGGTCAAGGCCAAAGCTAGGCTACTGGCAGCCTGCCAACCAAATGATGAGGAGGAAGGCGACGATGAGGAAGATGAAGGAGGAAGTAGCGGCAGCGGCGGCGGCATTGCTATTCCAGCTGAGGATGACGACAAAAAGGACAAGAAAGAAGGAGATGACGATGATGACGTTGAGCAAGAAGAAGAAAAGGACAGCGCCAGTGTCCGGACATCACCCGAGGCCACACAGTACCCTTTGCCAGCACCATTTCCTCGCTTGACAGCACGGCTCCTGCTGCGGCGGCCTCGCTTAGACGGTTGCCCCGGCCGGCATGCCCTAACACCGTTCCAAACCCCTAACCCGAGCTACAGCTGCGACGCGTGCGGCCGGAGCGACATTGCTTCCGGAGACGACATGTATGGGTACGTGCAATAGTTACGGGCCTGATAAAGGTGAAAGCGAATCAAATATACTTAAGAAGTTTTGACAAGAAAACATGTAATCATTGTTGCTGCCGTTGCTTCTCTGTGGAATCAAGTTCTCTTCAACCCTACATATTCGCCGCTGCGTTACATCTTCTTCTGTGCTTAAGATGTTGTTGTTGCTCTTCTCTGTAGGTGCCGCCAGTGCAACTTTGACCTATGCCCTGCATGTTACCGCGACCGCCGCGCCGCAGCTGCGGAGCAAAAGTGCCCGCCTACCGTAGCCCCCGCTGCCGCCACCTCCACCGTGTTTGCAGCTTTGCAAGCTCTGCTGGATGCGGACGCCCACGGGGTAGCTCGGTCTCAGCAAGAAGCGTCCCGGGCTCGGGTGACTGGCGCAGCTGCAGCCAGTAGTACATCAGATGGCTCAGGCGTGGAGTTGGACGTGGGTCTAGGCAACAGCGCAGCGGTGGTTGCAGCGTCCTCAGCCGACTCCTTCGATTGCGGCTGCTCAGTGGTAGTAGCACCGTCGCATGCTACACGCCTGGCGGGAGCTGGCGTGTCATCTTCTTTTCTAGTTCCTTCTTCAGGCAGTAAGAATGGGCGCTGGGACGCGCTGCCGATTGAACTCGCCATGTGTGATGCAGAGGCTGGCAAAGGGGGCGGCAGCGGGCAAACAGAGGAAGAAGAAGAGCGAGGCCAGAAGAACGACGCCAATGCTGCTGATGACGATGACGAAGTCAAGGATGCGACAGAAGCTGCGATGGTGTTTAGCAAAGGCACCCTAGCGGCTGTGCAAGCTCCGTCTTCATCGATGTCTTCGTCATGGGTCGGCAGTGGCGGAAGCGTGTCCTTGAATCGCGCAGTCAAGTTGCTGTGCTCTCTGCGCCGTTTAGTCGAAGCCGAAGCCTCAGCTCCTGCCAACACCTACGCGCGCATTGAAGAAGATGACTCGAGTACTAGTGGCGCAGTTGCTGCTGCTGCTGCTGCTACAGGGGAGGAAGAACAAGGGGCTAATAGTGCACCGCTCAACCTGCAGCAGTTCAGTGCTTTGCTTTTGAATGCGTCGTGGGTGTGGCAGTCGCCGTCGTTGGAAGTGAAGCTCGCGCAGCAGCTCCAACCTCTCGCCGTAGTCACTGGCGCGGTACTTTTACATGTTATCATATTAGAGCAGGATGTACAATTTTGGGTAGTTCCGTAGGGCAAACGTAACGGTTCAAGCATTTCATGTTCGATAGTAATTCTTTTGATGTGGCTGCATCTTCACCTCAACTACCATCAATCTGCACAATTAACTTCCCATCTTTCTTCTTCAAAAACAACAATATATTGCATTGTTGTCATACAACACTATCCGCAGGTGCCCTCATGGGTGGGGCAATTGCCGAAAGCCGCCCCGTTTCTATGGTCGGAAGCCAGTAGGCGGCGCGCATTTCGGTGCATGGGCTTTGGAGTGAGCCGGGCGCTGGTGGCAGCGCAGGAAGAGAAGCACCCGATTGCCAAGAAAGTCAACGAGGTAAAAGAAAGGGGAGATTGGTGTTAGGACAAGAGACGATTGAACTTGGTTGGGTTACTAGTAGATGAGTGCCCTTTCCTTTGGTTTCGCGTAATGTGTTCTACTGTGCACTTCCTGTCTTCGATGCTACTCTTTACTTTTCAACCTACTTCAACTCCTCTCACTTCCCATACTTTATATTCCCCATTTACTCCCTCCACACACGCTAGCTGCGAGCCATGTACCAATTGATGACGGCCGAATCCTTGCAAGCGGCGCAGCAGCTCGACGAGCAAATCAGCGCTCTGTCTCAGCGGCACGCGGCCTCTCAGCTGGCCAAAAACACATTGACAGGAGTGAGCGCAAGGCCGGATGCCCTTTTGCACCAGGTGAGATTTTAAATGAGTGAGAGAGAAAGATTTTGAGCTACGGGTGGTTGTTTATAGTGTTAGTTTGTTGTTGTTGTATTGTTCACCCGCTGAAGTTTTTAAAAAAAGTCTTCTTCGTTGATGACGCAGAAACATTTCATACGCATTCGCTGTACATCTCCTTATAGGCATTCCACGCATTCAGCGACCTCGACTTCTTGCGGTAAGTCAAATCCGCATTTATGCTCACAATGATGTTTTTTTAAAATCTAGTAAGCGGACAACTGGATTTACTTTTTGTTTTCTGCATTTTATTCTTCTTCCTATCCTGTGCCTTCAATTCTACACCTGATCGTCAATTATTTGGTCACTCTGCTTGTTGTAGGTCGGGCACCTTGGAAGTGGAATTTCAGGGCGAAACCGGCCACGGCACCGGCGTCACGGCCGGCTTTTACAGCCGCATTGCGTCAGCTCTGTCGTCGCGCGCCGCTGCTTTGAATGCCCCCATGGCACTGGTGGAAGGGCCCGTTTTGACTCCTGCTGCTACAAGTGGTGATGCCACGAGTGGTGTTGGCAGTGGCAAGGTTGAAGAAGATGGAGCAGGGAAAGGAAAAGGAGAAGCACGCTCTGAGGTGGCGAGTGAAGTGAAGGACTTTCATGCCTTGCGCCTCAACCTGAACGCGATTGGGATGCCGATCGGCTGGTCGCCTTCTCAACAACAGCCACAAGGCCAAGACCAAACTGAAGGACAAGGAGCAGAAGGTCAATTGTCATTGCCGTTTCGAGTGCCAAGCCTGGCTTCTCACGCGCTCTGGGTCCCTGGCGCGGGTATCGGCAATGCGCAAAGCCTGCAAGTGGCGTCGTGGCGTCCGATTTCTGCCATGATTGGTGGGGAAGCAGGCACAAAAGGCAGCGACAAGAAGAATGAAGGTGAAGGTGGCGAAGAAGAAGAAAATGGCACCGTAGTAGCAGTCGACGTGCGGTGCACTCAGCCAGTGTGGCAAATGAGTGCAAGCGGCGAAGTTCAATTGGCAGGTGGCGCGCCTGCTTCTGGTGCAAGTGCTTCTGCTGCTGGAATCGACGACGACGACGACGATGATGATGATGATGATGTCCCCGATCTTGAACCTGCGGGCGGAGCCGCCCTGACAGCAGACAGTGAAGGCCCTTCTGCAGATGATGCCACAGCAGCAGGTGCCACCACTACCAGCAGCAGCAGTGCTACAACCGCCCTTGAATTCCCCTTGGTAGCGGTCCTGCGCCCTTCCCTGTTTCCCGGTACCTTTCGAGTGGCAGGCACGCGAGGCAACGCCACGACGGTGCTCCGCTTTTCTCCCACTGCTCAAGCTAGTGCTACTGCGGAGAGCAAGGCAAATCGTGACCAAGAGGTCGAAGCAGGCACAGCTCCTCCTTACCAGTCTTTGGTGAGTGCAGCTGGCAGTGCTTCCTGTAGTAGCGCAGCGTCGTCCTTGCTCCCCTCGGTGGGAGATACCTTGGAGCTATGGCCGTCCAGTCAGGGCGCGCAAGGCCGCTCCGAGGGCAGCATGAAAGTGACGGTGCTGGCTGTGAACGGTATCAGCGGTGATGCCAGTGATGCTCATGATGGCGTTGCCGAGTTGGTAGTGTCGGGAGATCTTCCACCTGCCAGCGCAGCCAACAAGGCCACCTTCTTAGGCGCCTCCTATGCGCCGCCTCTGTGGGTAGCAGACGAAGCTTCAGCTAGTAGAGCTTCCCTCGGCAGCTTGGAGTGCCCTGGCGGCTTGTTTCCCGCGCCCCTAGCTCCCGGCGTGAGCGGCCGTGACAAAGCCATGCTCCGTCGGCAGTTTCAGTTCTTGGGCCGACTCTTTGGCAAAGTGAGAATGCACACAATCAAACTGTAAAATGCCATCTTTCTCAGCTGTTTTTTTCAATAGGCAAGCATGTGTGCATATCCCAGTGTGTTCTCCGACCCTATGTTTGTGTCACACAAGTTTTCCTCCGTATACGAGTAACCCATGATTTCTTCGCACTCATTTCCTTCGTACATGCATTCTTTAAACCATCATCATCATTTTTCTTACCAGGCCCTGTCGGACGGTTACATGGTCCCTCTGCGCTTGGCCCCAGCCTTCTTTGCCCTAGTCCGCGGCGATGCTGACCTCAGTGACCTCGCGGTGCAACTAGCCAGCTCGTCTAGCCACATGACTGGTTCGTGGAAATGGTGGAAGTGATTTATAGGGCTGCTGATAACAGTTCCACTGTTTTCTCTTCCTTTGAAATTTTTCTGTTTTGTTTTTTTTAACTCTTTTCATTGGGGAAACTTTTTTCTAACTCTTTTTCTACACTTGTGGGCGACCTCAGGCTGCACGGGCGAGCACGTGGCAAAGCTCCTAGCGCTCATGCCGAGACTGCGCCGTCTAGAACAGCAACGTGCTAGCTCCGATGCCTCCGTGCAAGCTTGTGCTAAGCAAGAAACCCAATCCTTCTTCCACGACCCAGACGCCCATGCCTTTACCCAAGGGTTGCCACTGAGCGAATGGCTCGAGAATGTGGCCTGGGTGGATCCGCTCACCACTTCTCCGTTGCCGCCCCCTAGCCAAGCGCCGCGCTGGGCTTTGGCTAGTGGCGTTGCTACTGCCAGTGGTGCTTCAGCAGCAGCACTTGACCAGAAAGCAGCCGCAGCCGCAGCAGCAGCCGCAGCAGCAGCTGCAGCAGCAGCAACGGCAAGTACAGAGCCGACGATGACTGAAGTCACGCCTGACACGCTCCTGCCTTTCCTAGAGCACATCGTTTGGTCCTGGCTGGGCGAAGGGGTGAGCCTACAAGTGAGCGCATTCCGAGAGGGACTCGGCGACATCATCGAGTTGAATGGGCCCGGGGTGGGTCTAGCATTTGACGCGCGCGAGCAGAGGGACTTGTTCTGCGGGCCGGACACCGTCGAATGGAGCGAGCAGTCGTTGCGCAAGACCCTGAGGCCAACAGGGGGGCTCAAAGAAGACGAAAACACCATGGTGTGGCTGCGGCAGGAGCTTGTTAACATGCCTCAGCCCAAGAGGCTCGACTTCATGGAGCTCACTACAGGGATGCGCTTTCTGGCGCCTGATAAGGTGATGATAATGGAAATTTGCGCGCAGTTGTTGCTGTTGTTCTTGCAGCCCGTCTGTGTGCCTCTGTTATAATATGCCTACCACCCATATGGCCACTCGTATTTTTTTCCCAATGTCCTGATGATTTGACTTGCTCATCTTTCCCTGTTCGTTTTGCTACTACCATAATGATGATGTACTATATTAGGTCATCACCGTGCGCCGCACCACGGAAAAGTGGCCCTTCTTCCACTCGTGCACCAACCAGCTCGACATGCCGCGCTATGCCACGCGCGAAGGCCTCCAAGCCAGCTTGAGCGAAGCTCTTGCCAGTGGCCAGGCAGGGGGCTTTTCGGAGTTTGCTCACATCGGCGCTGGAACCCCTGCCAGAAGCAGCTCCTCGGGCAGCGACGGCAACGGTGGTGGGGGTCTAGGACGATCGAGCAGCGACAACGACGACTACGGAGGCTTAACCGCCGCAGAGCGCCGCGAAGAGGTGATGGGCAGTTTGGGCTACTCCTCGATGGGTAACTCTTCTTCTTCGGACCACCCGGGCGCCAGCCGTGCCGCTGCGCTCATGGGCCTCCTTGGAGGTCCCGGCGGGCCTGGCGGTGGTGGTGGGTTTGGAGGCGGTCCCGGCGGCGGCATCAGTGCCCTGTTCGGCGGTCCCGGCGGTGGTCCCGGCGGTCCTGGTGGCGGTCCTGGCGGTGGTCTCGCGTCGATGTTGCTGGAAGCGCTTTCAGCGGCTGGCGGGGACGTTGGAGATAGTCCTCACATGGCAGCCCTTTTGCACGAAGCCATGCGGAGTAGCGGTGGTGGCGGTGGCAGCGGTGGCGGCGATGATAGCGCATCGGGCTTGGCGGCACAGCTGGCGATGGAAATGCAGGGCCACGGCGGGGGTGGCGACGACGACGATGAAGACGACGACGAAGACGACGAAGACGAGGAAGGCGAAGGGATCTTCGGCGGAGAAGACGACGAAGACGACGACGAAGACATGTGTGAAGATGAGGAGGACGGCAGCACGGTCGGCGACGAATACGGAGGTGGTGACGACGACGAGGATGTCTACGACCACGATCATGAAGACGAAGACGAAGAGGGCGAAGGAAGTGAATAAGTGTTCACATTTGTGTGTGATCTTCGTGTGTATGTAGCAACGGAGTGGTGCTTGAAATCACTCTGCTTTCCAGCTCGTTGCTGAGAACAGAACAGAGTTTACACAGCTGAAGTACAGGGCAAAAGAAACGGAGAAACGCGGTGGCTGGAAGGGAAACTCCAATTGGCGTGTCTACACTGCGATTAAGAACGATTTTTTAAGAACGCTAGAACTGAAATAAAAAAATAAAAAAATAAAGTACAAAGCGAGCAGGAGCGGGCTCTACGTATTTCCGTTTCGATATACATAATACATGGACATAGAAAATGGATGTGTAAGTTCTTATGGAGCAGCGTTTACTATGTACTATCAGAACATGATTTTACAGCCGCTAGGCCTATTAAAAATCGATTAACTTGTGACTCACTTTGATGATAACAAATATCGGCGGCCACTCGCAAACACAAAAGGAAACAACTCTATGCTTTCTTTTTTTGTTGCGCTCGCACGGAGCAAAGGCTTTTTTAGGCCAACGCAACGGCGCCCACGCATTTTATCTCTCTCTCTCTCTTGTCGCTCTCTTTGTTTGTTCTTGTATCTTTTCTGTCGTCGACACTTGCCGCTTGCCTCGTACGCGTACTTGCTTACCCCCGTACGCGCACTTCAATCTTCCCTTCAACGATTAAGAGGTCTAACGCGCTCCGTCCATTCCGCGAAACGAAATGAAGGCGTTGCGCAGGACGCTTTCTCCAGGACCTCCTTGCGATGGCAATGCTTGGTGGTCTGAGAAAGGCTGCTGTTGCTGTTGTTGCTGTTGCGACGACCAGAAATCGTTGCTGGCTTTCGCACCCATGCCACCTCCTCCCGCGTTCATCATCCCCGGAGATGCTGCTGGTGAGTCCGCCACTGCAGCTGCGCGCCAGATGATGGGGTCCATTGGGTCACCAGGGTTGCGCCACTGAATTTCGTCCGTGGAGGAGGCAGCCAAGTCCGCAGTCCACGCGCCAAACGTCATCAAAATGGGGGGCGCATGCCGGGACCCGAGCCCCCCGTGGCTGCCGTACAGAGGTTCGCCAGTGGCGACGCAAATGGATTCCATGGTGGGACGGCCGTTTTTACGCAAGGTCCCACTGGAAGCAACGTCGAAGGACTCGGCTTTGAAGCTGGAAATCCAGCGTTTTCCTACCAAGGGCTGCAGCATTACTGACTCCAGCGTGCGCCATGTAATGGGGTCGAGGGAATGGCCGGGGTTGCGCCACACGATGACGTCGTTGTCGTCGTGGTGGTTCGCCGCGTCACTCAAACGCCACGAGCCAAACGCGAGGCACGAAGCGCCTCCTCCGGAGCCTACGAGGGTGAGCGGGTCGGTAGGCTTGCCGTTTTTGCAGAGGTTCCCGTCGGCGCTGACGTCAAAGAGCTCGTTGTTGTACGACGAAACCCACTGTTTACCCATGAGGGGCGCTAACGCGCGCTCTAAACCAATTGAAGATGAGGAAGAAGAAGAAGGAGGATGGCCACCACCACCAATGTTGCCATGCATGTTGTGGTTGATGTTTCCGCCGCTGCCGCCCCGCATCTCAGATGCAGCAGCCGCTGCGGCACCAGTGCCTCCAAAAGGTGATGACGAAGATGATGACCCAATGTTCGCTGCCTGCACGTTGCGGTAACCTCCACTGTTACCAGAAGGAGGGGGAATGGGGGGATCTTGCCACGTGAAGTCAGCTCGCGGAGCCGCCGCTGCAGCAGCTGCTGCTGCTGCTGGCATATCGCGCATGGACCGCTGTTGCTGTTGTTGTTGTTGCAGGAACTCCTGTTGCTGTTGAAGCTGTTGCATCCGTTGCGCCTTGGCCGCAGCTTCGAGCGCTGACACTTGATCCCGAGCTACTTGCTGCTGCTGCTGCTGCTGTTGGGCAGCGTTGGCCTCGTAGCGCGCGTTGTGCTGCGACTGCTGTTGCGCAGCCAGCAGCTGCTCCCGTGCTGCGGCGAGTTCAGCCTGTAAAGTGGCAACGGCATCCACGCCGGGCGCTACACAACTGCAAGAAGGTTGCAGGCCCCAGCTGCAGTCGCTGTACGCTTGCCACTGCCGCACTTGCGTCGGCAAACTCGCGTGAGCTTCAATGGACTCGCACCACCCGTGCGCGTTTTGCAAGTCCTTGTCCTCTCGCGTCCCCACGCTCCAGCGGGCGTTGCTCGCCACGAAGCGCAGCCATTTGCTGGGGTCCCCCTGTTTCTGGTACAGGGGCTTGCCGTTGTACAGATCGCCCGTAGGGACGTAGATTCCGTTGACGCTCGCCGCATTGGTCCCCACGCACCCACCCATGACCACGGGAGTCCATGCTACCACCTCGCCCCCGGCATAAGGGGCCGCAGCGCTGCTGTGAGCGGAAGAGGCCACTGACGATGCTCCTACTTGAGCTCCTCCAGGCGCCACCGTGTTGCGTTGTCCGAATGGAGATGCTTGCGAGGCAGATGACGCGCTGAAATCTGGAGCTACTCGTTGCTGCTGTGGCGCAGACTGGTACGAGTTGACATTGGGCTCAGGAGCACGAGGAGGTGGAGCAGGCACAGGAGAGGCGGTCACGTCTACGAATGCAGGCGAAGCCACTTGAAAGTTGTCGACGTCGTCGTCGAAAGGGCTTGCGCCGGAGAAGGGAGCAGATGAATCCATAGGCGGTCCTCGCGCAGATCCCGCTTTCGATGCCGCTGCTGCCGCCGCCATCGCGGCATCGCGCAGTTCTTGCTGAGCAGCTGCATCGATGGCGGCATTGCGGGCTGCGGAGTCGTCCGCACTGGCGCTGTCGTTGTTCATCGCCCGGCGCATGAGCTCTTGCCGTTTGGACAACGGTTTGAGCTCCGTGACCACCCGCTCGTAGGATTGGGTTAAATGGAGGTAACGCGCGGCAGCCTGTTCACACATTCAGATAGCAATACATAAGCATAAAAATGTTGATTTACAGTTTTAAATGCATGCACGCCCTTTTTAACATAGAAGATCCAAAACTGCGCATTTGCATGTTTCAGTAGTTTTTAGCACTGCCGAAGTCTTCGATACGACTCAAAAGGAAGCCCAAAGGATGTTCTGCGACATGTTCACAATACGAGCTCCATGCAGATCGATACAAGCTCGTAAAGAATACTCTCATACAAGATGGAAACACTGAACAGAGAATGACATATTTCATTGGTTCGTCTCGCTTACCTCTGGGCTGGGATCTCGATCAGGATGTACTTCTTTCACGAGCCGGCGATACGCGCTCTTCACCTCAGCCGCCGAGCAACCATTTTTGAGACCCAGGGCGTCCAAAGCAGAAGGCGAGTACGAGTAACGATCTTCAGTGTCGCCAGATGCCGACGAAGATGATGACGCCCGGCGTTTGCTGCTGGATCCCGCGCCATCGGAGGAGGAACCACTGTGAGGTGCTCGGCCGTTCGAAAACCGCTGATCCACCGCCCGCACCCGCGGTCCCATGCGCATATTGTTGTTGTTGTTGTTGGTCCAGAATGGCCCTTGTGGAGGGTCCCATTGGTCGGCTCCACCTCCGATGGTGGCGCGAAGCCGCGAGAAGGTAGTCCGAGGGTGCTTCTTGGCATTGGATGAAGATGGCAACACCAGGCCAAGCGCTGCGCCAGTTTGCGGCTGATTGGCCGCTGCCAAAAACAAAGCAGCTGCGTACAACTGCGTCATTTATTCGTCGATTTCGTCAACTTCGAATGCTGTGGTGCGAGAGAACACGGAAGACACGCGTCAAGAGGGCTTCGCTATCGACAGTGGCCAGTGAACAAGTGCTCACGTGAAATATAATCGAAATCTTGCACAGACAAAATATAATCTTGCTATCTTACCGATAGATTCGACGAACAAAACACTGGAACAATGGGCTGCGACAGGCTTTCGTGGGCCAGTGTTGTTCGGCACGAGACGGTCTCAGTCACAATGATAGTTCAGAAATCGATCACTGCGAAAAGCTTTTTCGCGCAACTCCTTTTCCAACGACTAGAAAAAAATCCACTGACGTCATCTTCGTCCCGAACAATCCGAATCTTCGTCGTAGTCGTTGGCTTTGTTGTTCGCCTTTTTTTTGTTCTATCAAATCCATTACACGTCACGATGTCACGATAGTTTGCCAGCAAGGCCCTTGTACACGATGCGAAGAGGACTATCATCGCTCGCCTTACTCACGTACTTACATATTCAGCGGTGGGGACCTTCGCTGGCGTTCAACCCAGTTTTTCCTCAGCTGATTGCTCGAATCCAATGTGCCAGTAAACTAGAAGAACCATGGCATAGACAGCAGCCCACTGCGCTCAGAGCCAAAAAGGGCGAAGACGATGCATCTTCATTGGAATGGTTGTCCAAGAAGACAGTTCCTGAGCTTAAGGTTTGCACCGTTTCCTTTGATCCGACAATATAGGCTCTTGGATCCAAAGTTTGCCCCAACTGATAAATGAATCGACTGTACTCGTTACTTCATGTTCACCTTCTACTCTATAGCTCTCACACGGCCTGCAACTCACTGCCATCCTCCTGAATTTTGCTTCCCATTAAAACAAATCATAGGAGGAATTGAGAGCTCGTGGATTGTCTCTCTCTGGAGCAAAAAGCGTCCTCATTGACCGGCTTGCTTCTTCAGCCTCAGCTGCTCCTGTTAAACCTTCTTCGAAGAAGCCGGCACCGAAGAAAAAGAAGGCGGACAAAACCAGCACTACTGATGCGGCGTTGGCAAAAAAGAAAGCAGTAAAGAAAGATTCGTCTTCAGAAGGTGCTGAGAGCAAGAAGAAAGGCGCTCCTAAGACTCCTTCAGCCAAAGCTACAGCAGCCAAAAAGGAAAAGTTGAGCACCTCAAATACACCTCGAGAGACTGAGCCCAATCTTGAAAGGAGAGACACCGATGAAGACAACAAACACGACCAGGAAGCGTTCAACGAAGAAGGCAGGCAAGCGCAGGAAGTACAGCGCATGGCCGCGGCGGAAGCTAAGCGAAAGCGAGAAGCGGAAGAAGCCTCCAAGCGCGCAGCTTTCGAGTTGGAGCGCGAGCGAGCTGCCGCGGAGCGCGCCTGGCAGAAAGCCGAGAGGCTTGAAGCGCTGCAGAAGGCAGCGGAGGGCGAGAAACTCACCCAGGACGAAGAGCGGAAAGCGGCTCAAGTGGCAGCCAAAGCTGAGCGCGAGTGGCGGGAGCGAAACGAAGTCCTGCGGAAGAAGCGCGAAGAAGAGGACCGAATCCGCGAAGAAGAGTACAAAAGGGAACGCGACGCAGCTCAACTGGCAGCCGCCAATGCTAGGCAAGCTTCGCTGATTGCAGCCGCGGAAACCAGGCAGCTCCGGATTGAGGAAGAAGCGGCCAAGAAGCTGGAAGAGGAAAAAGCAGCGGCCCTGAAGGCCGAGTTTGAAAAGGAGTACGAACAAAAAGTGGAAGAAGAAAAAGCGAAGCTGCGCGAGCGGATAATGTTCACCGGGATCACCGGTTTCAACGCTCAAAAGCTCAACGGAGCGTACGTGCCCACTGGGGAAATTTACAACGGGAAATTGTTGTACGCCAAAGAAAGCGACCCAAGTCTGCGGCTGTACTACCAGGCGGGCAACTCGAGATGGAGCGTGCTTGCCGATGACAATACCGTACTGCTGGAAAGTTTTGAGTCGTATGTTGAGCTGCCCACTTTCGTGAGAATGTGGAACGTCAACTGTGGCTTGACCTGGATTGTGCAAAGCAAAATCTCGTGCGTGCACTCGCATCCCGAGTTTACTGCCACAGCAACCAACACGGCAGAGAATCAACCTGTTGCATCAGCAGATGCTCCTTCTTATTCTAGAGTTGCGACAGCTTCCCCCTTTCTGCCAGCGGAAAAGAGCAGAGCGCAGCAACAACAAAACTTCCGCGCAGCTGCTGCTCCAAAGAAGCAAAGCGTGCATTATGGCGCAGAGCGCCGCACGAGCGTGCATTCGAAGGCGCTAGCACCCGCCACTGGGATTGAAAGCAATTGGTTGGTGCAGGCAGAGCCTACCTCCGTGCTGCTCAGGAGTGCTCCGAAAGAAACGCGCACCATGGTAAGAATACTGAAAGGCCAAAATTGATCGTATGAAGTCGAGCACTTAAATAATTCCTTTTTGTCTTCTTCAAATCTGTGGCTCTTTTGATTCCCTTTTTGCTCTTCGTTTGTTTGAATCCTGACCAGGGCGAATGCGTGCTTTCCACTACCGACAACGGATCCAACATCCTGGGCTCCTACAGGGGGGAATTGTTGCACGGCACTGCGGACGGCCGAGGCGAAGCGGTGTGGAAAAACCAGCGCCGCATGCTGGTCGGACGGTACACAGGCCAGTTCAAGGACGGGCAAATGCACGGCCAGGGCACATTCCAATGGGCCAACGGCGTGAAGTACGACGGAGAATGGTGCGAAGACAAAGCGCATGGGATTGGCGTGCAGACCCGCGCGGACGGCTCCATCATTCACTCAGGCAGCTGGGTCAATGACGAGCCGGCCTACTGATTTGACTTTCGTGTTCGTTTCTATGTAGCTCAATGCGAAGCCTTTTTATTTATAGCCTCTCGGGGCCTGGTCATTTTTATTCGTTTAAGAATCAGAATTCATGTACAGGTTTCCAAGGGGAGGTCATATCATCAATTTTTCGGCCATATCCTTAATTAGTTACGAAGGAATGAAACATGAAACCGTGCCGCGTGCCTAAATTTGAAATGTTACGAAAGTGTTGTCGGATATACCGTTTTTTTATCTGGGTTGAATGGCTTCTTTTGCGGCTCTCGAACGAAGCTTTACAGCCATGAGTTCCAACATGCTCCAACTAAGGTTCAAGACAAGGGCTCTGCTAGTGACGAAGTGGCAGCTTCCATCCTAGTGCACGTACTTTATTATTGTATATTTGCAAGCAAAGTTCATAGCTCTGCCAGCGCCACAGTTTTTATTGATTGACGCATTGATCATAGAACTCGTCGCACAAACTTTCTTTTCATCGTCGTTGCCGATCTTTTGTACGGTTAGCACGAAGTTGCTTTTGAATCCTGTCCAAGGACTTCATCAAGGTTAAACCTGGAAG